>ERZ1034962.291-NODE-291-length-26474-cov-5.579545_pt1 | contig 26474 bp, 24 predicted proteins | sample MGYA00520696_ERZ1034962 | MGnify/ENA primary metagenome ERZ1034962 (study PRJEB33766, sample SAMN09781770) | gut metagenome | biome: gut microbiome | host: Homo sapiens | place: Madagascar | study: EMG produced TPA metagenomics assembly of the PRJNA485056 data set...
GTGTATAATGAGCATATATCAGATTTTTCTGGAATAAGATTTCCAGTACACATAACATATTTATTGGATGTTTCGTCTTTAATAGAAGAAAAAATTTGTCCAAGCCCAAACTTATTTTCTTTATAAACACTAGCGTCCAACCACTTATCTGCAGTACCAGCCTCAATGTCTTCTGCGGTAGCCTTATCAGCTTTCTTCACACAGTGGTCGATCTGATTCTGCAGATTAAGCGCCACGTCACCGTCCAGAGTCCCTTTGACAGTCTCGAACCAGACCTGGAAGTCATTCTCCCACTTCTTGAACAGATCCGTAATGTCGGTCGTCTCTAAAATCGCAGTGACATAGGGAGTCTCAGTCTTGCCGACGACGATCTCAATCATGCTGTTGGTGATCGCAGTGGTATTCTTCGCCACAGTCACATAAGCCAGCGCATGCTGATGGACCGTAGCGGTATTCGTCAGTGTAGGTTTAGCAGGTGTAGAGGCAGGAGTCCCCTTAACAACCTTAATGGTATTCGCCCGAGTTGCTACCTCGGAGTTAACCTCAAGCACGACAGCGTCAATGCGGGTCAGAAGCACATCAGCCGCGTCAATACTAAGCGGATACTCAGCATCGTTCAGCGTCCAGGTACTGTCAAACCACGCACGACCACTCTTCACAATGACCTGCATACCAGTGCCTGCCACAGTGTGGAACTGGTTACCAACACTCATGAAGACACCATCATTGATGATGCCATCGAAGATAGCAGACATCTGCTGGGCATTGTAAAGTCTATCGTGATTCAAGGAGTCATAAAAGCCGTACGTAACAGCCATGTTAGTTCTCCTCCATTGTTACAAAAGTCGGGGTCATCGTGTAGCCGTTTGTATCCCAGCTATGCATAACCTCGCTAACTCGGACTTTTCTACTAAAGCCGAGTACATCTTCCACTTGGACAATGTCGCCAAGCTCGAAATGCTCACCGTGGACGAACTGTCTGGTGGCATCTATTTCAGCCTCGAAAGCCTCATCGATTGAAGTCTCTGCAAGAGCTTCCAGGCCTTTCTGGTTTAGTATCGCATTGATCTGACTGATCTGGTTACTGCTCAGTTTTCCCTCATCGTCTACCTTAGTCACATCACTGTCAACTGAGGCAGTCGTATACGTCTCACGGCGACTCAGACCACTCACAGAGCCTCGCTCAGCGACACCCATGAACTGAGGATAACCATCGACCTCGGGGCCTTCCACACGAGCAACTGTCTTGTAGTTTTCAAGCGTGTAGGTGTATTTCGAGCCGATGAGGTTGTCGTAAGCCTGACTGAAGACCACATAAGGTCGCTCTGTCTGATCGTATGAGTGGTTCACACCGGCATACAGCTCAAACTGAAAGCCGCCAACACCACTGGGATACACTCTCCAACCGATATCTTTCTCTGTGCAGAGCTCCACGATAGCTTCGTAGAGGCCCTCGCCGAGGTATTCGGTATCAAGTGTCATGGCGCTGATCGTACTATCGCTACTAGCCTTAAATGTAAAGCCAGGAATTGCTCGATTACTCACAGTAGGTGAGATTACATTGTCGTCGAGCAGCTTCTTAACTCCATTTTGAAATGTACCAGTGAGAGTCACACGATCCCAGATCACACGACGATCGAGGACGCTACCGAGGGTACGACCGGTCACGATGAGCTTGTCGCCATCCTCGATATCGCTCTCAGTTTCCAGGTTCTCGATGACCATGTAGTTAGGACTGTCGACGATCGAGAGATAGTTACCGACCTGCAGCAGCTTAATACCTTTTGCATTGATCGGCAAATATAGCTCAAAGTCACCGGCTTCCAGATAGCGCTCAGTCCAGATGAAGGACTCGTACGTGTCAATCACAGCGACAGTCGTGTAGCTTCCGTCGAGCACATAGATAAGTGTGTTGTCCGATGGCTGCAAGACTTTGCTAGTTGGAGTATAAGCGCCCATACAGATCACACTCCTTCATGTGCTACATTATAGACGAAAGTCACTACGACCTTCTCGTCATTGGTTCCATCGTCAGCTGTGTAAGCGAAAATATTATCGCCAGGTGACAGCTGGAACCAGGTCGCTTTCTTATCAAGTGCCGAGATGATGTTCGTCGAGAGACCAGCCCGGATAAGGTTTACATACTTGTTACCCTTCACGGTGTTGATCTCAATGACGTCGTTCTTCTTGAACACAGCACCAAGACTGCTCGGCATTTTGTTACCGTACAGTTTCATAGCGTTTCTTGTAAAGACATCATACATCGCAAATGTACTTACATCGGTCAGCATCTTGATACGGATATTGATGCCAGTATCGCCATCACCAGGATAGACAATCAGAGATCGGGTGTCCGTCCGAAGCTCACTCATGATCAGCTTGTTCTCTGTGACAGACTCATTGCTGAAAGCGAACTCAAACAGAGGTACGGAATCCGAGAAATTCATCTGAGTCGGCTCGATATCGTAGAAATACGGGTCAGGACAGACGATGCTAATCTTCGTAGATTCCTCATCGCTAAAGATGTCGGGCTCATTAGACTCGACATAGCCTTCAATCTTGACCTTGTTATTGTCTGTGATGACCACCACACTCACAGGTCGCTTCGTCGGAAAATAGCGATAGGCCTTCAGACGATTCAGTTCGACCGATGGTCTGTCCATCATACCAAGTTCAATCGTGAGATTACGAGTCTCCAGCCTGCTACCAACGTACAGAGCGCCGTCAATTGTAGCGACATCCTGTGTATTGATACTGGCTGACGGGGGCCCGAGCCCATCTATACTCTTAATATAGAGTCCAGAGAGCTCGGGCCGAAACAGGTCAAGCGTCAATTCCTCTCCCTTAGGATTGGTTACAATTAACGATTGAATCATTTAGTTACCAGTCCTTTCTTAACCGTTAGATTTCCTGTAGATGCTACTGACCACTTGAGGAGCGGCCTTAGCAATCTGCGAGTAAAGATTCTTGGTCTGACGATAGATCGTCGAGCGATCCAGCGCCTTTGGAGAGTAATTGTTCTGAGTGACTTGATACACATTCCCACCAGGTGTAGCCTTCATGGAATTCGACTGGGTGGTGTTGTTGGAAGATGTGACCGCGCGCTGGGTTCTAGAGGCTACGTTGTAGCTTCTACTACCACCGTTGAAGGTACTATTGATGATCTGTGCTTTCTTCTCAACGTCACTCATATCGACAACGGGTCTGATGACAGGCTCGTAGTCAGTTAATTCGTCAGTCTTATCGGCGATCTCGCCAACAGCCTGAATAAATTTATGAATCGTCTCTTCGGCAGCATCCTTGATGTCTTCAGCAGATAGGACGAGGAGTTTCTTGATCGTCTCAATCACTCTGCCCTGTCTAGACTCAATACCTGCTGCCATAGCATCTGCATAAGCCGCACCAACCTTCTTACCGTCAGCGGTAGTCGTTGCAGCAGTGGCCGCGACAACATTCGTAGTGTTCTTGGTAGCGGCTGCAGCGGTCGTTTTAGATCCATTTTGAATTGCTGTAGCATTAGCGGCTACGTAGGCATTACCAGCGGCCGCACCAGCAGCTTTAGCAGTCCCAGTGAACTCAGCATAGGTACCCTTTGCATTAGCAAGAGCAGCATTAACCATCTGCTGAGCCTCAGAGAGAGTGGTATTGGCGTTCTGCTCGATAAAACCCATGTTCTTGTCGTAACCGAACTTCTCAAAAGCATAGTCCCACAGCTCTTCCATGGTGTAACCCAGGCTGAGCATCGTCTTAATGCTCTCCTGATTCATGAATTCGGTAGCCTTCAGATAAGCTTCTCTCTGAGTCTCGACGGTCTTCTTTTGGCTAGTGGACTGGGCTTTCACGATCTCGTTGGCAAGCTCGTAAAGCTCTGTGGTCTCCTGGAGGTACTTGTTATAAGCCTCCTGAGCTTCCTCAGTATCCTTACCGAGCTCCTTCACGATCGTCTCGTATTCACCCTGTGCAAGGAGTACCTTAGAGGCTTGAGTCTGGAGTTTCTTTTGATTGAGCTCGATCGCTTTAGCGGTCTTCTCATCCTCAGTAGCTTCAGGATTCATAGCTTCCCAAAGCTTCTTCTCCAGATCCCAACTGGTCTCGTCAAGCTCGAACTTATCGATCTCTGTCTTGAAGGCGTTGACGATGTTCTGCGCTTTCTTCTCGGCGGCTTCTTCAGCAGAGGTGTTCTTCTCGATACCCTCTGCGATACCGTCGACAATATAGCGACCAACCTCGTCTCGAGTAACCTTCGAGGGAGAGTTGATATCGAGCTTATTTTGAAATGCTTCGACGATACTTTGAGCGGTCTTTATAGACTGCTTTTCTGCCTGAGGAGTGTTGAGACGGATACCGTTACTCAGACCTGCCACGACGTATTCGCCGATCTTCATGAACACTCGAGATGGAGAATTCACGTCGAGTGTGACTTTCGCAGCGGCTTCAACAGCAGAAGCCATAGCGCGTGCAGCGGCCACAGCAGAGGCGGTACCGGCTTTGATACCAGCAGCCATACCCTCAGCAGCGTACTGACCAGCTGACTGGAACCCAGCACGAGCACCACGGACGGCAGTAATACAAGCCTGGAGTGCGCTGTTGAACGCTGTCTCGATACCCTGCTTACCAGAGTCGATACCAGTCTTTACTGCCTTAGCAAGTTCAGAGCCAGCAGAGTTCATCTCGGAAGCATGGGACTTAATCTTCGAGGGAATATCCTTCACAAGGTTCCCGCCAGCCTCAGCGACACCAGAAGCGTTGTTCGTGAGGGTCGACTTGATCTGGTTGATGAAGTTTGCAACGGCTGCGGAAGCCTGAGAACCTGCATTTTGGAATCCCTGAACGAACTTCTGGATCGAATTAGTAGCGAGCTCTCCAAGCTGATTACTGAAGGCGGTAAAACCAGAGAAGTCAGCAGAAGCCAGCTGGCTTGCAAGATCAGAGAGCTTGTTAATTTGCTGGATTGCCGTATCAACCGAAGACCAATCGATGCCGCTGAAGTTCGTGGTCATGTTCTTCATCTGCGTACCAAGCTGACCAAGATTCGTAGCGAACTGACCAAGAGAGGTACTCATCGCACCGCCTTCAGAAGCGCCACCAAGAGCCGTCTGGAGCTCAGTGATCTTCTTCATCGAGGCGATGGCTTGATCGATGGCAGTTACATCGAAGTTCTCGCCAAGAGAGGTAGAGAACTTACCCATGGCTTTACCGAGTGCTTCGATCTTAGATGCGAACTTGGAGAGATCAACAGTCTCGCCGCCACTGTCAGCTGTCTTATTTTGATTAAGTACAGTCTGCAACTCACCGATCTTACCCATTGCAGAGATGGCTTGCTCGATACCAGCGGCATTGAAGTCAGTACCGATTGCAGTGTTGAACGAACCCATGGCCTGACCAAGAGCAGTGACTCGTTCAGCAAAGGAGGCCATGTTGACAGGAGAAAGTCCCTGATCAAGAGTCTTCTGGTTCTCAGTGTTCAATGCCGTCTGAAGTTCAGCGAGTTTCTTAGCAGCATTGATGACATTATCGAGCATACCAGAATCGATGATCTGACCGGTACCTCCCATACCAGTGAACTGGATAGCACCGAATGCTTGCAGAGCAGGCATGAAGCTCTCTGCGAATCCCTGCATCTTCTCAGCGAAGACGGCAGGATCGGTGGTCGTGCCACTGCTCATTTCCTTGAGCCATGTATCCATTGGTTCCATGGCCTTCTGAATACCTGACAGCTTTGTAACCGCTTCAACGATCTGATCGATGAAACTTGTATCCAGCGTCTTCGGGATCATCTTCTTATCGCCACCGCCAAGAATGCCGAGCGACTCGAAGGCGGGCATGATAGCGTCACCGAAGTCTTCGATTTGCTTAGCGAAACCCTCGAGCGAGTTATCTCCACCGAAGAGCTTCTCAAGTGCAGTTTTGGCTTCTGGGATGCTTGTAGCAAGCGTAGTGAACTGGGATGTGATACTGATAATGTTTTCGACAAGAGATGTATCAATCTCGGTGGCTGTGAAGTCTTCACTACCGTCATTGATGGCACCGAATTCTTTGAGGGCGTCCATCATGCTCTTGGAGAAATCTTTCAGATTTTTACCGAAAGTACCAAGATCCGAGAAACCTGTGAACAACGATACGAAACCGCCGATGGGATCGATCTGTGAGCTGAGCGAAGCGAACTTGGTAGTGATATCCACAAGCTTATCGACATTACTGGCATCAGTATCATCGAGCGAGGCATCGCTAAGTGTGTCCAAAGCTGAACTTAATCCAGTAACGAAAGGACTAAGTGTCGCGCCGAAACTTGCAAGATCGTTAGAACCCATAAGTGCATCAACAAGACCACCCATAGGATCAATATTTGGTGTCAGAGAAGATAACTTGCTTGTTACATCGCAAACCTTCTGAATATTCTCCGTATCTGTTTCGCTGATAGGCGACATTCTAAAGGCGTGAATAGCCTGACCAAGACTGGTAGCAAAAGAGGACACCTGATAACCAAACGTACCAAGATTCGATGTGCCCATGATAGCTTCGACTAGACCACCCATCGGTTCGATAGAGGATTGAAGCTCTGCAAGTTTGCTAGAGACGTTTGCGACTTGAGTAATATTGGCTACGTCGGTTTGTGTAATCGTAGTTTCTCTGAATGCTGTAACGGCCTCATTAATACCTTCTGCGAAAGGTTTAAGCTGAGCGGCAAACGTCGCCAGATTTTTCGTACCGGTAAAACCTTGAATGAAACCACCCTGAAGAGAGAGGTTACCCATAAGACTTGCGATAGCGGAAGTGATCGCCGTCATACGATTCATGGCACTAACATCGAGATCGGCTGTTGCATCAACCATATCAGCAACGCCCTTACCAAATTTAGCAAGATCAGTGCCAATAGACGCCATCGACATGTCGCCAAGATTGAATTTCTTACCAAGTCCTCGGAAGAAATCCATCTTATACATTTCACCAATTTGCTCCACGATCTGAGTCATGTTGCTTAAATCGGCATTTTGAATTTTGTCGTTAATATCGAGGAATGGCTGAATGTTCTTGGCGAACTCGGACATGGCAGTGCCGACTTCGGGCAAATGAGAAGAATACTCCTCACGGAAACCACCAGCAATACCGCCGACAAGTTTACCAATAACAGTACCGACTTTACCGAGAACTTCAGCACCCTTTTCAAGCTTAGCCAGTAGGTCGACATTAAACTTATCGGCAAGTAAATCAGCGATAGCACCAAGACCAGCCACAAGAGCAGTGATAATAGCTATCATACCAGCAATTGCAACTTCGCCAAGCATAGTCATGCCAAAACCAGCCGGGTTTAGCATAAGTTTGCCAAGTGCAGCAGACAATAGAGTTAAGCCGCCGCATAGAGCAGTCATAGTAGCAATCGACTTGAGTGCCTGATCAGACAAACCTTGAATATTCTGCCAACTGAGCAGCGCAACCATCTCACTAAGAGCAAACAGAACGCCACCAGCACCAACCATAGCAGTGAGGTTACGACCGACAGCGTTAATGTCTTCAAACTTTATTTTACCAAGCACCAACATCATAGCGCTTAGTCCAAGACAAAGTTCAAGAATAGCTTGTGTGGCAGGAAGCGCTGTCTGAGCATCGATCATTTTAAGCATTCCTACCATTGCAGCAATAGCAGCAAGACAAGCGCCTAGGCCAACAAATGCTGAAACATTGACTTTCATCTTACCGAGCACACCCATCATGAGGGTGAACATACCAATAAGACTCTCGATGATAATAGCCGATCTCGTTACAGCCGACTCGTCGATCATAGCCAGTGCAGCAAGAGCTGCGACCAGAATAGTAATCGAAGTAACCAATGCGATAATGGTCGCTTTAGCGCCTGTGGCTTTTGAAGAAACCGCAAGCAGTGCTGTGAACATAACACCGATTGCTAAGATGGCTTTCGTAGCAGTCTCAACACCAGAAGGATCAAGCTCACTCAGGACAGCGATAGCACCAGCAAGCAATGTGATAGATCCTGCCATAGCGACGATCGCGATACCACCTTGGATGGAATGTTTGCCAGAAAATGCCGTAGATGCCATCATGACAGACATAAGACCCATAAGCTTGTACATGGTGCTAGAAGCTCGTTCCAAATCACCAGGAGAAATCTCAGCGATCGTCTTCATCGCCTGTGAAACAAGGATCAAACTGCCTGCCATTGCAGCAACGCCGATGCCACCTCTGAGCGAGTTCTTACCAGCGAGTCTAGTCGCAAGCATAAGAACTGCCATCTGACCAGCAATTGCGATCAAAGCAGGAAATGCTCCAATGATCGTATCGAGTGGCATAGCAGCCAAATCGGCCATGGTCCCCATCATCATCTTAAGAGCGACGATCGCAGCAATCGCACCAACACCAGAGCTGATACTAATACCTTTCATACTACCCATAACAACTCGCATAGCGATCATGACGCCAGAAAGGCCGATCATGCTGGTGACAATCTTATCGGAGTCCATTTCACCAACAGATTGCATTGCACTCGCCAGCATTTTGATTGCGAAGGCGAAAGCTAGCATTGAGCCAATTGACTTAATTGCTCCAGCCCATGTAGTAGCAGCACCACCGACTGTCATGAGCTTAGCCATGCCTGTGAAAGTCACCATAATGATCTCGAGTGCTGCAACAGCATTACCGAAGCCATCGGTACCAGAGACACTCGCGATAGTTTTTAGTGCATGGGCAACAAGTGCTAAGCCAGCACCAAGACCAATCAAAGCAGCGGCCATAGCAGCAAGCCCAGCAGCACCTGCAGTACCAGTTGCGCCTGTACCAATACCCATCTTACTAAGAGCGAAAGACAGCCCTGCTAAGATACCAGTCAGGATACCCATCGCAGCAAGGGCTTGTTTCAGTCTATCAGTAGGAATGGCAGCCAGAGCGACTAAAGAAGCAGCAAGCATTGCAAGGGACTTAGCAAGCGTGTAGACATAGTCAGCCTTGACGTTCTTAGTCATGGCATTGATGTAGCCGCTAACTGCCTTCGGAACGCCAGCTAAACTAGCGATCAGACTGTCAAAAGACTCAAGCGGGCCTTTTAACTTCTCAAGTAATTTACCAAATTGGGTGATATAGTAAATCGACGAGGCGCCTAGACCAATTGCTAGAATCTCACCAACGTCGATGTTTGGTCGAATGTTAAGTTGTAATTTCTCAGAGAATCCGTGCAACACGTCATAGATCTTACCAAGACCTGTACCAATACTACTAGCAGCTGTTGAAAGTCTACTAGGAGCTTGTTTCACATTGACATGGACACCATTGATAATACCATTGATATCGAGAATTTCTCCCGCGACATTTTGTTTGAAGTCTTTGAGAATTGTAACAATATCGCTTAAGTGGAAACCATCAGAGAAGTCCATAGCTTTGATTCGCTCATAAAATCCTTCAAAAAGTTTCCATGTATCACCGAAGAGCATCTTAAGCACTTCGATTTTCTCGTTAATAAACTCGGTTGCTTTCGCTACGAGTTTCTGTACGATTTCGAGATTGCTAAACCACTGCCAAAGTTGCTGAGCTTTCTCGATTACAAAAGTGAATGCGTTGCGGAGAGCGTTTAACACAATGGTAACGCCCTCTCCAGACGTTACTAGATTAACAAACTGTGAGATCAGTTCACCAATATGTCCAGTATGACTTAGAATATCGATGTTTGCCTTGCCTAATACGGTCCTAAGACCAGAAAAAGCAGCACTGACAGTTTTACCGACAATTGTAGTTACTAACTTGAGTATCGAAAATAATCCTTTGAAAGTATTTTTCAGATTTTCGCAGGTTTCGTTAGACATGATAAGTTTCTTCGAGAATTCATTGAACCCCAATACCAACTTATATAAGAAACCAGCGACGTCTAGATTGAATACTTCTTCCCAAGCACTCCGAACAGCATATACCGCTTTAGAAACAGCAGTGATAACGTTTAGAACACCTTCCCAAAGGAGTTCTCGTCCAGACTTTGGACGAGCCATCTGTTGAATAAGCGTATTGATATCAGACCCTGTTTGATCCGCTTGAGATGATAACATTCTTAAGGTCGAAATTTGTTCACTAGTAAAGCCTATTGCTTCGGCTTGAGTTTCAGATAAATCAGCTAAAGTCAGTCGATGTCCATCAACTGTTTTATTAACCAATTCCTGAACTTTAGCATAATCATACCCAGCATCAGCGAGAAGCTGATATCGTTCAGGTGCAGTAGACCATTTACCACGCCAAACTTCGTCGACAACTTTCTGGAAAGTCTCTAATTTCTTAGACATTTCTTCGGTCGATTCACCGACCTCAGTCGTGCCCTTAATATAACTTTGAATGGTCTCCTGTACAATATCGGCACTAGCCCAGCCAGACTTAAGCGATTCAGTGAAACCGCCGGCATCTTTGATCATCTGATCAGTGATAACACCGTGCTTTTTACCAACTTCGATAAGTCTAGTCTGAAAACTTTCGACTTTGATTCCGCATTCGTCTAATTTGGAACCAAGTTCTTTCCAGGCATCAGCGCCACCGCCAAATGCACTGCGCAACAGTTTGTTTCTAGCATCGGCTGATTTCTGAATGAAACCGGTCAACGCGTCACCAATTTGTGTCAATGTCGCTTTGGCTTGCTCAAAGTCACCAATGATGATCTCCCAAGATTCAGTCCAGCCAGATTGTGCGGCTTCCTTCATGGTATCCCACAGCTGCGTAAAAGTCTTAATCTTTGTGGCAGCATCTTCCATGGTACGAGCCTGTTCCATGACTTTAGCAGACATCTCTTTGGTATACTTACCAGAAGCTTCCATCTGCTTACAGTATTCTTCAGCACCCTCAACAGTGAATTTCTTCAATGTCGTGTTAAGGACGTCTGCACTAATCCAACCTTCTTTCAAAGAATCTTTGAAAGATCCGGTCTTCTTGATTATGGCATCAACTTGAATACCCATCTCGCGAGCAGTCTGTTTCAGACCTTCTTGGAAGACCTCGCCGCCCATACCAGCATTGATAACCGAGTTCCAGTCCTGTAACTTGACAGTACCTGAAGCGAGAGCCTGAGAGAGCTGATACATTGCGGTAGAGGCTTGCATTGCATTAGAACCGGAAGTAGCAGCCAAGTTAGAAATACCCTTAATCGCAGTAGCGGCAACATTCAAGTCGACACCAGCTGCAGTAAAGGTACCAATATTCCGAGTCATCTCGGTGAAGTTGTAGATAGTCTTATCAGCGTAATGGTTCAGCTCGTCCAGAACGGCATTAACGTCAGCGATGGTCTTACCCTTCGAGGAGACGTTTGCCATGATGGTCTGGACAGCGTTCATCTTGGTCTCGTATTCCTGGAAACCAGAAATGACAGGATCAAGAGTCAGTGCGCTCACCAGATTCTTACCAGCGGTGATCGCACTGTTTGTGATTCGAGATAGGGCAGTAGCTGCTACAACTTGAAGAGCAGAGAAGCTGACTTTTACCTTATCGACAGAACCAGCGAGCTGATTCATATCGACTTTCTTCGTTGCAGCAGCTACGTTTTCGAGACCCTTAGACTGGTCATTGAATTTAAGAGCCGATTTCAGTCTCTCGATCGTCGACATGGACTGTTTGACATTCGATTCAAACTGTCCGTTTTCAAATCGCATTTCTACGACTCGTTCATCGATCTGTTTACCCAACGCCAGTCACCTCCTTCCACAATTCGTCACACATTTGCTCAAACACTGGCTGTAGAGCAGGGTTAATATAATCTCGACCCTGTACATAACCGCCAGTGCCGGTACCATGTCCGTATTGTAGAATAAGAGCGATAGGAACTCCCTTGTTTCTATTGGAGTTCATGAAGTTAATGGAAACCGAGGTACTGGTCCTGCTGATCTCATAGTACCAAGAACTTGCCGTTAACCCCGTGTCAACAGGAGTGGCTTTAGAAAGGGCTTCGACGCCCATCCGACCATACTTGTCGAGAACACCTCGATGGGAGGCATTCAGTAATTTCTCAAGCCAATTGTTAACTTTGGAAAAATCACCTTTGTGATTGAAGGTGATACCGAGTTGTACAGCCACAGGACCTCCTCCTTAAATCAAAGTTTGGTCACATAGTCGAGACTGATCCAACCTGCTCCAGATTTAAGCTTACCCCACCCACTTTTCGACCCAGTACCTTCACTCGTCTCAACGATCGTATACACACCAGAGGGCATGTACGTACGAGTCTTCGCATAATTGGTACCGGGTCCACATCGGATGTTCAAGTTTGGAACGTTTGCCTTAACCTGGAAGTCTGTATCTCCATTTTGAATTTCTGGAGCCTTCTTAGATTCGAGGTTGGCGTTGACTGCAGCAGCAATCGCTCCCATCCGTTCATAGAGGTAATCGCCAGGGCAAGCCTTCGCGGCGAACCAGCGATGTACGGTCATGTTCTGCTTGTTGACCTGACCGATCAGTCGTTTATCGCCCTTCCATTTGAGTTTACCGATGGACGGATTGCGACGACAGATGTCAGTCACGAGTACGATGAGAGCCAGATAAGCTTTCTTCGTAACAGGGTACGGATGACTGTTCGTACTAGACACCTCAATGGTGATAGCACGATTATCATTCGACTTGCTGTTGGAACACTGAGAGGCATCGGATTCATGAACGTACAGACCGATAGTGCCATCATAGCCAATGCCGTAATTGGATGATGCTCGGCGAGATCTCTTAGCGAACATGTTCCCAAGAGCCTTTGCTGTGGTTTGACCTGCAGTGCAGTGAATAGTGATCGTGTCAAGTGTATGTTTTCTAGGACCATACACATTAGGACTCATGATCTTTACAGTTGCTAAAGAACTATCAGTGTACATTGGAATCCCTCCTTACCCCTTAGTTCCTAACATAGCTCGACGCTTTGCATTGAGTGCAGCATTCTTCTGAAGAATCGTTCTATTGGGCATCTTCTTACCAGGAGAACTCTTGCGGCTACAAACATTGATGAGCGCCATAAGACGATTGATGTGCCACTTTTGATATTCTGCTGGAATATTGTATGTGATCATCCAATAGTAGATAAGCTCGGACGTAATCGTATCCTTAGGACCACCAGTTTCTCTGTCGTTTCCCAAATATGTGGCGGACATAGGATTTTCAATGTATTCGTTGATGTCTTGGAGATTCTCGACAGTGAGTCTACTAAAAACAGTAGGATCAACATTACGATTGATCACCATACAACGAATATAATCGTTCATTTCGTCTTGACTCTTGATTCTCTTAGTTAAGAACGCTTTATGGTGTTTTGCTTCCCACTTGGAAATCGAGATGAGAGAATGCTCGAGCTGCAGAACTACATCTTTTCCGTATGTGAATTCCTCTTTCTCGTCATCCCAGAATTCCTGACCAAGAACACGAAGTTCCAGCATGGTGCGGACCTCTTATCAGTCCGTGGACTTGGCGCCCGTAACTTCAGCGATCTTCTTATCGAAGTCGGGAGGCAGAATGCCATTGACGAACTTGGCAGCCTCGTCGCTGTTCAGTGCCAACTCCATAAACAAATCGGAGTAGGCTTCGGTCTGGACGAATTCGTCGGTCAGTTCCTTACTCTTCATGAACCGACGGCCGTCAGCGCTCTTAACGCCGTAAGCACGACGGATCAGATCCTTGAAGATGTCCATCAGAGCAGGAACGTCCTTGGTAGAAATGATGCGGTTGACCATCTCGCCGAAGCCGCCGGTCACGCTCATCTCCATATCCATCAGTTCAGCCTTAGAAAGATTGAAATGGAAGGTCTCAGTTCTTTCGACACCATTGTAGTCGATGTAGGTGATTTCTTTTTTCAGCATTGTAAGTTCTCCTTTCAGAAATTAGATGAGGCGGGAGCCAGCCTCACTGAATACTCCCGCATAATGTCTGTTATCAGCCTGCTTCGAGCAGAGCCTTGATCTCGTTGGGCAGCAGCAGAGTGGGCTCAGTAGCAGCCTCACCGCCACTGGCTGCATCAGTGCCGTACAGCTTAGCTTCCAGCTTGGCCATCTTCTCAGCGCCGACCTTAGTAGAGTCGATCACCAGGGAAGCAGTGGGCTTGAACCCTTCGACAGCGACAGGAGTGGTAGACAGCTCCCAGCTGAAAGTGATAGCCTCGGGAGAGTCGTTGATGGTGCTGTAAGCCTTCTCAGAGGGAGAAGCCTTGGCGCCGTAGATGATGTGCAGCTTGTAGCCGTAGTCGGAACCCTTGACATCGTTACCCACCTGGGTACGATAGCACAGACCGAAAGCGGAACGAGCCTGCTGACCGATCATGACACCAGCAGAGAGCTCGCCGGAACCATCCAGAGTAGCAAACTCGTCGGGGTAGGTGTAAGCCTCGATGGTGGCAGCAAAGGTCTCAGCAGACAGCAGAGACAGGTACTTGATGTTGTCGGCATACAGGTCAGTGGCCTCTGCGCCGGAGGGAGACTCAGTAACAGCAGTCAGGCCGTTCCAGGCGACACCCTTGTCATACTCACCGGTTTCCTTCTGCGGATACAGAACACCGTGATCAACGCCGGTTTCATAAAAATGCTCGGCGGCTTTATCCCAAACAATCTTAGCCATGTAAGATATCCTCCTTAGAAATAGATTGTAAACACATCGTGGTGTAGGTTGTCAACCGTGTAATGGCGGTCAAAGCTGCAATAAGGCAGATTAGAGACATCCTCGACATATACACTATCTGGATTCTTGTCGATCACAGTGAGAGTGTAGCGATGGAACTTCAAGTAGGCAATGTTGTCTGCCGGATACTTGTCGATGTCATAGCGCTCATAAACGATTGCGGGGTATTTCATCTTTACGGAAGCAGGAGGTTGAAAATATACATTCCGGCTTCCAAGCGTCTGCTCAAGAACAGACTGAAGCTCTAGACGAGTCTTCGCCATTGTATAAACCTCCAATAGAAAGGATCAAGCGCGGGGGCTGAACCTCCACACTGGTGATTTTCCACTTCGATCCCATAAATTCGACATACCGCATGGTGTGAAAGTTGTGATAAGCATACTGGTCAGCAAGCACGCTAATCTCATTGGAGATGTTAACGTCGTCGTTCAGATAATCGGAATTATCGAGTCGACGAAGGTTCCGAATAAGATCTCCGAAATATGGTCTTGCGCAGATTTTCTCCACATACACACCAGGTACTTCCTCAACGGTCTCTTCAAAACCAATTTTGCCGTACCATTTCATTGCTTTTCACTCCTTACAAATCCATTTTGAATTGTTCAGCCGAAACTCAGGTAGGATCGGCGACAGCAGCCAGAGACACAATCTCGACAGAGGAAGAACCCGCCTTGGGATACTTCACAGAGCCGACCTTGGATGCCTCGACGTACTCGGTGGGGTAGGCGTAACCAGTGGCAGTCTTGATCACAGCGCCCTTCAAGAAAGCTTCCTTCAGATCACTGGTCGTGAACTGCTTGGTTGCAGCAGAGTCCATGTAGGCCTTGCCGTCAGTGCCCTTGGTATAGATAACGATGGAAACAACGAAACGATCTTTCAGATCCTGGTAGATACGATCCATAGGTCAGTCCTCCTTAAACTTCGGGAACGCTCTCGATAGCAATGGCAGCGTAGGGCTTGATCATTGCGCCGGAGCAACGGGTCTCGATCAGGTACTTCTGAGCGTTGTAGTCGATGTCGAAGTCGTCGAACATGTTGACTGCGCCGCCCTTGTCAGCACCGACATTGTAGTCGTTCAGGTTGACGATGATACCCATCAGGCTGTGAACCTTGGAGTCGTCGGCGTCAGTGCGGGTCAGACCCTCCATGACAGGGACAGTGATGATCTCGCGGACACGCAGAACGGTACGCAGCTTCTCGATGGAATCGTAGATCACACGGCCAGTGGTGTCTTCCAGCAGCAAGCAGTTGGTGATCATGTCCTCAGTGGTGAACAGGACAGGCTCGCCGGAACCACGATAGTCCTTACGAGACTTGATCGCGGTGCGGATGAACGCCTTGGCCATGTCATCATCAGTGGCGCCGGTCTTCTTGGTCACGGTGGCCTTGATGGTGTACAGATCGGAGTCGGTCCAGATAGGACGGATGTTCATCTCGTTGATCTTGTCATCGGAAGAGCCATCACGACCGTCACCAACCAGGATAGCACGAGCGATCTCCTCGTCCAGCATGAAGCGCATCTCAGTCTTCAGCCAGGCGACAACGTCGAAATCGGTGATGTCGATCACATCATCCCGATCCAGCTTCTGCTTCTTGTAGATGGTCGTGGGGGTGGTGGTTCTCTTCAGCAGGGTAAAGACCTGTTCCTTCTTCAGCTTGCCCTTGATGTAACCCTTGGCACGAGCCTCGTCGGCGGTCAGATCAGCATACATGGACTTGATGCGGGAGAAGGGAGTGTGATGAACACCAGACATGACCTTGGACACCCAGTCCATCTTGCGGGTGATCCAGTCGGGAGGGGTGTTCAGGTTCTTGGGCTCAGGGAAGAGAGTGTCGATACCGTCAATGCCATGAGCCAGGGCACTCTCACGCAGAGAGCCATAGCGCTTGCCGTCAGCCAGGATAGCTTCCATGTCTGCATGCTGCAGAACGTTGGTCTGATCGGCAGCGTCGTTGTCGAAGATGTTATGCTTCACTTCAGAGTCTCCTTCTTCATCATTTTCGTCATCGGTGGCACCACCGTCTTCCAGAGCCTGGCCGACAATGGCGTAAACAGCGTTCATCTGTTTCTCGTTCAGGGTACTGAGAATATCACCGATAGTCTCCTCAGTATTGTTGTCTTCTGCCGGCTCGGGGTCGGCATGGATCAGCTTTTCATCAGGATTCATATGTTCCTCCTTAGGGATATCGCTATGACGAATTTCAAGATCGAAAGCGCCACCAGCGTAAATGATAGCCTGTTCATCGCCGTCATCATCGTCGCTATGCTGAATGATGTCTTCGATGAGCGCGCCAGGATTAGCACCAGCCAGTACAAGGCTTACTTCTTTGATATCGCCGTGGAACACGTCGCCAGTGCGTTTGTTCTGAGAAAGATGGTTCGCATAAATAGACAGCGCTTTCACGTCGCCATGCATAACCAGCTCTCTAGCCTGCTTGCCAGACTCACTACTATTGAACGAACAGTAGGCGTATACGCCTTCGGGTTTGTTCTCAAGCGTCGCCTGACCCAAGCAGTTGAACGGATCATTGTGCTGATGGTTCCAGACCAAGGGTACTACAGCGCCGTCGTTGTGCTTGAAAGCATCTCGACGAATGGTTCGACCATCGGCACACTTCAGATCGTTTCTAGTTGCCCAACCAGAAAAATCATAAGTTTCCATTCTCTACATTCCTCCTTTATACAGTAGTACGAGTCTGATTGATGATGTTATTCACATATTCCTGTGCAGGATTTCCGCCCTGTTGCTGTGCAATCTCTTCATTCGACTGCGACAGGTTCTTATTACGAAGAACATCAGCATTCGGATCGTCCGAAGGTCTAAGACCAACAATCTGTCTAAGTTCATTCGATGTCATGATTTCGTTTCGAGTGAACTTATCAGCGATCTCAGCAATATCACTGACAGGAACCAGACGGAAGGGATCACTGAAGTACATAATAGACTGCTTCTGAGAACGAGCTGTCTTTGTGAGAAATACTCGTTTCATGGAGTCTACAATAGCTGCAGCAATCGGTTCTACAACACGACTATTGTAGTTCAGCATGACTTTTTGGTCTGCTGTTCCGTCCAAGATCTCCTGAGTGATACCGATCTGACTGAACATAAGTTTTGTCAGATACTCGATCTGATTCAGGAGGTTATTATCGAGAGATCTGTTAAGCTGAGTAATCTTTTCAGTGCCGTCAGTATATGCGATACCATACTTGGAGTTCTCAAGCTGATCTTCGATATCCTGTCTACGCTTCTCGGCCTGTGCTCTTTTTGCATCAGTTTTGATGACATAAGGAAGCTGGATGATCATATTCAACTTGTTGGAGTTGGTCTGTTCATCCACGACATCCAAAAGAACAAGCTTACGAAGCAATCTTTGTAATGTCGAGTTTGGCTCGTTCATTACGGAAAAGAACGGATTTTCGATGATAGCTACGAGAGATTTCGGAAGGGTTAATTCCTGTTTCTCACCGGTTCTATCATCGTACATCCGAACACGAACATGTTCAGGATACCATTCTACGATTTTAGCAGTTCTCATGGCAAGAATGTCATAAGAGCTAGTCATAGTTGGATTAGCGGTTAGTTCGTAAGGAACAACAGCAACACATCCTTCGTCCATCATAGAAAGCACGATATCCTGGATGAATGCTCTTGAAGTTTGATCCTGATTTGCCTCGAGAGTGAGACAATTGTTCAGGCCGCTGTTAATGTACTTGATGTACCGATCGTTGTCGTCCAGTTTAACATGCCGATATGTCAATGCAGCAACATCGAGGGCGATTCGATTGTAAACAGCGGAAACAATCGAATGATCATTACCACGGCTTAAACGTGGTCGATCCGGTCGGTAATATGACCCTCCTCCATAGTTCCCATAAGAAAACTGTTTATTGAGGAAGGCATTCCAGGCGGCTTTTACCCTGGAACCGAACGTAATAGCCACGTTAGTTCACCGCCTTACTTACGTCTGTTTTTGTTAGTGGGTTTTCCGTTATAATGAGTGGTTGTAGTTTGAGTATGTTTCTCTGTAGTAATTGCTTTAGAAAGAAACTTAGAAATAAAGTTTTTACCCTTCTTTTTTTTCTTGTTTTTCTTCTCAACGTAAAGTTTGCCGTCTTTCATGACTGCAGTAGGACGTTGATCTTTAGGTACATTTTTGGTTTTGATAGGAGCGGTAGTTGATGTTGTACTAAAGATTTTATTTCCTTTGGTTGTCGTTACAGAACCATCAGGATTTCTCTTAGTAGTTGTGGTACTACGTAAAGCTCCTTTAGCTCTATCGTAAATGTAGTGCCATTTACCGTTGATCATTTTTTTGTCGATATACTTGAAATGCATCAACCAATCATTATTATGATCGACAGACTTGTACTCCCACATATTAAGTCCTCCGTTTCTGTTGAGCGTTCTTAATGTAAGCTCGACCGTAGTCCTTAATAGTAGCATCGATGTTATTCAAACCAGAATTGTAAGTTCGGATCATGGCTTCATTCGATTCAATCCGAGCTTTAATTGAATCACTTTGAGTTTTGATCTGGTTTGCTTTGAGTTCCATTATCTTGGCGCTACGATTAAGTTTATCCGCTTTGGATAAGTATTTAGCAGCACGCCGTTCAGATGTAAAACGACCTCCTGCTTTTCGTTCATACTTGTTTGCTTTCACACGACTAGAGGCAGCCGATTCACTATAACGAGCAGCTTTTACATCTTTACCTTTAGCACGTTTATCAGACTTCTTACGAAGAGTTACATTTGCAGATTGATACTTATTGATTTTCTTATTGATCTTGCCACGATGAGTCTCTAAACTAGAGATAGCCTTTTTAGACTCTTCTTTAGTAGAGGCCCTAGAAAGAGCTCTTCTAGCTCGATGAACGCCCCATTTCATACCAAGGACGCCATAGTGCTGAAGGTTCTCACTCATGTAGTCAGTGGACATATACGACCACAAATATAATCACCTCTTCTCATTCTCGAACGAATACTGGAATACGTCGAATGATAAGCTCGTCAGCGACTTCGATCTGACAGCGCAAGACATAACGTCCGACACGTTTCGGTTCGATAGTCATTGTCAGCTTATGTTCTTCAACAATAGGCTCACCAGCAGTTTCAACCTCATTGCCGTATTCCAGTTGATACGATGCATTGCGAATTGTAAAAGGGGCATCGTCACAGGTCGAGAACTCGACTGAGACGACTCGCCGTTCGCCTTTGAAAAGTTCAAGAGTCGAGCAACTCAAACATGTCACCTCCACACTTTTCGCATCTTGTAACTTCCATTTTGAAATTTTGCATATGAATTTGGTGTGTATACACCGTGGTAGAGTCTACGGGTTTCGGAGCATTGGATCTACCAAAAGCACTAAACAATGTCAGTGTAGAATTAGCAGCGATGTTAAGCCACCGAACATCAGTTATAATGTGCTTCGCGTTAACAATAAACAGAATCGTAGCAGCATAACCAATGTTACCAGCCTCATCTTCTGCATAAAGATCTACTACATACTCGCCACTCGGAACTCTCGGCACTGTGCATTCCCAACGGTCATCGCCAATTGGAGTAAACACTATGTCTACTCCATTAGCGGAACCGTATACTCGAACGACCATTAGTCCGTAACCTTAACAGAGATTACGTAAGTCTTACCTGCGTCGACTGGGTTGGGAACGATCGTGATCTCCTGGAAGACAGGGGCACCAGTATCGAGAGTGACAGTACGAGTAATAGTGGTCTTCAGACCAGCCGCATCGGTAGCGACAACAGTGATGGTGTTAGAACCACTCTTCAATGTGATGGTCGTACTGAACGAACCGTTAGTCTGAACCGTAACAGGAGTACCATTGACAGTAACTGTAACAGGAGTAGAAGTCACATCATTGGTCGTACCAGAAACGGTCAGAGATTCCTCATTGGTGATGAGACCATCAGCAGGAGACGTGATCGTCAACGCAGGCGGTACCGTATCAACCGTAAAAGACGTAACAACTTCAGTAGCTGCATTGCCGTCATGGTCGGATACTTTAAGCGAGAAGGAATGAGACCCATTGCTCAGAGAAGTAGGAACCTTATAGGAGCAATTGAAACCCTTAGTGGTCGCGGTCGTAGTGATGCCAGATGTGACATACGTTCCACTATCGATCTTGATAGCGATTGTAGCCTCATCAATGCCGGAGTCATCATCAGTGACAGTCCAGGTAATAGTGGGCGTTGCCGATGTGATGGTGGCAGAATCCGTCGGATAAGTAACTGCAATAGTAGGCTTAACCTTCTCTTTGACCTTGAGTTTCAGGTCATCGCCGAAAGTAGCATCAGTGTCTGTCACAGTCGTACTATTACCAGCGTCATCTGTCGCGGTCACGCTTACAGGATAATAATGTCCGTCATTATTATTGTAAGACGATTTACTTGGAGCCGTGATTGTGGCTTTATAGGAGCCACTGCTTTCGTCATAGGTCAACGTATATTCCTGACCATTGATCGAAGCTTTAACAGTCTTAACAGCCATATTTCCCTCCTTAACTTGTAGTAATAGTAGAGTCTATATTCTCAGTAACTTCTGCTGAAATGATTAGACTTTCTTTTGTGTAAACCGGATTCGGTTTCAGAGAGAAAGACTTGAATGATACAGATGTAGTGTAATACATATGTATCTTAGGACCATCTTCAGGAACATTCTCGTATTCCTTGTTAGATGATACGACTGCAAAGGTGTACTGTTTCCTAGGCTCCAATTGATACAAGAACGTGTCTTGTAAAAAAGTAGACATCTCAATTAACTTATCGGTTAACGAGTTGTTTTCAAATGCGAACTTGAATAGCGGTTTACCATAGGGCGAATAGCCTACAAGAACCCGCATCGGTGAGAGCATGTAGATTGAGTATCCGAGGACGTTACTATCCGTCGTTCCAGTCCATGTGATAGACCCAATGCCTCCATCGCTGATAGAGCCTTGAAGATTCGTTGGATTAGAAACCGCTTGAATCGTGAAGACGACTGTAACTTCACCCGAATACAATCCATTTTGATTTGTCACAACAGAAATCGTCCATGATCCTGGAGTAATCCGATACGAGTCAGTTGTTCCAGTTACAGAAGATGTGGAAGCAACTGTCGAACCTTTCTTATAGGTAATGACATAACTTGTTACACCTTCACTTTCCGAAGCGACCCAATTGAGAGTCACAACGCCACGATCAAGAGTGTATGTGAGGTCTGTTGGAGGATCTGGGGCTACAACAGTAAAGCTGGTAGATACTGCAGCAGAATAAATATTATTCTTTACAGTCTTCACTTGTACAGTCCACTTGCCAGCTACGAATGCCGACTTGTAACTAGTAGAAGTTACTCGTACTGTTCGGATAGTCGTTCCTTCTCGAACGAGTGTCACGTCATAACCAGAGATGCCGTTAGTAGTAGAAGCAGTCCAGGTTAGAGTAACATTACCGCCATCGACTGTAGCTTTTAGGTTTGTAGGAGGAGCGACATTGTTAACTTCTAAACAAGTGATACGAACAGCGCCATTACCAGAATGACCAGTGACAGTAGAACCATCGTAATCTGTGAAGCTGGTTCCGCCGTTAACAAGGCTTGTATCAGATAGGTAGTAAGCACTATTCAGAGTGCATCCACTCGGATAGTTTGAGGCTGTTCCACTGGTGTAAACATAACCAGAACCACCGCCACCACCTTTGTCGTCATCGCCAGAACGGTCAGGATATGTACCGCATCCGCCATACCATCCGCCGCCTCCAGCGCCACCATAACCAGAACGATAATAAGATCCGTAACCACCAAAACCGAAACCACCGTAATTACTAGTAGAAGTTTCGTCAGTAGATAAAGAACCAGATCCATTACCGGTCTGAGTACCGCCATTGCCATACGAACCATAGCCATTAGTAGCATCTTGGCCGCTTTCGCCACCGCCATAACCGCCATAGTAAGATGAACCGCCTTCAGACCCGCCACCACCTGCTACGATTACTCGAGACAGGTAATTATTGTTCTTAATACGAACATCAGAACCACCGCCACCACCGACATAAGTGTCGCGTTTACCGCCACCGTTAAATCCTCCGTTAGTACCTCCAGTGTTACCAGAGCCACCAGCTACAAGGATTATTACGGTGTCTGCAGTAAGTGTCAAAGTGCCTTTGGCGTAACCGCCTTTTCCGCCATAATCGGAGGAGCTACGATATCCGCCTTGTGCACCCCAGCATTCAAGCCGGTACTTACCTTTCGGTAGTGTGATGGTCTTGCTAGATCCGCTGTAAGGACAATTTAAGATGTCCCCAGTCTTTAACACACTCGAAGATGGTATCGACGATGTTAAATCGTATGTTGACATCTTATCCTCCTCACTCAAACGCTTCTTTATTCAGTTTATACGCCACAAAAGCATCCATCAAAGCAGCAACAGCATCGATCTTTGCTTCATAGCGTTTCTTCAACAACTTACGGTTTCCGTTGGTATCCTCGATAACGATACAGTTACCCATAGTGAAGGTCATCATTGCTTCATCAAAGAGAAGTAGTCTAGACTCAGCCAAATTCTTGAGTTCGCCCAGAGGAACGGACTCAGTTTTCACACCCTGAATAACTTTCTCAATACCAAACGGACCATTCTCAGCTTGCCATCTTTCTACGAAGTCTTTTGCATTATAGGGGTCATATCCCATGCATGTAACATCGTAACCACATTCAACAATATGACGATCAAGTTCGTCAAAGACCTGCATTGTATCAAGGATGCTTCCTTCCATGACAACAAGAGTTCCTTCTTTCATGAACTCGTCGTACTTAACTCGCATTGCCCCAGGTAATTTCATTAGAGTAAGCTCAGAAATATAGTTTCGAGTTTTAACTCCAAATCGACCATCTGGAAGCGGAAAGAGGAATGTGAAAGAGCAGAAGTCGTTACCCTGAGAAAGGTCAACGCCCATAGAACATGGGAGATTCCAGAAAGTTCTCATCCTATGAGGAATAGTTTCTTCATATGTGAAGAAGTAAGTAAAACCCTCCATAGGAAGACCAAATCTTTTAGCCAAAATATCGTTTCTAGCTGCAGGGGACTTCTCGGCTCTTTCAACGTCGAGCTGGTAGGTTTCATAGGTTACTGTCTTGTCCAAATTCGGATTTGCCTTAAGCCACATATCTGGTTGTCCAACTTCGTCTACGTTATCAAGCTTATACCACCAGATAGAGACATGAGGGTTTTCATATTCACCTTTGAGAATCTTCATTAACTCCATTTTGATTGTATCACCGCTACCATTACGAACGGTACCCTCAGAACTAGTTGCGACAATGAGATAGTCGTCAACCTTAGAGGCACCCTGTTCGATAGCACCGACGACGTCTTCTCGAACATCGCCGGAGAGCCATTCATCGACAGTAGCAATCTTACAACGAAGACCCTGAAGCTTGTCGATAGTCATGGGACGAATCTCGATCAATGAGTTAGTAAGAAAGTTCTCAATACCTTTCTTGGTCGAAGCAAGCTTTGCTCGGTTAGCTTTAGAACCGGTTGTATTCTGTAAGGAACCTTCCGTTAAGAATTGGAACAACGGACCTCTGGCACGAACAATAGCAGTTCGCAGAGGAGACATGACCTCTTCAGCTTGTTTCATAGTAGGAGCGGTCGTGATCTGATGAGTTGTTGAAGTATCGATATTGGCAAAATATGACTGAATGCATGAGTCATACAGAGACTTAGCTGCGCCTCGACCAACGATAAGATACTGCTTGTTAATAAGCCGTTTCTTAATCGTCTTCATCACATAGTGACCGCCAGGTTTGTCTTCATACCGTTCATAGACAGATCGTTCAACAAAGTAGTACCATCCGAACACTTGTTCAGCCCATAACTTATATGTATCTAGAAGGAATAGATCAGAACCATCGGTCAGAGTTAACTCAGCCTCACAGTATTTAACCCAACCTTCAATAGCATCTTCATCATAGTAGTACATTGGATTGTCGATCAGATCATCTATACGGTTCATTTCCATTGAGATCTCTTGACAAACAGGAATTTCACCAGCTATAACAGCATCTCGGAACATTCCATAATACTTTGGAACAGCAGTGTTGGATAGTGCCATTTGTTCACCTACTTAGTTTACTTGTCTTTCTTTTTCTTCTCATCAGTTTTAATGCCAAGTGCTTTCTTCATCTGCTGTTCAATGTATGCTTTACCGACATTCTTTGCGGCAGGAACAACCACGTCGTTCATGACAGCTTTCGCAAATTTCTGTCCTCTAGAAACTTGTTTTGGATTGAGTCTAGCATACTCAAGTTCGAGTCTCTTTCGGTTAATAGCAGCCTGAAGTTCTTGATCAGACATTTCACTGATAGATTTTGTTTTCGGTTTAGAAGGTTCTTTAGAAGAGGCAGGTTTTGTGCCTTTCTTATAAACAGCTCCATACCGAATCTTCCCTTGAGGAGTAAGACTTCCATCTTTGTTCTGATATCGTCTCTGATACCATTTCATACCTTTAATACCATGATGAACCAAGACATCAGTTTCCATTATTACATACCTCCTCTCCGTAATCTACTTCTGCGTTGATTCGCCATTCAAACTCACTAATAGACTTTTCCATAGCGGTAACAGCAGCAGAACTAGCGGGAGGATCGAAGATCAACCGTACTTTCTGATACATATAGGTCTTGACCATTTCCAGCTTAAGACCTTCTGGTAAAAAGTCACTCCAAAGATCGTTTGCATCTCGAATAGCGAACCCTTCTTTAGGTCCGACACCGAGCTGACGAAGAACAGAAAATACAGAGTTAATATGCATGATAATATCTGTATCGAAATACTCATACTCGTCGAGTAGACCAAGCATTTTCTTTACCGATGACAAAATACTTTCCATACTTTAACTCCTTTCATGTCATTTTCCAAGGACAAGTATCATTAGGCTTTCGCTCAATGATTTCAAAGCCCTTGAGAATACTATCGTCGCTATAGTGAATAGCATTATGGGTTCGATGGGTCGTTGTGATCAAATATTCAGGATCAAGCAAAATATCAGATCGAGATTCAAAGTCCTCGAGCGTTATTGGATTCATATGATGAATCACAAATCTAGTTCCACGAATATCGAACCCTTCAACTCCCAAATCACACCCAAGATCTCGAGCAACGACGAAGTCCCTAACATGTTTCCATTCTAGAGAAGTGTAGAACTTCTGATTGAACACTCGATCGAATCCGAAAGTCTCTTGACCAATCCGACCGCCGAGCTTCAGATACATGAAACGTTCTTTGAACGTAGGAAGTAGAACTAACTCAGAGTAAGTCCTAAGTATCCTCGTTTTCATCGTTGTCTCTCCGTTGACCACTGTATACCTGCATTGCCTCGATGGCTTTAGCATAAAGACCTTCGATACGCTCTGCAGACTGAATAGATTTTGTTTTTGCCGTGATGAGCTTCTTCTGTTCCTCGAGAATTTCTCGTTTGAGACACTCCTCGCTGGAACCGAGCTTCAGATAGTGTGTAATTACCTGAGCAGAGGCTGTACCGTTACGCATTTGCTCTTCAGCAACGTCCATAGCAAGTGCAACCATCTGATTCTCTCTTGCAGAAAGAGTAGAAGCAGCACGGAGCTTTCCTCTAACCGGGTTAGTAGCGATTGTCTGTCTACCTTTTGGCATAGTTGTTGGCTCCTTTCAACTTCATACAAATAATTTCTTACCAACTCAAATATACTTTTAAGTCAGTTTCATACCCCTTAGGCGATACTTTTTAACAGGATGTAAAAGTCACAAAAGAAGGCTTAGGAGGTAACCGACTGAAAGGAGAACCCATTGGAGATGAGGATTAACCTAAGGGGCATGAAGCCGACT
>ERZ1034962.292-NODE-292-length-26418-cov-3.757122_pt1 | contig 26418 bp, 20 predicted proteins | sample MGYA00520696_ERZ1034962 | MGnify/ENA primary metagenome ERZ1034962 (study PRJEB33766, sample SAMN09781770) | gut metagenome | biome: gut microbiome | host: Homo sapiens | place: Madagascar | study: EMG produced TPA metagenomics assembly of the PRJNA485056 data set...
GTCGTACGCAAACCCTGCAGGCGCCCGGGCCACATTTTCTGCTCTTTCCGGTGCCCCGGTTTGCGTACGAAAACCGAATCCATTGGCTTTGCGGGCAGTCGTACGCAAACCCTGCCGGCGCCCGGACCACCTTTTCTGCTCTTTCCGGTGCCCCGGTTTGCGTACGAAAACCGAATTCATTGGCTTTGCGGGCAGTCGTACGCAAACCCTGCCGGCACCCGGGCCACCTTTTCCGCTCTTTAGTGGATAGAAATCGTTGCAAAGGACTCTCTAATATTTGCAGGAAGATGTGCCGTCTGGGATTCCAGAAAATCTTCTGCAGTTATTCCGATTTTGCGAGCTTGTGCAGTCGGAACTCTTCCGAATGTTTATTCAATAGTTTTAGCTAGACTTTCCAAGTCCGGGCCACTTTTTGAATTTTCAAAAGACAATAGCAATGTTACACCCGGCGAGAATCCCATTTCCTCATAAATAAGTGATTTTTGATAGAATGAAGAACTGTATTTTTCACCAACACCATCCTTAAACCAAAGTCCCAAATGTTCTATGATGTAAAGAATCGGTTCAAACGGGTGCAAAATTGTAAAATCCGGATAGATGTATCGGCCATTTCTATATATTGGCAGCTCATGGAAAAAATCCAACCCATATGAATCCAGCAAATTGTATGCCAATGATTCGGAGCGGCTTCGCACGAAAGATCCGTCTACCGTTGATACTTGCAGCGATTCCGGATGTGGAACCGGACAAATATCTTTCAGGTGCTGCAAATCTTTAAGCAAAAGTGATCTCGCATCACTGCGCTCCGTAGCTCTATTTATAGTAGATGGAATATAGTGCTTTGGAAGTGCTTTTAATAGTTCTTCGTTCGAAATTGGCACAAAATGACTCAGAAAATACTTTGCCGCCTCGATGTTTCCTTCCGCCAAAGATAATATAGTTTCATATAATCTGTATTCTCGAATTCCTAAAACATCCGGATGCGTTTCCCTTCCCAAATAATGCTTTTTTTCTCCCGGGAAATATGCCGAATAATACGGATGTCCTTTTACATACTGGACATTCAAAAATTGCCCTTTGTACACCTGAAGGGAATCCAACTTATGCTCACATTTGCTTTTCAAATGTTCTTGCTCTGACAAAACCTTTTCAATAAAACTGATATCCTTGTAAATCATATCTCCCTCCTTGTATTTTCTTCAGTATGGCACATACTGCTAAGAAGGTAAAATTTCCTACGACATACTTTTAAACTTTTTCTCGCACAATGCAGTACTTTCTGTGAGATTGTACTTAATAAATACAAACCACTGCTGTCACCTGCGGGAAAGCGTGCGCGAACCCCACCGGCGCCCGGGCATCCATCCGGGCCGCCGGCAGAACCCTTACACACAAAAAAAGGAAAGCAGCGATTTCAAAATCGAAATCGCTGCTCCCTTTATTTTGGGGATTAATTGATAGGATACATTTCCTTTACGGTTTCATCCGTTACGAAACCCCTGCTGCTATGCTCTTTTCTTGCGAAGGGTCACTGCCAGGCTTGCACATGCGGACAGGAACAGCACTACCATTCCCATGAAACCACTGGTGTAGTCTCCGGTCTGGATACCGGTTGGCGTTACAACCGGTGTTTTACCGTCGTCATCGCCACCGCCGTTGTCACTGTTATCATAGCTGTTGCTGAATACCGCCTTGTCGCCGGTCAGCTCTGCCTTCAGGGAACCTTCACCATCATCCGTCACCTTAATGGTCACATGGTAAACCTTGGTGTCATAGGTGATGCCCTTCTGCTTGTCATTCAGCTCTTCGATGGTGTACTCGTACGTTCCGGCCTTGTCGAACGAAATTGCCTTGAACTGAACGCTTCCGTCCGCCTTATTCGTAGCACGTTCCACTTCCTCGCCGTTCGCATCCTTCAGCACGAAGGTGAACTGTCCACTCTTCAGTTTTGCGTTGTTCAGACACTTTGCTGCGCCCAGGCTTACCGATGTCGACTTTGCCTGATACTCGTTGGCGAAGGTAATGTCCTCCGAAGCCGGCTGGTCACCGGAGATTTCCTTGTCGATGCGGTGGGATGCTTCCAGCTTGCCGTTTCCGTTGTCCACAACCAGTGTGTATACGGTGTAGCTATTGCTGTCATAGACCACGCCGCCCTTGCCGTCATTCTCCTCACAGACAGTGTAGGTGTGGCTTCCCGGCTTTGTGTAGGTAATCTTATCGAAGGTAACCTTGCCGTTTGCGTCATTTGCCGCTTCCGAAACAACCTTGCCGTCCTCCATCAGACGGAACTTGAATTCGCCGTCCTTCAGATCTCTTCCGTCCAATTTCTTGGTGATGTCAATCTGATCCGTTACGCTGGATGAGAGTTTCTCTACCCGATAGGTGTTGGTAAAAGCAAACAGGTTATCGGTCTCCGGCTTCCGGCTTACCGACAGGTGTCCTTCTCCATCATCCTTGAGGGTGAGTTCGAATTCCTTGGTTCTCTTGGAATCGTTCACAACGCCCGGTACGCTTCCGGACTCCGTCACGCTGTACTTGAAGGTCTTTTCACGGGAACCGTCATCTGCCTGGTCCACGTCTTCCAGATTGTGAGTATTGAATGCCAGGGTTCCAAAGGTTACGTTGCCGTTTCCGTCGTTGGTAACCGATGCATCCTTCAGATCCTTCGGCATCGGAGCGCCTTCGGTCAGTGCCTTCAGCTTGAAGGTGAACTTGCCGCTGATGTCCGGTGGATTCAATCCTTCCTCTGCTTCCAAAGTCTTGCTTCCGGATACATTCACCGGAACTTCCTCTCCGGTTCCGTAGGTGTTCACAAATTCGCACTTATCTCCGGAATCCTTCGGATAGATGGTCTTCGCGGTGAGGGTTCCGTCGTTGTTGTCGGTAACCTCTACCGACAGATCGAAACTTCCTGCAGTCACGGTAATGCCCTTTGGCAGGTTGTTTGCCGATTCTGCCACACGGTAGTTCACGGTGTATACCACCTTGCCATCTTTGGTGGTCTTGGTAGCATATCCATCTTCTACCGCCTTCTTCAGTACGGTGCCGCTGCCTGCCGCCTTTTCGTTGGTCCGGTAGCTCAGCGCATCGAAATGGATGCTGCCGTCTGCGCCGTTCTTCTTGGTCTGAAGTACGGTGCCTTCGCTGCCGTCACCCGGCTTCGTCATCAGCTCAAAGGTGAACTCGCCGGCTTTCAGCTTCCGGCCGGTCAGCTTCTTGGAAGCGTTGATGTCCGCCTTGGTTCCGCCGGAAACATCCGTGGATCCGTCGTACCGGTTCGCAAAAGCGAGGGTGATGCCCTTTTCGCCCATTGCCGGGTTCTCGTTGCTTACGGTCTTCCGGAACAATTCCTTACCGGGCTTGTCCTTCAGTACCACTTCCGCCTTCAGAGTTCCGTCGCCGCCGTCCTTCGCGGTGATTTCCAGCTTGTACTGGCTCTCATCGTAGACGATGCCCTTTGCGGAGCCCTTCACCTCTTCAAAGGTGTATGCGTACGTCTTTCCGATATCCGCCTGTTTCAGGGTCATGTTCAATCCGCTCTGTACGGTAACGGTCTCGCCGTCCGCACCGGCTTTGCCCGGTACGGTTGCACCGTCTTCCGCAATGTTCAGCTTCTTCGCCGACGCTTCGTCTGTGCCTTTCAGGGTAAAACTAAAATCATCTTTCGTCATATCCCGACCGGTCAGAACTTTGGTCATGCTCAGTCCCAGAACCTGATCCATCGACAGATCTTTTGTCTTGTATTCATTTGTAAAGGTCTTGCTGCCGCTGACAGCGGTTACCGCTGCGGTGAGCTTGCCCGTTCCGTTATCGGTAACGGTGACGGTAATGTTGCGAACCGCCTTGTCGTAGGTCATGCCCGCTGCTTCCGGACTCGGTACCTGCTCTTTCAGCTGATACTTGTACTCGCCCGCCTTCTTAAAGGTCAGTGCGCCGAATTCAACCGGAGCTTTTCCGTCCTTCACATCTGCTTTGCGGACGGTAACTTCGTCCTTCTCCGGCATCGGTGCGGTTTCCACGCCATCCGGTTTCGATACGTTCTTCAGCTTAAAGGTAAAGGTTTCGCCGTCCTTCCACTCTCTTCCGGTGAGCTTCTTGCTGAAGCCGGTGATGACCTGTACCGGATCCGTCGCTGCCGCCGCGTAGGTGTTGGTGAACCGAACGGTCGGAGTGCCGGAATTGTGGTTGGAGCTGTCGTATGTTTTTACCGATTCGCCGGAACCGTCTGCGTTCTTCATGGTTACCTTGGTTACCACGTGCATGGTTCCGTCGCCGTTGTCCTGTGGTGTGATTTCCACGGTACCGATTCGTTCGTCGTAGGTCACACCCTTGATGCTTCCCTTGGTTTCCCGAACGATGTAGGTCTGAGTCTTTCCGGACATGGTCTGGTCGAAGGAAAGATCTGCCAGAACGTTCATGGTGTCCGGTTCGCCGGATCCGCGCTGGTTCGGGTTGGTGATTTTCTCCGTCTGACCGTCCTTCGGTCCGTAGGTGAATTCAAACTCGCCCACCTTCATGGTTCGGCCGCTCAGCACCTTCTGAATGTTCAGGGCGCCGGTAGTTCCGTATACCAGGCTGGATTCGTATTTGTTCTTGAATACGGCTTTGTCCGTCCGATCCGATGCGGTGCCGTTGTTGTATTCCACCTTGGCCTTGAGTTTGCCCGGGTGATCTGCGTCGTCGGTTACGGTCACGGTCACTTTGGCAGCGTGGCGGTCATAGGTCATTCCGCCGGCCGGTGTTCCCGGTACCATCTCGGTAATGTCAAAACGATATACGCCTTCTTTTCGGAAGGTAACATTGCCGAATCCAAAGTCCTTTGCCTCGCCGTTCTTCAAATTCTTTACCGAAGCGGTACCTCCGTTCTCGGCGATGGAAACGTCCTTCTTTTCAATCGCCTTCTGCGTCTCTGCGTCCGGCGTCAATTTGAAGTTAAATGCTTCGTCGGTCTTTCCGTCTCTTCCGGTGAGGGTCTTCTCGCCCGCCAGTGCCGTGTTTCCGGTAAGGGTTACGGCATCTGCTTTGTAGGAGTTCCGGAAAATCGGCACGGTCTGCAGTTCTCTTCCGTTTGCATCCAGATACTTGTAATCCGCAACTACCGTGTCCTGACCATCCACGTCATCGATGTACACGTTGATGCGCACCTTGTATTCCGCGTTGTCATAGGTCAATCCGTCTACGGTGTAGTGGTTGGATGCGGTCGCACCTTCCGGCAGGATTTCCTTCATCTTGTACTCGTAAGTGAGCGGTTTATCCTGCGTTGCACCCTTTGCGTGCTCGACCGTAAAGGTGATGTTTCCGAATTTCACGCCATTTCCGATATTCGACGCATCCACGTGTCCGGATGCGCCATCCGGCAGCGGTGCCCCTTCGGTAACCGGTGTGAGTCGGAACTTATAGTCGCCGTCCTTTAAGGTCTTGCTTCCGGTGGAATCCGTAAATTCTTTTCCGGCACCCAGAGTAACGGTCTGTTCTTTTGCGTCATATACGTTCGCAAATGCCGCGGTTTTGTTGTCCACAGCAGTTGGGTTTGCCACTTCCGAGCCGTCATCCTTGCGGATTTTCTTCATGGTGGCATTTGCCTTCAGGCTTCCGTTCTCATCGGTCACCTTTACGGTAACGCGGTACGATGCGTTGGAGTAGGTTACACCCTGCTTCGCCGTATCTCCCGGATTCTTTTCCGTAATCTGGTACTCGTATGTGCCCGGCTTGGTGTATTCGATATCGCCAAAGGCTTTTTCGATTTCCGCCTTGGAGTTTACGTTCAGTTTGGAAACCTTCATGCCGTCCACAACAGCGGCATCCTTTGGCATCGGACATTCGTTATCCAGCGGGCTCAGAATGAACTGGAATTTCGCGTCCTTCAAATAATCCATATCCCACGCGGATGCACCGGATGCGGTTTCGAAATTCTTCTTAATCTTCAGGGACTCGGAACCCTTCAGTGTGGTGGAGTCGGCCTGATAGATGTTGGTGTAATCTACCACTGCGGCATCTTTGCCGGCAACGGTTCCCTTCGAATATACACCGCCGTCGTTGTTCGTTCCGGTCTCACTGCCTTCACCGGCATTCCGCTGTGCAGCGCTTCCGGTGAAATGCTCCGGCTTTGCCTCGGTTACGGTGTACCGGGTTCCGCCATCCACGCCGTAAATCTTCAAGGTCTGATTATCCTTTAATTTAAAGGTATCTCCGGACTTGATGGTGAACTCGTCGCCCTCTTTGTCCGCACCGGTATACTTCTGAGCGGTGTATTTTTCTTTTGTACCGCCGGTAAACGTCAGGCTGTACTCGAACTCCGAATCCTTCAAGCTGTCCGGAACCTGATGGCCCTCTGCTGCCTGTACGGATTTCCGAATATCCAGCTCGCCCGGAAGTTCCTTGACCAGCTTTCCGTTGTTGCCCAGATGGGTATATACGGTCTTTCCGGCGTAGTTGTTCTCCCATACCGGCTTGATTACCCGGTTGGATGTCTGGGACTTATTGGCGCCGTCCGCCTTATTTTCGGTAAAATAAGTCAGACTGGTGCTTCTCGGTGTTCCGGCCGGGATGTAGTATTCACCCGTCTTGGTGTTTTTCTTCGCATAGCCTTCCAGGAAAAGATTGCTGTTGCCCGGAACCTTTACGGTGTTTGTCTTCTTCACTGCATTTCCGGAAGCGTCTCTATCATAATCCTGACGCTGGTAGTAGTACGTGGTATCGCCACTGGTATCGATGGAATCCTTTTCCGGATGGGTACATGCTTCATCCGTGTACAGGACCTTGTCTTCCTGGAAGTAGTAGAAGTCGTTGGTAGACGACGGCGTGAAGTTGGCATATGCGCCGATGCCTTCCGAATCCCGATTGGAAGACTTCTTGTCGTACTTATTGGCATAGAACGCCACCTGACCGTCTTCGTTGGAATTTTCGGCAATATAAGCCTCCATCGCTTCATCCGGTCTCTCCAGCTTCTTTTCTGCCGCTGGCTTCAGGCTCACGTCGTAGAAGAGTCGACATGGGTAGGTGTTGTCGATGGCAAGCTTGTTCTTATTGGTAACTTCATAGTATCTCAGCGGGATCAGGTTGGCCGGAATCTTTACGGTCACCTTATCTCCCGTCGCCAGTGCGGTCGCCGCATCGGCTTTCTCTACGGTAATCTTGATATCTCTCAGATTTCCCGTCGGATATACGTGATTCGTGTCCGGGATCTCCTTTTCAAAGGTGTAGGTTACCTTGGTGGTGTTTCCTTCCTTGGTCACATCCTTCTTTGTGTAGTGGTACTGGTTCTCTGCGTACAGCAGGGAATTCAAATCATCCACCTGCATGTAGTCCCCCAGCTGATCCACCAGAGTCACATAGCCGCTCCGCGCCGGATCCGCACCTTCCACTTCCGTCGGAGACTGGGCCGCCGCGATGATTTCTTCCTGAATTTCATTGAAAATATGATTCAGCTCCGAAGCCTGGGTTGCGGCCTTGTAGAAGGCGGTCTCGCTTCCGTCCGAATTCGTGGCACGAGTGCCCAGATTGTCGTACGCGGTCGCGTCCGGATAGTTGCTGGACATGCCGTGCATGTAGGTGTTGAACATCTCCTTATCGGTCCAACCGCCCCAAAAACCGGAACCTCCGGTGGTGATGCTGGCATCCGCATCCTTGAACACGCCGATGGAGTACATTTTGGCGTCCGCCTTGATTTCCTTCGCCGTCTGAATTGCCGTATTGGCTACGTTTTCGTCAAAATCAGTACCGTGATTCGGCTCACCGTCGGTGAAGAAGATGACGATGCGCTTCACGTTCTTGCGGTTCGGATTAGTGGTCTCGTCGCTCTTGCTTTTGTTCACCTGCTTCTTGGCCAGATCCATGGCGTAATCCGCCGCGGTGGCACCTGCCGGTTTCAGCGCATTGACCGTGTTCTTCAGCTCCGCCTTGTTGTCGTTGGTGCAGGCCCTGTACTCGCTTACAACCTGAGTGTAGTTGTAAGTATAGCCACTCTCTCGGTAGGTATCATTTCCCACTTTGTCGTTTTTTTTGCCCGAGAACTTTACCAGCGAAATGCGGCTGCGCAGGTTCTCGTTGGACCGCTCGCTGTTGGCCTTTGCCGTCTCGTCAATAAAAGAATTCACCGCTGTCTTCAGGGTGCTCATTTTATTGTCGTCATCCATGCTTCCGGATACGTCCAGCACCATTACGATGTCCAGCGGAACGGTGGACTGTCCCATAATCTTCGCGGCGGAAGACAGCGCAGACAGACCTACCAGGAAATCGGAATCCCCGTTCTTCTCCACGGTCTTCGTGTCGGAGTTATCCAGATTCTTCATCACAATGTTGCCGGCAGATACAGACTTGTCCGTCCAAATCCTCCCGATATTCTTTGTGGTGTCATCAATTGCAATAGAATCGTGCCAATGACTGATGGTCACATCATCTGCCACGGCACCGGTTGCCGCCGACACTGTTGTTCCGGACATTCCGAACAGGATGGTCACGGACATCAAAAGCGTCATGATCCAGGCAACTCTTTTTCGCTTACGAAAATAGCCTATCATTTTTCCCCCTTCCTCATTCTCCCCTGCAACCCCAGGGGAAGATGATGTCCGGCCGGCGTTTCGTGAGATTGCTTATTTGCCGGCCATTCATGCATTACATCTCCATGATGATTTATTTTATCATAACGGTACGGATTGCAGGGGTACTCAAAAGAGTACTTTTTTGCTTATTAAACCACAGATATATTATAAATAGCCACTTATTTATGCTCATTTCGGATAACTGCGGATTGGATGCGGACCCCACCGGCAGTCCCCGTAAACAGTTGATATGTTCCCCGTTGAAAGATATAATATTTTATCGGGATGCCCGCCGAAACTCAGCTCCGCTTAAGGTATTCCGGGTATGATACGGAAAGGGATATAATATGGAAGACAAACGACGAGGCCCCGGGGCTGCTTTGGTGCTGAGCCTCCTGTTCAGCCTGACGATGATGCTATGCCTGCTGCTCACCGCTGCGGAAATTCTGCTCTATCGCACTCCGGGATGGTTTGAGAAAGAATACGACAAATACATGGTGCTGGAGGATGTGCGAGGCGAGATGTCCATGGAATCCGCACTGCAGGTGACGAAAGAGATGATGGACTACCTCAAAGGGGACCGAAAAAATCTCACCGTGATGACCACCATCGACGGCAAGCGACAGGAATTCTTCTCCAATCGGGAAAAGGTTCACCTGAAGGATTGCCGGGCACTTTTTCTGGGCGGATTCCGTCTTCGAAATATCACGGCCATCATCAGCATGGGAATTCTCGGGGTGCTTTGGTTCGGCCGAAAGCGGAATCCGAATCGGCTCCCGGACTTCATCGCTCTGGTCCCAAAAATAACCGGCGTTCTGCTGGCGATTACCGGCCTTACCGCACTGATTGTTTCCGGAAGTTTCGACCGGTACTTCGTGATATTTCATCATTTGTTCTTTGATAACGACCTGTGGATTCTGAATCCGGCGAAGGACAATCTCATCAATTTGCTGCCGGAGGGTTTCTTCTCCGACACGGCGCTCCGAATCGGAGAGATATTTCTTCTGATGGAGCTGGCGATGTGCGCCGTCTTTGTGGGGATTCGCCGGAAACGTATGACATATAAATAGAAGATATTTTTAGCGAAAATGTTTTTAGCGGAAAGGAAAAAAGCTTATGCGACTACTTCTTGCGGAAGACGAAAAATCTCTCTCCCGGGCGCTGACCCGGATTCTGGAAAGCAGCCATTACTCGGTGGATGCGGCATACAATGGGGAGGAAGCGTTGGATTTTCTGGACGTGAGCAGTTACGACGCCGTCATTCTGGATCTGATGATGCCGAAGGTGGACGGCCTGACGGTGCTGCGCACGCTGCGGGAACGGAACGACCTGACGCCGGTGCTGATTCTCACCGCCCGCTCCGAGGTGGACGACAAGGTGCTGGGGCTGGACAGCGGCGCCAACGATTACCTGACGAAACCCTTCGAGCCGAAGGAGCTGCTGGCGCGGATTCGGGCCATTACCCGGGTGCAGACCAAAAACCCAAGCTCCGTGCTGCAGCTGGGGAACGTGACGCTGGACCGGACCAATTACGAGCTGGCCTGCGGGGAGAATTCCATTCGGCTGGCCAACAAGGAGTTTCAGCTGATGGAGCTCCTCATGAGCAATCCGGGGCAGGTGCTGTCTACGGAGCAGATTTTCGAGCGGATTTGGGGCCTGGACAGCGATGCGGAGACCAGCATCATCTGGGTGTACATTTCCTATCTTCGCCGGAAATTCAAGACTTTGGGGGCGAACGTGCTGATTAAGGCCACCCGAAACGTGGGGTACTCCCTGGTGGTGGAGGAAGAGGATTAATATGGTAAAAAAATTACGGCGCCGCTTCATCGCGGTGACCATCCTATCGGTATTCTCCACCATCACGCTGCTGACAATTATCATCAACGGCATCAGCTACCGAAACGTGGTAGACCGCGCGGACTGGACCCTTTCGATTCTGTCGGCCAATCACGGGACGTTTCCGGAAAGCCTGCTAATAAAAGGAAGACGCGATTCCGTGGAGGTTTCCGGCAGCGGCGATGTGAAAGAAAAATCCACCATCATCGTTCAGAAAAAGCGCCGCTTTTCGAAACTAAATCCGAATGACGACTCCAACGACCGCAGCTATATTTTCCGAATTCAGCTGGACAACAAGGCCCGCACCTCCGCGCAGCCTTTTGAAACCCGGTATTTTTCGGCACTGACCAATTCCGACGGAACCCTGCGGGAAGTGGATTCCTCCCAGCTGCTGGCGGTAAACAAGGATGCGCTGGAATCCATTCAGAAAAAGGCGGAACGGAAACTTTCGAAGGACGGAAAGTGTGCTTTTATTGAAGACTTCCGGTGCACCCGAGTGACGGGAAAAAACGGAACCCGCTATATCTACCTGGATTGCTCCCGCTCTCTGGACAATTTCCGGGCGTTCCGGAACGTCAGCATTCTGGTGTGCCTCATCGGCGTCACCATCATTTCCGCACTGATCACCTTTTTCTCCGGAAGAATTCTCCGGCCGGTGGCGGAAAGCTACGAAAAGCAGCAGCGCTTCATCACCGATGCGGGGCATGAAATCCGTACGCCGCTGACCATCATCAATGCGGACGTGTCCGTTCTGGAGATGGAGCAAGAGGGAGACGAGACTAACGAGTGGCTGGAGGACATCCGGCAGCAAACCCGGCGCCTGTCCAACCTCACCGAGGAGCTGGTGTACCTGACCCGCATGGAAGAGGTGCAGAAAACATCTGTCAACATGAAGCGGCTGAATTTCTCGAAAATCGTTGGCGATGTGGCCCACTCCTTCGAATCCCGGGCTCTGGTCTCCGAGAAAAAATACGACTGCAGCGTGGCGGAGGACCTGTTCCTGTGGGGCGACGAAAGTGCCCTCCGCAAGCTGGTGAGCATCCTCTTGGACAACGCGTTCAAGTATTCTTCGGATTCCGGGGATATCCGGCTCCGCTTCTACCGTCAGGGAAAAAACATTTTCCTCACGGTGAGCAATTCCGTGGATGAGATTCCAAAGGACTCCATCCCTCACCTTTTCGACCGATTCTACCGGGCGGACAGTTCCCGGAACAGTGAAACCGGCGGGCACGGCATCGGGCTCTCCATCGCCCGGGCGGTGGTCCGAGCCCACGGCGGCAAAATTGTCGCCTACACCCCGGACGGGAAATCCCTCCGGATTACTGCCACATTTCCGGTATAGGAAACAGTATAGGAAAGCCCGTAAACAATAAACCATCCGTGCGTAGAACGACCTCCCGAAAATCCTTAGAATTACCTTAAAGGATTTTCGGGAGGTTTCGATTTATGGATACTAAACGTGAAAGGCTCTACTAAAAAGTTGCGCGGCAGAAATGGCAGGTAAATAACTCTACGCAGCGTAGGTTGATGTCAAAAACCAAAACTGCTATTCTGCTAAAAGAAAGGAGTCGTTGAATAGATGAATAATTATATTACAGGTACGACAATCAAAATGCTAAGGGATAAGCTGCATCTGACACAATCACAATTGGCAGAGAAATTGTGTGTTAGCGATAAAGCCATTTCAAAATGGGAAACGGGAAAAGGTTTTCCAGATATTTCTCTAGTTGAACCACTGGCTGTTGCATTAAGAGTTTCCATCCCTGAATTACTGACCGGAGAGCAGATTATTAACACAAACCGTTCTGCAAATATTATGAAATCCAATATATATATTTGCCCGATATGCGGAAACATTTTATTCTCCACAGGTGCTGCTCTTGTTTCTTGTTGCGGGGTTACATTACCACCGGAAGAAGCAGAAAACCCAGATGACGCACATCAGCTTCTATTTAAAAAGATTGATGATGAGTATTGTATATCTTTTAGTCATCCTATGACAAAAGAACATTACATTTCATTCGTAGCTTATTGTACAGGTGAACGCTTTGAGATGGTTAAGCTTTATCCAGAGGGAACAACGGAAATAAATTTCTTCAGTAGAGGACACGGACGATTCTTTTGGTATTGCAATCATCACGGATTGTTTTGTAAGAAAGTTTAAGGAGAATTATTTATGAAAGCAACAGTATTTAACGGTAAACCATCCGGGCCGCCGGCCGGGCCGGCTTTAAATGAAAGGACCGGAACCCGGGGCGCACATTCGCACCTCCCGGGTTCCGGTCCTTTCCTTACCTTGCTTTACCTTATTTTACCTTACCACAACTCTTCCCATTTGTTTTTTCCGATGCAAATAATACGGAATAATCATGGACAATGCCAGAATCCAGGCCATTGGGTAACTGAGAATTACCGTCAGCACCTCGTGGTATGCCGGAACAATCCAGGTCACCCACGGAATTCGCAGTCCCAGTACGCATCCGGTGGTGATGATGGTTGGAATTTTTACATCGCCCAGGCCTCGCAATGCACCGTTGAAAATCTCCAGGATGACGGACAGAACGTACCACGGCATGAATTGATGCATCATGGTCACACCGATTTGGATGACATCTTCATCGGTCAGGAAAAGGCTCAGAAGCGGGTGGGCAAAACTCATCAGCAGTATCACAATCGCCACCACCAGCAACGACGACTGCACTAATCCGACCCGCACGCTTTGGAATATTCGCTCCTTCTTTCCGGCACCGTAATTCTGACCCACGAACGTCGTAACGGTCACGCCGAAGGCATTCAGGATTGCCCAGATAATAACATCGGTTTTAAAGTATGCCGCCCAGGCCGCTACGATATCCTCGCCGAACCCGTTGATGCAGGCCTGAATCAGTATGTTCGAAATGCCGTAGGCCACCGCCTGAATCGACCCCGGTGTGCCAAGCCGCATCTGATGCTTTAGAATCATTCCATTGAAACCTTCCTTCAGGTCTCGAACCCGAAGGGACAGACGGAACGGAATCCCTTCCATTTCCTTGTTCCGTACCAGCGCCCGCATCACCAGAAACGCACTGACGCCCTGAGAAATGACGGTTGCCAGCGCCGCACCGACAACTTCTTTTTTCCATACCACCACGAACAGAATATCCAGGACGATGTTCAGCACGCAGCACACAATCAGATAATGGAACGGTCGCTTGGAATCGCCAATCGCCCGCAGGATGGAAGAACCCATGTTGTACAGAATTACCGTGGACACGCCGCCGAAATAAATCACCATATACTGAACGGAATAGGTCATCAGGCTTTCCGGTGTCCGCATCATCACCATCGCCCACCGGCTGAGGGCCACGCCCAGCACCGTCGTCACGGCGGATGCGAGGATGCCGAATATCACCATGGTATGCAGCGCTTCATGCAGCTTCTTCTCTTCCCGGGCTCCAAAATACTGGGACAGTGTCACGGATGCGCCGGCGAACATCGAGGTAAACACCATCGTGACGATATAGAGAACAGTAGAAGCAGACCCGCCGATTGCCGCCAGTCCCGCTTTTCCAACGAAGCGGCCCACAATCACCGCATCTGCCAAAATATAGATCCGCCGAAAAAAAGTTCCGGCGACCAACGGCAGAAAGTACCGAAACATCGCCCGTCCAATACGCCCATCCGTAATTGGATTCATCACTCCCAATTGCTCATTCATCACATTCTCCTACATAATAATTTCTCCACAGGATTATACTCCAATCGACCCCGATATGAAATGACTTTCCATTAGATTTTCTTATTTATGGACATGAAATATTTTCTGAAAAATTTGGAACCAAAAACATTTCTGCACGAGAAAAGCCGGCCCGAAAGCCGACCCTTCCAATTTCATATTCCGTATCTTCCGGCACCGCTACTCCGTATCTCCCAGCATAATCTTCAGGGAATCGTCCCCGAAGAAGGTATTGGCGTTGTACAGGAACAGTACGTCCGTAACCTTTTCCGACTGAATCAGATCCTCCAGATTCTCAAAGTAGTATCGCGGATCCACCACCACGATTTCCCGGTAGTGCTGCGTCAAGAACGGAATAAAACTATTTGCGTAGGAATCCTTAATCAGCAACAGGCGTTTCCCACCGGCCACCGGCGTTTCGATGGTATACATCGGATGGTTGCTTCCACCGAACACCGTGTAGGCATCCTTCTTCTTCAAATTCTTCAGCTGATAGAATTCCGCCGTCTTCTTCTGCGTGTCCGTGTAGTAGATTACGGACTTGCGGTAATCCCGATTCGCCGGAAGATAGATCTTGATGGCGTCGTCCATCCCGTTCACGAAACCGCTCTTGGAATACAGCGTGCCCCGGAAATCATTTTTCACCACCTTCGGCGCAAAATCCTCCGGCTTGTCCCCGGTCAGGGCTCCGATGGAATTCCGGTATGCCAGATACGCGCCGTCCGTCGTCCAGTGGTGGTCCGTCCGGTAGTACAGCTGCACGTCGTCTTTTGCTTTTATAAAAGCAGACCGAATGTCAATCGGAGTGATTCCGGACTTCTCCACAGAAGCGTAGAAGTCGTCTATCTGCTTATTCTGATCGGCCATCTGTACCGTAGTCGGCAAGTCCTCCGACAGGATGTTTCCGGCGTTGGGCGCCAGCAGAAAATGCATCTTCAATTTGGAATGGCTCTTGGCAAAGTCCGCCAGTGCCGCTTCCGTCTCCTTGAGGTTCTTCGGATCCGGGGTAGTGAGGTTTTCCACCAGATAATCGTTTTTTGCCCGGTAGACCCCATTGTTCTCCAGAACCCCAACGGTTTTGTCCGCCGCCGCTTTCACCTGAATGAAGCGGTTGCGGCCCGGAATCTGGTCGTTGGCATAATCGTCCATCTTGCTTTCAAACCGGCCATCCAAATACTCCGACACCCGAAAAGCGGGGAAGGTCTGAAGCGCCCGGTTCTCCGCAGCGGAGGTCTTCCGATCCGGAATAAAAATTCCCAGAAGCTGCAGTCCGAAGATTACCGCCAGGAAGCAGATTCCCAGTATTTTTGACATTTTTATTTTTCTGTCAACCATAATTTACCTTTCATACATTCTGTATCCGATATGCCGAAGCACTTCGTTTTTCCCTAGAATCGGAAATACAGGAACGGATTGTAGGATCCGAACACCAGGTACGCGATGCTGAGAATGAGAATCAGCATCAGCAGAACGATGCCCTGCCACTCGTGTCCTTCCTTTTCCAGCCGCTCCCGGAACCATTTCATCGGTGCCGGCGTGCTGAGGCACATGCCCAGCGCCAGGAGAATTCCGTGGGTGCGCAGGAGATACAGGGTTTTCATGTTGGCGAATGCGTGGCCGGATACGCCCAGCATCACCGCAAAATATTTTTTCATGGCACCGAAATCCGTAATGCTGAAGAAGGTCCAGCCAATCATCACGATGACCAATGTGTACAGATGCCGTACCCATCCCGGCCATTTCTCCAGGTAAGGATGCAGCACGTATTTCTCGATAATCAGGAGCACGCCGTAATAGGTGCCCCACAGCACGAAGTTCCAGCTGGCGCCGTGCCACAGTCCGGTGAGGGACCACACAATCAGCAGGTTCAGAATATGTCTCGGCACCGCAACCCGATTGCCGCCCAGCGGAATGTACACGTACTCCCGGAACCAGGTACTCAGGGAAATGTGCCATCTTCTCCAGAACTCCGTGATGCTGTCGGAGATGTACGGATAGTTGAAGTTTTCGCTGAACTCAAAGCCGAACATCCGTCCCAGGCCGATGGCCATATCCGAATATCCGCTAAAGTCAAAATAAATCTGCAATGTATAGGCGCCGATTCCGATCCAGTAAGTCACCACGGAAACATCGCTGTCCGGCAGCGCACCGATGGCGGCGTACAGGGCGCCGAAATTGTTGGCCAGCAGGACTTTTTTGCCCAGGCCGAAAATAAACCGCTTTGTGCCTTCCCCGAAATCGATCCAATCCGTGGAGCGAACGCTGAGCTGCTCCTCCACATCCCGGTACTTGACAATCGGGCCCGCAATTAGCTGCGGGAACAGGGACAGGTACAAGGTGAAGCGCAGAAAGCTCTTCTGAGGTCCCACGTTCTTCCGGTACACGTCGAAAATATAGGACAGCGCCTGGAAGGTGTAAAAAGAGATTCCGATCGGCAGGGACAGCGCCGTGTAATGGATGTGCAATCCCGTCAGGGAGTTGAAGGTATCCATCAGGAATCCGAAGTATTTAAAGAATCCCAGCACCAGCAGGTTCATGAACAAGGCAAAGAGCATGGACCCTTTGCCGGAACGTCCCTTTTCCTGAGCTCTGCCGATTTGCAGGGCACTGTAGTAGTTCAGGAACGCGCTGTAGATCATCAATACGATGTACACCGGTTCGCCCCAGCTGTAGAACAGCAGGCTGGCCGCCAGCAGCACGAGGTTCCGGGCTTCGATATTTTTTCGCGGCACCAGGTAGTAAATCGCCAGAGTCGCCGGAAGGAAATACAATAAGAAGAGGATACTACTGAACAGCATGTCGGAACACCTCCTCGTATTTTCCCGGGTTCTCGGCAACGCAGTAGAACAGGTAGTTTCCTTTTGTCTCAATCACCGCATTGGCCAATAACTTCATCTGGTTGGTTCCGTAGCCGTCGAAGGCCTTCTCCTGAGACTGCACCCGGTTCTCCGCGGCATCCTTCAGGCCGTCCAGATCCGCGGCGCTGCGTACTTTTACCACCAGCACTTCATCCACACCCAGGGATTCCTTGCTCTTGTAATACAGATAGGAATCGTAGTTCTCGTAGTTGATGCCCATGAACTGCATCAGCTTCCGATTGTTGCACTCTTTCATTTTGCCCATATCCGTATTCTGCAGCATGGCGCTTCGGATATCCGTCATATCCACATCCCGGGCGCTGGCGGAAGCGTATATTCCCCGCAGAAACAGGAACAGCACCAATATCAGTGCCAGTCGTACCAGCACCGGCGGGATTCGATTCAATTGTTTATCCATCGTTCCTCTCATCTATAGATTTGCCTTTTCTATCATTTTATCCATCCACATCGGATAGTACGCGCTGGCCGCATGAATTCCGTCTCCCGCATAGAGATCCTTATGCGTCGGCAAAATCCGGCTGGCATCCACGTAAGTATAGCCCTTATCGTCGCACATCTCCTGCAGGGCCTTGTTGAATTTCTTATAATTTCCCAAAGATTTCTTCTGCTTGATGGCCTTATTTGTCGGCGTAGAGATGCTGCAGATATAGATCTTCGTCTTCGGACTCTTCTTGTGCACTCCATCCAGCAGTTTCTCATACCGCTTGATGAAGGCTTTGGAATCGCCTCGATAGTTGATGGTGTCGTTCATTCCGAATGCAAAGAACGCCGCCTTCGGATAGGTGGCCGCCGCCTTCCGGAACAATTTTTCATCGTTGTTCAGGGAGCCTCCCACGGAACTGAATACCTGCTTCTTCGAAAGCCACTGATAGACACTTAAACCTTCGGTGAGAGAATCTCCCACCACCACGCAGTTCCGGAATCGCTCCATGTACCAAGCTCTCTTCCCACTGAGGGAATCGCCGTTCTTCAGACTCGCATCCACCAGGGAAATGTCCTTCTCGATCTTGGCCACATCCCCCTTCTGTTCCCGGGCCACAATTTCCCGGTTGACCTCCACCTCATAGCGGGTGTACCCGTCGTAGGGCCGGTTCCAATCAAAAAAATTAAACACGAAAATAAGCAGGAGTGCATACACTATGACTCCTGTCCATTGAGGTTTTCGCTTCTTTGGATCTTTTGCTATGATAATCTTCACTGTTGTCTTCTTTGTCGTCTCCATAACTGCTAATAATATACCGCAAAACGGCTCCACATTCAACCTTACTCCGGTTTCAAAATTCAAAACATCCCCATTAAAAAAATGGGATAGTTACCGGTAACTATCCCACAAATATTCGTAACGAACCGTTTTTTAATACTTATTTGTTCGGATTGAACAGGTCCATCGCGCCGATTCGATCGAAGGCCTTGCCCAGCTCCTCGCAGCCGCAGGTACATGCGATTCGCAGGAAACCTTCGCCGCAGTCGCCGAATGCGTTGCCCGGAAGGGTCAGAACGTGCGCTTCGTCCAGAATCTTTTCAGCCACTTCCATGGAAGTCAGGCCGGTATCCTTGATGTTGATGAAGAGGTAGAACGCGCCCTTTGGCGGATACAGCACGTGCATGTTGTTCAGTGCGTTGATTCTCTCCGCTGCGTAGAACACTCTCTTCTTGTATTCCGCTACCATTGCCGGCTGGAAATCTTTATAGGTCCGATATGCGGCCAGTGCGGCTCTCTGAGTCGGTGCCGCTACCGTAAATGCAACGTTCACGTTCACGTCAGTCATCACCTTGATGAAGTCCGCCGGAGCAATGATGTTGCCCACACGCCATCCGGTCATGGTGAAGTTCTTGGATACGGTGTTGATGATAATCGTGCGCTCTCTCATGCCCGGCAGGGATGCGAACGGCACGAACGGGTTCTGGTAGCTGAATGCGGTGTAGATATCATCGCATACCACCAGCAGGTCGTATTTCTCCGCAATGGCCGCAATCTTCTCCATGGTCTCCACGGTGAGGCAGCTGCCGGTCGGGTTGCTCGGTGTGTTCAAAACGATGGCCTTGGTTCTCTCGGTAATCAGGGACTCCAGTCTCTCCACGTTAACCTGGAAATCCTCTTCCTCGTAAGTCGGAAGCTCTACCGGGATACCTCTCGACATTTCCACCTGCTTCGGATACGGTGTGAAGTACGGTGCCTGAAGAATCACTTCGTCTCCGTCATCCAGAATCGTTTCCATTACCAGATGCATTGCCAGCGTTCCGGCTGCCGTAATGATGATTTCATCATCCGTTACATCCATATCGTATTCGTCTTTATAGAACTTGCAAATTTCCGCTCTCAGCTCCGGATCGCCCCGGAACTCCGTGTACTTGGTGTGGCCTGCCAGAGTATCCTTGTAGGCCTGCTCGATTACGCCCTTGTCGGTCAGCAGGTCCGGATCGCCCAGGCTCAGGTTAATCACGTCGTCATACTGTTTTGCCTTTGCATTTACTGCGCCCATCGGGGACGAGCTGTCTTTCCAGTAGCGTTTTGCAATGTACTTGTTTTTCATCTCCATTCCTTCCTTACAGTTCTGATGTTAAAAAAATTTAGCTTATACAATAAACCAACCATGGTATTTATTGTATAAGCTAACAATATTTCTGTCAAGTCTTCCGACCGGTCCTTTTTTTAACAAATCGAAAGGCATTCTTTATTTTTTCTCTCCCAAAAAGAGATTAATACCGTTCGCCGTGTTCCGATACCAGCTGGCCCTTCAAACGTTTGAAGATAATCACGATATATTTGTTGAAGATGTCCACCACGATGAAGCCCAGAGCAATGCCCACGCAAGTGAGTACCAGCGTCACCGCCTCTTCCTTGGCCACCTTATAATTCTCCAGTACCAGATAGTACATCATGTAGTACAGATTCGGTCCCGGAACCAGCGGAAATACGCAGACACACAGGAAAATCGTTGCCGGCGCTCGGTTCACCCTGGCCATAATCTGGGCGAAGATGGCCACAAAAATGGCGCCGAACAATGTCGCCTGGAAGTTGCTGTTGGTCATTTCAAAACATACATAATATACTGCCCAGGTAAAGAACGCTCCAATTCCGGAGTACAACACCTGAATGCCCTTTACGTTGAACCAATACGCGAATCCTACGCAAGCGATTGTGCAGGATATCAGCTGCGTTGTAAAACTCGAAGCAAGTACCAACATCTTACATCACTCCTTTCAGAAGCAGAATCGGCAATGCGATTCCCAAAGCAATACCGGTCGCACCCAGCACGGAATTCCAGATATTCACAATACCGGACAGGGTATCCCTGTGCAGCAGGTCTCGAATACCGTTGGTGAATCCGATTCCGGAAATCAGCAGCATCACCACACCGATGGTGATATAGTTCACGTGGTCGCCCAGTCCAAATGTCACTGCCAGGATGATAAAGGTTTCCACGACGCAGGCGATAATCGCGTTGAAAATCAGCGGGTTGTGCTCGTATTTCCCCAGCACTTCGCCCAGTGCCACGATAATCAGGGATGCCAGTACGGCCACGATGGTGTCCATAAAATTAGTATTGAAGAAGACGGCGAATCCGGCACCGCCCATGACACCGGCTATATAGTGCTGCCACCTCGGCTGTTCCGGACGATTCATTACCTCCTGAAGCTTCGCCTGAAGTTCCGGTGCATCCGGTTTGTTTTTACAAATGAAACGGGACAGATTGTTCAGATAATCCAGACGGTCGAAATTCATCTCGCCCCCCGGGACGTGACGGATCTGCGTCAGCGTTTCCCCGTTCGGGGTCTCCACCGTCGCCTGTATGTTGGACGAAATCACCCAACAATTTCTTTTTTTGAAGCCATACGCATCGCACAGCCGATACAAGCTGTCCTCCACACGGCCAATCTCTGCACCGCTGTTAATCATTGCCTCCCCGAGATCGAGGATTCCCTTCAGCACCTTCGTGTAATCCATTTCCTTCCCTCAATTTTTTACCAAAAAATAAAATGCTGTACCACCCGAGTCCGGATATGGAGTCCGGATAGCACAGCCATTACATTATCACATTGAAACCTTGCTTTCAATAGATTTTCATGTTAATCTTTTGATTTATGTTCAAAATTCTTTTGCGTATTTTGAAAACTTTTCACAGCCCTTTTACATCAAGTTAATCGCCCGCATAAATGCCGGAATCAGCTGCTTCTTTCGGGACAGAACCCCTTCCAAATAATAGCTTCCGTCGCTCTTCGGCGCATCCTTAAAGGCGATGTCCGCCAGCTCCTCTGCCCGGTCACCGGCGTACAGCATTTCCGACGAGGAGTTCCGAATATCCGTCAGCAGGAAGAAGACCATGGACACGCCGTTCTTTCCGCACTCGTGGCGAAGCAGCGGCTGAATCCGCTTCTTGATTTCCTGAAGCTCGTCCGCACTCATGGAACTGATCTGACCCACGCCGAAGCTGGTGTTTCCGAAGGTGAACTTCTTGTAATCCTGATAGAAGATTTCCTCTTCCGACTTGTTGCCCAGATCCGAGCCCGCTTCGAACATTTCCGTGGCAAAATCTTCAATATCGATGTCCGCCAGCAGCGCCAACGCACCTGCGGCCATCTTGTCCTTCAGCGTGCAGGTCGGAGATCGGAACATCAGCGTGTCCGAAATTACCGCCGCGCACAGCAGTCCGGCAATGGATGGTCCAATCTCAATTCCCTTCTCCACGAACATCTCGTACAGAATCGTCGCCGTACAGCCCACCGGCTGATTGACGAAGTAGATTGGCTGCAGGGTCTGCAGGGTGCCCAGGCGGTGATGGTCCACAATTTCCAGAATCTCCGCCTCGTTGATGTTGTCCACGGCCTGAGATGTCTCGTTGTGATCCACCAAAATCACTCGCTTCTTCTGGATTCCCAGCAGGTTCCGGCGGGAGATGGTTCCCACGTAACAGTCGTTGGAATCCACCACCGGAAAAGCTCTGTGGCGGGTGGACGCCATGGCCGCCCGCACCTTGTCTGTATAGTCGTCCATCCGGAACGTCATGATGTCTTCTTTTAGCATGAAAGATTCCAGAGGCACGCTTTTGTGGATTTCTATGCAAACCGCAAAAGTATCCAGCGATGTCTCGATGATGACCGCCTTTTCTGCCCGGGCCTTCGCGATAACTTCTTCGCTGGCCTTGGCTCCCAGGCAGAGAATCAGTACTTTCGCCCCCTTCTCCAGGGCGCCAATCTGGTTTTCCACCCGGTCCACCATGAGCATCAAATCTCCCGGCTCGATGTGCTCCTGCATGCGCTCCACCATGGCCGCACCCACCAATACCTTACCTTCTTCAAAGCGGTCGTCGCCATCGCCCACCACGATGGTGCCCTTCACGGTATCCGCAATATCCCGGTACCGCGGCTTCATGCGAGACAGGAACTGACTGTCCTCTGACTCCATAAAGGTCTGAGCGATGTCTCCCTTGGTGATTAGTCCGATGACCCGATCCTCTTCCGTCACCGCAAGTGTCACCGCATCCGTCTGTGCCATGAAATCCCATGCCTGCTTGATGGTCATGTCCTTGGACGCCCCGGGCGTGCGGCGAATTTCCATGTCGCATACCTGAGCACCGATGTCGCCCAAGTAATTCGGAACCTTCATGTTGAAGCGGTCCAGTACGTACATGGTCTCCTGACTGATTTCTCCCGCCCGCATCGGAACGTAGTAATGACTGTGGGTGGTCATGTTTTTCAAATGTGCATATGCGATAGCGGAGCAGATGGAATCCGTATCCGGATTCTTATGTCCAATTACGATGATATTTCGTTCCTGCTGCATACTGCTCTCTCTTCCCTTTCTTCTCCTGCCGTCCTCGGCCTTACTTCATGCGAATGCTCTTGATTTTCTGATCTTCCAGCGGCTTGTCCATCCACGGATCCCGCTTGGTGTTCACGATGGCATCCGCCACTTCCATACCCTTGGTAATCTTTCCGAATGCGGCATAATCTCCGTCCAGATGCGGTGCATCCGCTACCATGATGAAGAACTGGGATCCGCCGGAATTCGGGTCCATCGCTCTTGCCATGGAGAGAACGCCTCGAGTGTGCTTCAGGTCGTTCTTAAACCCGTTGGAGTTGAACTCTCCCGGAATGGTATATCCCGGGCCGCCCATACCGTTTCCGTTCGGGCATCCGCCCTGAATCATGAATCCCGGAATGACACGATGGAAAATCAGTCCGTCGTAGAACTTCTTTTCAATCAGGGATTCGAAGTTCTCCACCGTCTTCGGTGCGATGTCTTCGTACAGTTCCCCTTCCATTACGCCGCCGTTTTCCATTTCAATGATAAATTCTTTCATATCTGCTTCTCCTTATTGGTATATTCAATGATAGATAATTCTACAACATTATTCCCATTCTGTGAAGTCTTACGGGCAATTCGATTTGATGGAGTTTTCCCTTCGCTCTCGCCGGGAACTTTCGCGGGGCCGATTTTATTTTATAAGATTTTTCTATTTGAAAAAACGGGATTTGGTGATACTATTTACTTGTATATTTATGTTTAATAATAGGAGGAATTCATTATGAGATTAGATGCTGCAGGCAAAGCATGCCCAATTCCTGTAATCATGGCGAAGAAAGAGCTGGACAACGGCACTCAGGATCTGTCCATTCTGGTAGATGGTCAGACTCAGATTGACAACCTGTCCCGCCTGGGAAAGACATATGGAAGAGAAATCACAGTTACACCGGAAGGAGAGAAGCTCGTTGCTACATTTGCGAATGGCGACGGCAATATTCCGGAATCCGCTCACGGCTTTGACGAAGGAAGCTACGCGGTATTCTTCAACAAGGAAGGTCTGGGAAACGGCGATGCAGAACTTGGAATGAACCTGGCAAAGATGGCCATCTTCACCCTGTCCGAGAGCGAGAACATCCCGACCTATGTGCTCTTCATGAACGGCGGCGTAAAGCTGACCACCGGCGTAGAGCCTCAGATTATTGAGAACCTGAACACCCTGATTGAAAAGGGAACCAAGGTTCTGGTATGCGGCACTTGCCTGAACTTCTTCGGAATCAAGGAAGACTGCAAGGTTGGAACCGTCAGCAACATGTATGACATCCTGGGTGCAATGCAGGAAGTTTCCAAGGTTATCACTCTGTAGGAGAGGGTGGTGTTCATGACGGATACTTTTTACCTGTACACTTTCGAATCCACTCACGGAGCCATTTCCACCGAGAAGCTGCTGAAGCCGGTGGGCTGCACCATCATGCCGGTGCCTCGGCACATCTCCACCAGCTGCGGAATCGCCGTTCGGGTGGAGCCGGAGAAATTCAACGAATCAAAAAAGGTATTCCTGGATGGGACGGAGTTGGTCCCGGAGGAATACCATGTCTATCGGATTGAAGAGGATAAGTCCATCAAGCGATTCGATTACGAACCGGTTACCCTTTAGAGGTAACCGGTTTCTTTTTTCTCTACCGCAATTTTCTCATCTCGGACGAAGTATTCGCCATCGATGCAGTCCACAATCATCAGATCGCAGTTATGCACATCCTCATCCCAGAAATTTTTCAGCTCCTTGTGCCGGAAATAGAGGAGCATGGCGTGAATGGCCGTTCCGTGGGACGCCACCAGCACATTTCCTTGTTCCCGGGTCTTCAGTTCTTCCAAAAAGTCCGTTATCCGCTGAATCAGATGTTGAAAAGTCTCCCCTCTCCCCGCCGGCTGAAATTCATCCGGTGCGGAAAAGAATTTCTGCGACTCTCCGGGAAGCTCCCGGTAGGCATATCCTTCCAGCTCGCCGAAATCAAATTCCTCGATTCGATCATCCACGTGAAACGTATCTCGGCTCTGTCCGGTAACGATTTCGCAGGTATCCAGCGCCCTTCTCAGCGGGCTGCAATAGATTGCATCGAAACGAAGGCTTTTCTCTCGAACCACCTTTGCCAAATCTTCTGCCTGTTCAATGCCGGTGGCGTTCAGGTCCACATCCATGTGTCCCTGCACCTTCCGGGCCAGGTTCAGATCCGTTTGTCCATGTCGTAATATAAATAATCTCACTGTTTTCTCCCATCTGTGATACGTATTTTTTAAACTGTTATACAGAATACCACAGATGTTTCCACAGGGTCAACTTTCCGGGTTTCGTCGATGTGCCATTACCAGAAGTCCGCTGCAGCTGAGGATTAACAGCACCATGGCCACCGCAAAACCATCGTCGCCGGTTTCCGGGGTATCGATTCTTCGAACTTTATTGGTTTCACCTTTGGTTTTCCGGCTCTTCGCATCTCGGCCCTTGGCAGCCCGGCTTTCCCCGCCCAGAGTATCGGGGTCCCGGCTTTCCTCGCAGCCGTCTTGGATTTTCTTCCGCGTTCCGTCTTTGACGGAAATGACCTCGTTCTTGTCCAGATCCAAAATGGTATCGTTGGCGGAGTCATCCACCGTCGCACCGTCCTCATCCTCCGGATCGTTTTCCTCCGTCTCAAAATCCCGAGGCTCATCGGAAGTCTCCCCTCCGCTGATTACATTTTCTGTTGTGTCTTCCGGATTCGATTCTGATGCGTCCGGATTCGGTTCCGGGGTGATTTCTTCAAATTCCACCTCGGAAGTTTCGTCCGAAGGCTTTAATTCTTCGTCTGCTTTTACTGCGGACACCGGCTTTGACTTTGCTTTTGCTTTTTTGGTTTTTTTGGCCGGGGCAGCCTTTAAATTTCGAATGCGAATCACCGTGGCGATTTTTCCGTCATATCGGGCCGCCCGCACCTTCGCTTTGGTTTTACCGGCTTTAAAATACCACTTTCCGTTCTTCTTCACACCGCCGTCTCGGCCGGCGGAGTACCACAAAGTTCGGCCTTTGGCATCTCTTCCCGCATACACCGCCGTATGGATATGGCTGTCCCAGCCGCAAATATCTCCTTTCTTGAGGCCGGCATGCTTCGCTTTTTTGTGGGGATGAAGTATCTTCAGCTTATTGTTTTTCGTAATGCAGGTTTTCCGCTTTCCTCGAATAGCACCTCCTTTGTCAATCCAGAAAACCTGCCCCTTCTTGATAATTCCCGCATCTTGGAGTGCCCAGGATACGTAGATAGCACAGTTGGTCACGCGCCGCGTCTCTTTGCTTTTCCGGTAAGATCCCTTCCCTCCGTTTACGCTGTAGTGAAATCCGTCCTTCTCCAGATTCTCCGCTACCCGGTCCAGGGAATGCTTCCAATCCTCGTATGTATAGGCTGATGGGGACGAGGTGGCCGCTTCCGCCGGGAACGCGGTTCCCAGCCGAGACAACATGAGAAACAAAAGGATCAAGAATCCCAGGAATCTGAGGAATCCGGAAAACCCCGGATTCCTGCCGGCAATCCGAACACGGATTGTTCTTTTCATATTGCATCTCCTTTCATATTATTTCCGGTATTGCAGCGCTGATTCCTTTCCGGTGAAAGTATTATGCCACAGAAAAAATTCCCCTTCAGTACACATTTATTATCATGCGGAAGTTTATAA
>ERZ1034962.293-NODE-293-length-26372-cov-1205.188015_pt1 | contig 26372 bp, 30 predicted proteins | sample MGYA00520696_ERZ1034962 | MGnify/ENA primary metagenome ERZ1034962 (study PRJEB33766, sample SAMN09781770) | gut metagenome | biome: gut microbiome | host: Homo sapiens | place: Madagascar | study: EMG produced TPA metagenomics assembly of the PRJNA485056 data...
ATGAATTGACTGACAGAAGGGAAATATATTTAGTTTTCCTTTCTGTCATGTTTTAGCGGCTCTTTGTCAACTGCAGTGGTGCACAATATCCACAAAATACAGGATTTGATTTTAAAGCAGAAGGTGTTTATTCTAAAGACGGTTTTGTTGCAGATGTTCTTGAAGGAATGACACGTATTTCATTTGATAATCCTGGTGGTTGAGATAGCGCAAATCTCTATGCTTATTATGGTAATCCAGTCCAAATGCCACTTGGTGCGTGGCCTGGTTAAGCCATGACAAAAGATGCTCAAGGTAATTTCTATATTGATCTCCCAGAGGAATACCTTGATTTAAACGTTACAATCATCTTTAGGCAACCTAGTACTAGTAACCAATTCCCAGCTAGTATCGGCTTTGATTTGGTAAAATCAAGCAATTATAACAAAGATGGTTTGAAATGATGATAGGACTTCTGATGAGAACTAGTCCTTAACACTCTTCCTTGAAGAAGTAGCTTTACCCCGAGCTACTTCTTTTTTATGAGAAAATCAATCTTGCTATCAGTTAAACACTAAAAAATGATAAAAGTTGACCTGTTAAATTCTTGAGATAGCGGGGATGAGTGTTGTAAAGCGTACAGTAGCGGGCTTTATTTTATTATGGTATAATAGCCTTGATATAATTAGTTTGAAAGAAGATTTATATGTACGTTGAAATGATAGATGAAACTGGTCAAGTTTTAGAAGCAATTAAAAAACAAACCCTTGATTTATTACAATTTGCAGCTGAAAAGACAGGTAAAGACAATAAAGAAATGGCCGTGACTTTTGTGACAAATGAACGTAGTCATGAGTTGAACTTGGAGTACCGTGACACAGACCGTCCAACAGATGTTATCAGCTTAGAATACAAACCAGAATCAAGTCTGTCATTTTCAGAAGAAGACTTAGAAGAAAATCTTGAACTGGCTGAAATGCTAGATGAATTTGATGCTTACATCGGTGAATTATTCATTTCGGTTGATAAAGCGCGTGAACAAGCAGAAGAATATGGACATTCATTTGAACGTGAAATGGGATTCCTTGCAGTACATGGCTTTTTACATATCAATGGTTATGATCATTACACCCCTGAAGAAGAAAAAGAAATGTTTACTTTACAGGAAGAGATTTTAACTGCCTATGGACTCAAGAGACAATAATTCACCTAAAAAGTGGAAAAATCGCACGTTAGTAGCGAGTATGGAATTTGCCATTACAGGTATTATTACAGCCTTCAAAGAAGAAAGAAACATGCGCAAGCATATGGTTTCAGCTATTTTGGCGATTATAGCTGGCGCTGTTTTTCGAATTTCGGCGATTGAGTGGCTCTTTTTGCTACTGGCAATCTTTTTAGTCATCACGTTTGAAATCATTAATTCGGCGATTGAAAATGTGGTTGATCTTGCTAGCAATTATCATTTTTCAATGTTGGCTAAAAATGCTAAGGATATGGCAGCAGCTGCGGTTTTAGTCATTTCAGGCTATGCTGTTTTAACAGGATTGATTATTTTTGTACCGAAAATTATTGCCTTGATTTTTGGTGAATAGCCAAAACTTAGTTAGAGAGAATTGAAAGGAGTAGGGCGTTTAACGTCCTTTATATCATATGTTTAAATCAGGTTTTGTAGCGATTTTAGGTCGCCCAAATGTTGGGAAATCAACATTTTTAAATCATGTTATGGGGCAAAAAATTGCTATCATGAGTGATAAAGCTCAAACAACTCGTAATAAAATTATGGGAATTTACACGACGGATACGGAACAGATTGTCTTTATTGACACACCTGGGATTCATAAGCCCAAAAATGCACTTGGTGATTTCATGGTGGAATCTGCTTACAGCACTCTTCGTGAAGTTGAAACAGTCCTTTTTATGGTGCCTGCTGATGAAAAGCGTGGTAAGGGTGATGATATGATTATCGAGCGCTTGAAGGCTGCTAAAATTCCTGTTATCTTAGTCATTAATAAGATTGACAAAGTGCACCCAGACCAACTTTTGGAACAAATTGATGATTTCCGTAGTCAAATGGATTTCAAAGAAATTGTGCCAATTTCAGCTCTTCAAGGGAACAATGTTGAAACATTGATGAACATTTTGAAAGATAATTTGGAGGAAGGGTTCCAATATTTCCCTGAGGACCAAATTACTGACCACCCAGAACGTTTCTTGGTGTCAGAAATGATTCGTGAAAAAATCTTGAAATTGACTGAACAAGAAGTGCCACATTCTGTTGCGGTTATCGTTGAGTCTATGAAACGTGACCCTGAAACGGATAAAGTGCATATCCGTGCGACAATTATGGTTGAACGTGATAGCCAAAAAGGGATTATTATCGGTAAGCAGGGGGCAATGCTCAAGCAAATCGGTAAAATGGCACGTCGTGATATTGAAATCATGCTTGGTGACAAAGTTTACCTTGAAACATGGGTTAAAGTTAAGAAAAATTGGCGTGATAAAAAACTTGACCTTGCTGACTTTGGTTACAACGAGAAAGAATATTAAGCGTAGCCTAGGTAGCTTTGTCAAAGATAACACTAAAGCAGAGTGTTTGCTTAAAAGCAGCACTCTGTTTTATAATAAGCGTAGAAATGCTCAATCAAGAATTAAATGAATTTTAGAAAGGAGAGGGATTTGTTCGTGTTACATTGAACACGGACTAAAGGCTGTGTAAAATAGATAGATCATCAGAAATCAGGATTTCTGATGACCTCCTAATTTTACTTTGCCTTTTACGTCCTTTGTATCAGAAATATGCCTGAATTACCTGAGGTTGAGACGGTTAGACGTGGCTTGGAGAGTCTGATTGTTGGTCGAAAAATTGTAGCTGTTGATGTTCGTGTGCCTAAGATTGTCAAAACAGATTTGGTGGCATTTGAGACTGAGATTTTGTGGCAAATGTTTCAGAATATTGGAAGGCGTGGAAAATATTTACTATTAATGTTGGATAAGCAGGTGATCATTTCTCATTTGCGAATGGAAGGTAAGTATTTGCTTTTTCCAGAACAGGTGCCTGATAACAAACATTTTCATGTTCTTTTTCAACTTGATGATGGGTCAACATTGGTTTATCAAGATGTTCGTAAGTTTGGAACAATGGAGTTGCTGTATCCAAATCAGATAGAGGCTTATTTTCAAAAGAAAAAGCTTGGTCCTGAACCGACAAAGGGAATATTTGACTTATCAGACTTTACTAGAAAATTGAAAGCTTCCAAGAAGATTATCAAGCCTTATCTTTTAGACCAAACCTTGGTTGTGGGGCTTGGAAATATTTACGTTGATGAGGCGCTTTGGGCAGCGAAAATTCACCCAGAGCGTGTCAGTTTAAGTTTGACAGATTCGGAAATAGCTTTGTTGCATGGCGAGATTATTCGGATTTTGCAGCTAGGAATTGCTAAAGGTGGAACAACAATCAGAACATATCATAATGCCTTTGGTGAGGATGGCAATATGCAACAGTTTTTGCAAGTTTACGGTAAGACGGGCGAACCTTGCCCACGTTGTGCAACGCCGATTGAAAAAATCAAAGTAGGAGGTCGTGGGACACATCTTTGTCCTGCATGTCAAAAACGATGACAAAAATTATTGGAATCACGGGCGGAATTGCTTCAGGAAAATCAACAGTTGTGGCTGAAATTCGAAAGCAGGGCTATCAGGTTATTGATGCAGATCAAGTTGTGCATGAATTGCAAAAAAAAGGAGGCAAGTTGTATCAAACTTTAGTTGAATGGCTTGGAAATAACATCCTGCAAGAAAACGGAGAGCTTGACCGTCAAAAATTAGGACATGCTATTTTTGGAAATAAAGAGGTGATGGCAAAATCGTCAAGGTTGCAAAATGAGATTATTCGCCAAGAATTAGCTAATCGTCGGAATCAATTAGCCCAGACAGAGGAAGTTTTTTTCATGGATATTCCGCTGTTGATTGAGCTTGATTATATGGATTGGTTTGATGAGGTCTGGTTAGTTTATGTTGATGAAAAGACGCAGTTAGACCGTTTAGTGGTGCGAAATCATTACACGCGTTCTGAAGCACAAAAGCGCATAGTGAGTCAGATGTCAACAGAAGCTAAAAAAGCTTACGCTGATAAATTACTAGACAATCGTGGTAATCTACAAGCGCTAAAAGGGCAGGTTGACCGATTGTTACACACATTATCGGACTGATTTTTAGTTTTATTTTTAGTGATTAAAAAAACAATACTTGTATAGGCAACTTTCTTTCTCATTTGACTAATATTGTGCTATAATGTAAGCTATTTTGACAAACCAAACTAAACCTTGAAATAAAGCCTATTTTAAAAGGTTTTTGAATTTATTGAAACGATTTTTTTGGTATTTTTTGGAAACAGAACTTGCGGGTAGCTTGGCTTGGTAACTTTTTTATTGGGGCAAGCTTTTCACTTGTCATGCCTTTTATGGCTTTATATGTTGAACAACTTGGATCACCTAAAAATAAGGTAGAATGGTATGCTGGTTTAGCGGTGTCACTATCAGCTTTGACTTCGGCTCTTATTGCTCCAGTATGGGGACGTTTGGCAGACCGTTATGGTCGTAAACCAATGATGGTAAGAGCGAGTTTGGTGATGACTTTTACCATGGGGGTTAGCTTTTGTTCCTAACGTTTTTTGGTTATTAGTCTTGCGTATCTTGAACGGTTTGTTTTCTGGTTGTATCCCTAATTCAACAGCCTTGATTGCCAGTCAAGCTCCCAAAAATCGTTCAGGTTATGCACTTGGAACACTAGCAACTGGTGTTATCGGTGGTAGTTTGGTAGGACCGTTATTGGGTGGTGTTCTTGCTGAAATCTTGGGTATTCGTCAAGTTTTTCTTTTGGTCGGCTTTATTTTATTGATTTGTAATCTGATGACCGTTTTTTCTTGTTAAAGAAGATTTTCAACCAGTTACTAAGGCAGAAGCTCTGTCAACACGTGAGCTATTCTCCTCAATTAAGGATAAGCAAATTTTAATTGGTCTTTTTGTGACTAGCATGATTATCCAAGTATCAGCACAATCTATACTAGGATTTTCAAGTATGCTCTCAAGCTCGACTCTTGGGAGAATTGGTGATAGAATAGGTAATCATAGATTACTTTTGATTGCTCTATTTTATAGCTTTAATATGTATGTGCTTTGCGCCCTTGCTCAGAATTCATTGCAATTAGGTATTGTCCGCTTCTTATATGGTTTTGGTACAGGTGCGTTGATGCCGAGTATCAATTCATTGTTGACTAAAATCACACCACGTGAGGGAATTTCACGTATTTTTAGCTATAATCAATTGTTTATGAATATGGGACAAGTTATTGGACCTTTTATTGGATCAGAAATCGCAACTGGTTTGGGATATCGTTCGATTTTCTACGTGACTAGTCTTATTGTTTTTGTAAACTTTGTCTGGAGCCTTATTAATTTTAGAAAATACTTGAAAGTTAAGGAAATCGTGTGAGAATAAAGATTAATTTAAAATGCAGCAGTTGTGGCAGTAAGAATTATTTGACAAGTAAAAATAAAACAACTCATCCAGAGCGTATTCAGGTCTTAAAATATTGTCCGAAAGAGCGAAAAGTGACCTTACATATTGAAACTTAGGAATTTTTATGTTAGAATAATCAAGACCATAGTGTAGGAAAGGAATAGAACTCAGACTGAAAGTGTCAAATCATGACCAATTCAATTGATTTGAAAATAACTTTCTGACGCGTTCTTAGTGAAAAAAGATGTACAATATACTACTGACAACTTTGCTGGTATTATCTGTTATTATTGTGATTGCTATTTTCTTGCAACCACAAAAAAATCCAAGTAGCAATGTATTTGATAACAGCGGTTCAGAAGCTTTGTTTGAACGTACTAAAGCGCGTGGCTTCGAAGCGTTTATGCAACGTTTTACAGCAGTTCTAGTTTTCTTTTGGCTAGTAATTGCTTTGGCGCTAACGATTTTATCAAGTAAATAGATAGCAGCTAACGAGGCTAAATAGTGGCTTACGTTGGCTGCGCATCTTGAATTTTGTACGAAAATTCATGGGCTGGTCACTCAGCTCATTTTTTATTATGAAGTCGTAAAAGTCTTGTTTACGACTTATTAGAATGAAGTAGAATACGAGAGGAAAATTATTGAGTTAAGCCTAGCTAGGCATTTTATGTCCGATTTTTACTAGGAATACTTACAATCACAAATTATGAACGAAAAAATTATTGCTTATTTAGAGGAGCATGGAAAAGTCAATATTAATGAATTGGCTGCTGGGCTAGACATGGCTGGCGCTGAAAAATTTCCAAAGCTTATCAAAGAGATTTCAAAATTGGAAAGTCAAGGAAAGCTGCGTTTTGATGACCATGGGAACCTTGCTCTTCGTAAAAAAATAGAGAAGAAAAAAGAAATCACCGTTACGGGTGTTTTTCGTGCTAACAAAGCTGGTTTTGGTTTTTTAGCGGTTGACGAAAATGAAGATGACATGTTTGTCGGACGTAATGACGTTGGTCATGCGGTTGACGGAGATACGGTTGAAGCGGTTGTTAAAAAGCCAGCTAATCGCTTGAAAGGTACAGCTGCTGAGGTTCGCATTGTCGGCATTGTTGAGCGTAGCTTAAAAACGGTTGTTGGGAAATTTATTCTTGATGACGAAAAACCAAAATACGCTGGTTACATTAAATCCAAAAATCAAAAAATTCAACAAAAGATTTATATCAAGAAAGAGCCTGTTTTGCTTGACGGCACTGAGATTATCAAGGTTGACATTGATAAATACCCAACACGAGGCCATGATTATTTTGTTGGCCATGTGCGTGACATCGTTGGACACCAAGGTGATGTTGGTATTGATGTGCTTGAAGTCCTTGAATCAATGGACATCAAATCAGAATTCCCAGAAGATGTTATGGCTGAAGCTAATGCAGTTTCAGATGCGCCGTCTGAGAAAGACATGGTTGGGCGTGTTGATTTGCGTAATGAAATCACCTTTACCATTGATGGTACAGATGCCAAAGACCTAGATGATGCTGTTCATATTAAATTGCTCAACAATGGTAATTTTGAGCTTGGTGTTCATATTGCGGACGTTTCATACTATGTCACAGAAGGCTCTGCGCTTAATCGTGAAGCCGTTGCTCGTGGGACATCAGTTTATGTGACTGACCGTGTAGTTCCAATGCTACCTGAACGTTTGTCAAATGGTATTTGTTCGTTAAATCCTAATGTTGACCGTTTGACACAATCATGTTTAATGGAAATTGACCGCAATGGTCACGTTGTTAATCACCAAATTTGTCAATCAGTCATTAAGACAACTTTCCGTATGACTTACAGCGATGTCAATGACATTATTGCTGGTGATGAAGAATTGATTGAGCAATACCAACCAATCGTTGACTCTATTCATCATATGACTGCTCTTCACAATATTCTTGAAACCATGCGCATGCGCCGCGGTGCTCTTAACTTTGATACGAGTGAAGCCAAGATTATTGTTAATGATAAAGGAATGCCAGTTGATATTGTGCTTCGTCAACGTGGTATTGCTGAACGCATGATTGAATCTTTCATGTTAGCAGCTAATGAAACAGTTGCAGAGCATTTTGCAAAACGTAAATTGCCATTTATTTACCGTATCCATGAAGAACCAAAAGCTGAAAAATTACAAAAATTCCTTGATTATGCTAGCATTTTTGGCGTTCAAATCCATGGTACAGCTAACGAAATCACTCAACAAGCTTTGCAAGATTTCATGGCAAAAGTAGAAGGTAAACCAGGCGTAGAAGTGTTAAACATGATGCTTCTTCGTTCAATGCAACAAGCGCGTTATTCTGAACATAATCACGGACACTATGGTTTGGCTGCGGAGTACTATACTCACTTCACAAGTCCGATTCGTCGTTATCCTGATTTGCTTGTTCACCGCATGATTCGCGAATACACACAACTCACTGATGAGAAAATCGAACACTTTAGCAATGTGATTCCAGAATTGGCAACGTCATCTTCAACCCTTGAACGTCGCGCTATTGATGTTGAACGTGTCGTTGAAGCCATGAAAAAAGCCGAATACATGGAAGAATACGTTGGTCAGGAATTTGACGGTGTGGTTGCTAGTGTCGTGAAATTTGGGATGTTCATCGAATTGCCAAATACAATCGAAGGGCTTGTTCACATCACAACTCTACCAGAATTTTACAATTACAACGAACGTACATTGACCCTTCAAGGCGAAAAATCAGGAAAAGTTTTCCGTGTTGGTCAACCGATTAAAATCAAATTAACACGTGCCGATAAAGAAACTGGCGATATTGACTTTGAATACATTCCAAGTGAGTATGATGTGGTAGAGAAAGTTAAAAAATCACGCAAAGACCGTTCTGGTAAAGAAAAACGTCGTCCAAAAGCGGATAACCACAAAGGTTCAAAATCAAACAAACCACGAAATCGTAAATCTTCCGCTTCAACTTCTAAAAAGTCAGGCAAGAAACCTTTCTATAAAGAAGTTGCTAAGAAAAAATCACGTAAAGCTAAAAAATAAAACTGTTAATTAAGATAATCACTAATTTTCAAGAGAGGTATCTAATATGCCAAAAGGTGACGGAAATGTCGTTGCACAAAATAAAAAAGCGCGTCATGACTATAACATCGTTGATACAATTGAAGCAGGGATTGTTCTGACAGGAACAGAAATCAAGAGCATTCGCGCTGCACGTATTCAGCTCAAAGATGGCTATGCCCAAATCAAAAATGGTGAACCTTGGCTGATTAATGTCCATATTTCACCTTTTGAACAAGGAAATATTTGGAATCAAGACCCTGAGCGCACTCGTAAATTATTGCTAAAAAAACGCGAAATCGAAAAATTATCAAATGACCTAAAAGGAACAGGGATGACCCTTGTACCACTTAAAGTCTATTTGAAAAATGGCTTCGCTAAAGTTTTGCTTGGTGTGGCAAAAGGGAAGCATGATTATGACAAACGTGAGACCATCAAACGTCGTGAACAAGACCGAGACATCAAACGCCAAATGAAAAATTTCAATGCAAGGTAAATAGGGAATACTTACAGAGAATTTTAAGTCTGTGATAATCGTTAAAAGAGGTTGGAACAATAGGTTCCAACCTCTTTATAATTTTCGATGAGCCATATTGAGCAAAACCTCAACAAAAATCATAGTGATAGCCTGCGTATCTACAATAGATTGTTTTGAAATGGAATTTCCAGGAAGAGTAATGACATGATTAAAGTATTTCGCAGCAGCAACGTGCTCATTTAATGTAATCAGATAGGAATTCTGTGGCATATTTTTTGAAACAGCACTTAATGTGTTATTGAAATTGGTTGACGACCCTGAAATAGAAAACATAATAAGTGTATCTTCTTCGTCAATAATATTTGAAAGATGATTTCCGCTGTTTAAATCACTTGCTAATTGACTAGCGATACCTAAATCTTGTAAACCAAAATGTAAGTACCTTGCAGGGAGTGATGATAGAAAAATACCAAGAATATGCAGACGCTGTCTTTTTAAAATACAATCAACAAGTTCGTCAATTGCTTGACGTTCTAAATGTTTCATTTGATTTAGAATAAGGTTATAATTATCCGCAATTTGGTCAAGAATATCTTCATTTTCTTCTTTTGGCTTTTGATGAATATAATTGATAGCATAGTAGCGAAAATCTTTAAAACCTTTATAGCCCAAAATTTGGCAAAATCGTAGGACGGCAGATGTAGAAGTATGTGAATTTGTTGCAATTCTAGTAATTGTCAACGTTTCTACTTTCTCAAAGTTTTCTTTGAGAAAGTGATAAACTTTTGTTTCAGATTTTGAGTATTCTGGTTCGTGGAGTTGCATTTTTTGTAAAATATTCATAGTAAAAATACCTTTCTAATCAAGTATTTTAAGTGTTTTTGACAAAAATGGAGATAACATCATCAAAATATGATATAATGTATTTACAATTACAACAAGACAGGAGGAAGTATGGATCCGAAAACATTTATAGAAACTATTGATTCTACAATTGATAGTTTAAAAAAAGAAATTCAATTTTATAGTAGAATAATCAATATTGGTAACGTTATAAAAATAGTTTTATCAGCTAGTATACCAATATTAATTCATGAAGCTTCTGAATATGAATCATTACTGTTAGTTGTTTCAATAGCCTCAGCAGTAATTACAATTATACAGAGTAGTGTATCTGCTTTTAATTTTCAAAATAAAGTACAAACAGCAACGCAGATATTAATGAAAATTGAGGATGAAAAATTATTGTATATGACGAAAACATCGCCCTATACCAACACGGATAAAGAAAACTTTCATTTGCTTGTTACAAGACTTCGAACAGAATTAAATGATATCATATCTGATTTTAACCAAGTAAGTAGTTAAAAAATACCTAATTTAAGAACCTGTATTCACAATATCATAATTCCCTTAAAATCCGGCTAATATGTGATAATTTTACAAAAGCAACCTCCGACGCTACTGATTTTTCAACATCCTTTGCTAATCTGCGAGAGTGGTTCAACCAAGAAAATGTTAGCTCAACCACCCAGCGTTTTGGGATAATTTGCCAACTTCCTTTGATTTTTTCAGAAATATCCACTGGACACTGAAACTCCTCACTCATCATCTTTTCAAAACTTTTCCGATATCCAGCATCTGCTGAAAAAAGCCGTGATTGTTGGGTATTGAGCCATCACTTTACGAACCACAACATCCAGAAGATTTCCCATGGTATCAACAACGATTTGGCGTTTTCTTCCTTTGACTTTTTTACCACCGTCAATTCCACGGTTCTCTGCGGCATCTGTTGTTTTCACGCTTTGTGAATCAATGATGGCGTAAGTTGGAGAGGGTGCTTTACCAGCTTTCAGTCGCTTTTTTTAACAAGTTCTGTCAAAATGGTATCCCACAAACCGCTCTCCTTGGCACGACGAAAGAAACTCCAGACAGTTGGATAGGGAGGGAAGTCATTAGGGAGCATCCGCCATTGACAGCCTGTTTTAGTGATATACAAGGTTGCGTTAACGAGTTCTCGTTTAGACCATTTATAGGTGCGGTGTTTTGAAAAATAGGGTTCAAGTTGTGCCCATTCTTGATCGCTTAAATCAGTATCATAACGTTTTTTTGTCATAATCTTAGTTTAACACTTTTTTTGTGAATACAGGTTCTTAATGTACTTTATTGAAATAGTAATGATTTTACCTACACTTTCAATGATTATTCGCCTTATCAGGAGAAGATAAAGTGTAAAATAAAAAGCTAATAGCTGTATATCAAGGTTCTTTGTCAAATCCTGTAGGATTTGACAATCCCATTATGAGCAAGTAATCGCACGGTTGCTTGTTTTTTATTTATAGTTCATGAGCATGAACTTCTTCTTGAAATTCCGGAAAGATCTAAAGCCAAATGAGGCACGTTTAAGCCTCTTGATTTTGGTATTCATTCCTTCTTCGAGTGTTCCATTGGAAGAAGGGAGTTCAAAGGCAATTGAGGTTGACTCATGTTTCCTAAGATGACTTGACTCCAGAAGTTCAAGTAGCTCAAAGAAGCTGTCCGAGGCCTCAACCTTATCGGCTTGTTTTGTAAAACATAGAAGCTTCTTTTTAAAGTTCTTAGGCTCATTTTAGCAGTAGTCGTTTTGGCTTGCCTTGCAATAGAAAAATTCCCAAGATTGAACTGGGAATTTTTTGAGCTATATTAATACCATTACCCTTCAAAATAAAGCAACTCTTTTGGTGTGTGTGTAAAGACTTCAAAGCCAGATTTTGTGACGTGCCCGCAATCTTCGATACGTACACCAACTTTTCCAGGGATGTAAATGCCAGGTTCGACAGAGAAGCACATGCCTTCTTGAATTTCCATATCGTTACCTTCCATGATTGAAGGAAATTCGTGGCAAGTCATACCGATACCATGTCCAAGACGGTGGTTGAAGTATTCACCGTAGCCGGCTTTTTTAATGACATTACGTGCAGCAGCGTCAACTTCGCTAGCAAGAACACCAGGTTTGATGAATTCTTGAGCTGTTAATTGGGCTTCTAAGCAAAGTTTGTAAATATCTTTTTTGAATTGGTCAGGTTTACCAACGGCAACGGTACGTGTCATATCACTAGCATAGCCATGCATATCTGTCCCAAGGTCAAACAAGAGTAGTGAGTTATTTTCAATTTTGTTCGTACCAGGGATACCATGTGGATTAGCAGCATTATTTCCAGTTAAGACCATAGTGTCAAAACTCATTTTTTCAACACCTTGTTTTTTCATTTCAAACTCAATCATGGCAATGACGTCAGTCTCTGTATGGTCTAATGAAATATTATCAAAACCAACTTGAACCGCTTTATCAGCAAACTGACCAGCGATTAGCATTTTTTCGATTTCATCTTGTGATTTGATGAGACGCATTTTTTGAATAAACGGTGTCAAGTCTTCAAAACGTCCGTCAAAAACAGTTTGCAAACCTTGGAATTTTGTCACATTAAGGTTGTCAAATTCAGCAAAAACTTTCGCGCTGTCAGTTAAAGGCAGACCAGATTTGATTTTTTGCCAAGGATTTTCAGAATCCATGTAACCAAAAACAGGGAAAGCGACGATGTGGCTTGCGCGTGCCACTTCAAGCGCAGGAACGAAAAGCACGGGTTCACGGTTGCTATACACAAAAAGGAACATTTGACGTTCGTGTGGGTCACAGTAAAATCCCGTTAAATAATTTACAGTAACAGGGTCAGAAAAAACAGCAATATTAGCTTTTTCTTGACTAAGATATGAGCGGATTTGATCTAATTTTGACATGAGAAACCTTCTTTCTAATTAACCCCATTTTTTCAAAAAAAGTAGAAAAAATCAAGACGTGAGTCAAAAAAAGTGAACTTATAGACAAAAAAATAGTAAATGAGATAAAAGGAAGTTTTTCCATAATTCTAACGAAAATTTTCACAAATTATTTTGAAAAGCCTCAAATTTTGACTTTTCAAGTAGTTTGACACAGAAATCAAGTGATTAAACGCTTACAATGTATGAAAAGTTTTCAAAAAAGACCACTTACCCCCTTGAAAGTGTTTCCAAAAGGTGCTAAAATATTTGTGAAAGCGAAATTTTCAAATAGAAAGGAAGTCCAATAATGAACACTGATGATACGATTACAATTTATGATGTTGCACGAGAAGCAGGCGTCTCAATGGCAACAGTTAGTCGTGTTGTAAATGGCAATAAAAATGTAAAGGAAAACACTCGTAAAAAAGTCCTTGAAGTTATTGACCGTTTAGACTATCGTCCAAATGCAGTTGCTCGTGGTTTGGCAAGTAAAAAAACTACGACAGTTGGTGTTGTTATTCCAAATATCGCTAATAGCTATTTCTCAATTTTAGCGAAAGGTATCGACGATATTGCTGCAATGTACAAATACAATATCGTTCTTGCGTCAAGTGATGAAGATGATGATAAGGAAGTTAACGTTGTTAACACTTTGTTTGCTAAACAAGTTGACGGTATTATCTTCATGGGACATCATTTGACTGAAAAAATTCGTGCAGGGTTCTCTCGCTCACGCACACCAGTTGTACTTGCGGGTACAGTTGACTTAGAACACCAGCTCCCAAGTGTTAATATTGACTACAAAGCAGCCGTTGCTGATGTTGTTGATATTTTGGCTAAAAGCAATAAAGAAATCGCCTTTGTTTCTGGTCCACTTATCGATGATATCAACGGTAAAGTGCGTTTAGCTGGTTACAAAGAAGGTCTTAAAAAAAATGGCTTATCATTCAAAGAAGGTCTTGTCTTTGAAGCTAATTACAACTATAAAGATGGATTTGAACTTGCACAACGTGTGATTAATTCTGGCGCAACAGCAGCCTTTGTTGCTGAAGACGAATTGGCAGCAGGATTGTTGAATGGCTTGTTCGAAGCTGGCAAAAAAGTTCCAGAAGACTTTGAAATCATTACAAGTAATGATTCACCAATCACATCATACACACGTCCAAACCTTAGCTCAATTAGCCAACCAGTTTATGACCTTGGTGCTGTCAGCATGCGTATGTTGACTAAAATCATGAACAAAGAGGAACTCGAAGAAAAAGAAATTCTTCTTAACCACGGTCTTACAACACGTGGCACAACACGTTAATAATTGACTAGTTATATCAAATTAAAAATCAGTCCGAGGACTGATTTTTTTGACTCTTGGTGAAAAAAAATACAAAATAGGATATAATAGAATTATGAAAGTTTTACTGTATTTGGAAGCCGAAAATTTTTTGAGAAAATCCGGTATAGGACGTGCGATTGAGCATCAAGAGCGTGCCCTTACAATGGTGGAGCAAGAATATACAACCAACCCGAAAGACGATTATGATTTAGTACACATTAATACTTATGGGCTTAAAAGCTGGCATCTGTTGATGAAATCTAAAAGAGCTGGTAAAAAAGTGCTTATGCACGGACATTCAACCGAAGAAGACTTTCGTGATTCATTCATTGGTTCAAATTTAGTATCACCGATTTTTAGATGGTATCTTTGCCGTTTTTATCAAAAAGCGGATGCTATTATCACACCTACGGAATACTCAAAATCTTTGATTGCAGGTTATGGTATTAAACACCCAATTTACGCTGTTTCAAATGGCATTGATTTGTCACGCTATGTTCCAGATTCTGCCAAAGAAGAAGCTTTCCGTCGTTATTTTGATATTAAACCAGATGAAAAAGTTGTTGTTTGTGCTGGGCTTTATTTCATGCGCAAGGGCATTGATGAATTTGTAAAAGTCGCAGAACAAATGCCAGACGTCCGTTTTATCTGGTTCGGTGAAACAAATAAATGGGTTATCCCACATAAAGTCAGAAGCATTGTGACTCGCAAACATCCGTCAAATGTGACCTTTGCTGGTTACATTAAAGGTGATGTTTTTGAGGGAGCAATGAGCGGAGCAGATGCCTTTTTCTTCCCAAGTCGTGAGGAAACCGAAGGGATTGTTGTCTTGGAAGCTTTTGCTAGCCACCAACGCATCGTGCTACGTGATATTCCTGTTTATCACGGCTGGGTAGATGAAAATTGTGCAGAATTAGCGACTGACGTTGACGGATTTGTAGGAGCGCTTCGAAAAGTCTTAGCAGGAAAAAGTCAAAAACAAGAAGCAGGCTATAAAGTGGCTGAAAGCCGTAGTATCGATAAAGTTGCTCATGAATTAGTTGACGTCTATGAAAAAGTAATGGAGTTGTAAAATGAGAATAGGTCTTTTTACAGATACCTATTTCCCTCAAGTTTCAGGGGTTTCAACAAGCATTTGCACCCTAAAAGAAGAATTGGAAAAAGAGGGACACGAGGTTTATATATTTACTACCACTGATAAAGCCGTTAAACGCTACGAGGATCCAACGATTATTCGTCTGCCTAGCGTTCCTTTTGTATCGTTTACTGACCGTCGTGTGGTTTATCGTGGGTTAATTTCGTCTTATAAAATAGCAAAGCAGTATAAGTTGGATATTATTCACACCCAGACTGAATTTAGTGTTGGTGTTTTAGGGAAAATGATTGCTGCTGCACTCCGCATTCCTGCGGTACACACTTATCATACTCAGTATGAGGATTATGTTGGTTACATTGCCAAAGGGAAAATCATCAAACCTGGCATGGTTAAGTACATTATTCGCGCTTATTTGAACGATTTAGACGGTGTTATTTGCCCATCACGTATTGTTTTAAATCTGTTAGACGGTTACGATATTAAAATTCCTAAACGTGTTATCCCGACTGGTATTCGTGTGGAAGAATACGAACGCAAGGATATTACAGCAGAAGATGCTAAAGCTCTCCGCAATAAATTAGGTATTGCTGATGACGAAACCATGCTGCTTAGCTTGTCACGTGTTTCTTACGAAAAAAATATCCAAGCTATCCTAAAACAATTTCCAGAAGTTTTGTCAGAAAATAAATGTGTTAAGTTAGTTGTTGTTGGTGATGGCCCCTATCTCCAAGATTTGAAAGATTTGGTAGCAGAGTTAGGCATTGAAGAAGCTGTGATTTTTACAGGAATGGTCCCACATGAGGAGACAGTTTTGTATTATAAGGCAAGTGATTTCTTTATTTCAGCTTCTACTAGTGAGACACAAGGATTGACCTACACAGAAAGCCTTGCTAGCGGAACGCCCGTCATTGCTCATGGCAATCCTTATTTGGACGATATTATTGACCAAAAGATGTTTGGGACACTTTTTTATCATGAAGAAGATTTAGCAGATGCGATTTTAGATGCGATTGCCGATACACCAGTAATGGACGAAAGGGCATACAAAGAAAAAATGTACGCTATCTCAGCAGAGCATTTTGGAAAATCAGTTTATGCCTTTTATTTAGACGTCTTGATTTCAGCTAAAAATAAGAAAAAATCAAAATTGTCATTGACGGTGCGAAGTCAAGATGAAAAAACATCTATCAAATTTGCTCAATCAGCGATGAAAATACCAGCTAAAGCTGTTAAAGCGACAGCTAAAACATCAGTCAAAGTTGTCAAGGCTCCAAAACGATTAATTAATTCAATTCGAGATTTCATTGATTAAGTTCTTGAAAAATAAATTATTCGTGTTATAATAACTTACGAAGACAAGTTGAACAGGGTTAAACCTTTAGAGCGAGTGCCGGTTGGTGAGAAGGGCGCAGGGGGTAGCTGATTCAATACTACTTCCTTGCTTTTATGCAAACATAAAACGGTAGCCACGATATAGCTAATTTGAGGTTTACGACTCTTTTTTGTCGTAGATAAATGAAGGTGGAACCACGTTACGACGTCCTTTTGGGGAGGTCGTTTTTTATGTTGTTGAGCGTAAAAGGTGAAAGTTTCTTTTCATTTGAAGGAGTGTTTTATGGGTTCAAAGTATGAAGCTATCAAGGCTTACCTGCTTGATCACGGTGTGGATGCGAATCTTGCTGAGACCATGCACGCTATCTATGCGACTAGGAGACTCGGTGGGACAGCCAATGCTTATTTCCTAATCGTTTTTACAGAAACAGAGGTTTTCATTATCTCTATTACTCCTTTAGGAAAATTAGGAGATATGATCGCTAAACTTCCTGAAGAGACCATAAAGTCTTATCAGTTTAAAAAACGCTTGTTTATTGGTTACAAACTCTGTTTCTCTATGGATGATGGTAAGGAGATAGACTTTAATGTCAACAAGTTAATGATTGGAGCAGGTTGGCATAAGACGGAATTGCAAAGCATCCTAGAAACAAACTATTACAAGAAAAACATTAAATAGAAAGGACGAGGGGCTCATCCTATAGAGCTCTGACATCTTAATTATGATTAACATCACTTTTCCAGATGGCGCTGTGCGTGAATTCGAATCTGGCGTTACAACTTTTGAAATTGCACAATCTATCAGCAATTCTTTGGCTAAAAAAGCTCTTGCTGGTAAATTCAACGGCAAATTGATTGACACAACTCGTGCCATCACTGAAGACGGTAGCATTGAAATCGTGACACCTGACCACGAAGATGCTCTTGGTATCTTACGTCATTCAGCTGCTCACCTTTTTGCACAAGCAGCAAAACGTCTTTTCCCAGACCTTTGCCTTGGTGTAGGTCCTGCTATTGAAGATGGTTTCTACTACGATACTGATAACAAAGGTGGTCAAATTTCTGATGAAGATCTTCCTCGTATCGAAGAAGAAATGAAAAAAATCGTTAAAGAAAACTTTCCATGTATTCGTAAAGAAATCACAATTGATGAAGCGCGTGAATTGTTCAAAAATGACCCTTACAAACTTGAATTGATTGAAGAACATGGTACAGACGAAGGCGGTCTTACTGTTTATTCACAAGGTGAATTCACTGACCTTTGCCGTGGGCCACACGTGCCTTCAACTGGTCGTATCCAAGTTTTCCACCTATTGAACGTCGCTGGTGCTTACTGGCGTGGAAATAGCGACAATGCGATGATGCAACGTGTTTACGGTACTGCTTGGTTCGACAAAAAAGACCTTAAAGCTTACCTTAAACAACGTCAAGAAGCTAAAGAACGGGATCACCGTAAACTTGGTAAAGAACTTGATTTGTTCATGATTTCTCAAGAAGTTGGTCAAGGTCTTCCATTCTGGTTGCCAGACGGTGCAACAATTCGTCGTACGTTGGAACGCTATATCGTTGATAAAGAAGTAGCTTCAGGCTACCTTCACGTTTATACTCCACCTTTGGCTTCAGTTGATTTGTACAAAACATCAGGTCACTGGGACCACTACCGTGAAGATATGTTCCCAACAATGGATATGGGTGACGGCGAAGAATTCGTTCTTCGTCCAATGAACTGCCCACACCACATTCAAGTTTATAAACATCATGTACACTCATACCGTGAATTACCAATCCGTATTGCAGAAATCGGTATGATGCACCGTTACGAAAAATCAGGTGCTTTGTCAGGTCTTCAACGTGTTCGTGAAATGTCACTTAACGACGGTCACTTGTTCGTAACACCTGAACAAATTCAAGAAGAATTCCAAAAAGCTCTTCAATTGATTATCGATGTTTACGAAGATTTCAACTTGACTGAATACCGTTTCCGTCTCTCACTACGTGACCCTAAAGACACTCACAAATACTATGATGACGACGAAATGTGGGAAAATGCACAATCAATGTTGAAAGCTGCCCTGGATGAAATGGGTGTTGAATACTTCGAAGCAGAAGGTGAAGCAGCCTTTTACGGTCCAAAACTTGATATTCAAGTGAAAACAGCTCTTGGTAACGAAGAAACATTGTCAACTATCCAACTTGACTTCCTTCTTCCAGAACGTTTCGGTTTGACCTACATTGGTGCTGATGGAGAAGAACACCGTCCAGTTATGATTCACCGTGGTGTTATCTCAACAATGGAACGTTTCACAGCTATCTTAATTGAAAATTACAAAGGTGCCTTTCCAACATGGCTTGCACCACACCAAGTAACTGTTATCCCAGTTTCTAACGAAGCTCATGTTGACTACGCTTGGGAAGTTGCTAAAGTTCTTCGCGATAAAGGTGTTCGTGTTGACGTTGATGAACGCAACGAAAAAATGCAACTTAAAATCCGTCAAAGCCAAACTAAGAAAATCCCTTACCAAATAATCGTTGGTGACAAAGAAATGGCTGATAAGACAGTTAACGTTCGTCGCTATGGAAGCAAACAAACTCACACAGAAGCAATCGATGAATTTGTTGACAATATCCTAGCTGACATTAACCGCAAATCACGTCCAGATGCTGAATAATACTTCCATTTGCACAATAATATAAATTCGGCAGAAAAGAAGTCCAATAGTGGGCTTCTTTTTTACTTGTGGAAAATTTTTCTGATTTAGCGGAAGAATCCTATATATGCAAATTTAAGTTAAATCACAACTCCTGCCTAGCAACGAGGACGTTTATATGACTTTGAAGAAAATTTCTTGATTTAGCACAGGAATTCCGTATATGCAAATACAAAATTGAAAACCAAGTCAATCAAATAGTCTTATTTGTTAACGAAAACGCTTATATAACCCAAAATGACTTATAGATAATTAAATAAGATTATTCTAATTTATAGAAAATTTCATATATGCAAAAACTTAAAAATAGACATTATCCATGCTAAAATAAATCCACGCTTGTGGGAAAGGAGATAAAATGAAAACAACAAAACAAGTGTTATTAGTATTGTTTAGTGCCATTTTTATGGTTGGTATGACACTAGCGGGAATGTCTAGTTTGAAAGTAGATGCCTCAACAACGGTATCTTGGAATTTCAAAAACTCAAGTTTCAAAAATCTTGGAACAATTTCTAACACAACGACGGTTGATGGCTTGACGTTGGTAGCAACAGATAGCTTGACCATGCAGGTTAAGACTAAAAATGCGACGGTTTCTGGAACTGATTATACTTATGCTTTGGCGCTTAGTGGGAGAGGTAGCCAAAGTGGCAGAGCTGTCAAGGTTCCAGTGTCTGGAAATGACGTGATTAAAGTAACCTTGCAAAGCTCTTCAAGCACAGACGCAAGAACTTTGATTATTGCTGATTCCGCAGGAAATCAATTGACAACAATGTCTGCTAGGACAACAGCTAGTACACAATCTTACACTTATACAGGTGGTGGGGATGCTATTTGGTTGTATTCACAAGATAGTGGTATTGATATTTTTAAAATTCAAGTTGATTCAAACGGCACAAGCAGTACATCAACTACCACAACAACTTCAGATACTTCTGTAACCAACACATCAGACGGTACAGTCGTAACAAGCTATTCGGAATTGCTTTCAGCGATTAGCCAAGTAGAAAATGCTGATGGTGGCAAAATTTACATATCAGGGACAAGCAGCTTGTAGCGGACAAATTGCGCTTTCAAAAGCCAATTCAAATGTTCAAATCATTGGTGTACAAAATACAGATGGTACTTACCCAGAATTGGATTTCTCAAGCTTTATGTCAAGCTATATTGGTAAAGCGTCATCAGCTTCAGCGGTTGGTATTAGAATTACAGGGTCAAATTATACGCTTCAAAACTTGATTGTGGAACATGCCCCAGATAACGGGATTCAAATCAAGGGAATAAGCGCAGGAAACAATAAAGTGTCAAACTGTATCACACGTTATAATAATGATGCAGGTTTGCAAGTAACAGCAGGAGTTTATCAAAATACTATCGAATATGTTTATTGAAGAAAAATTTTTCCTGTACTTTGTATTTCAAATCGTTCTTTTGTTGCCTATTTCGCTTGAAAATAATACCTCATCACAAGTGACAAAAATAAATAAAACTTGTGGTTAAAGCACATCTATCAACATTCTGATGTGATTTTTAATTGTTTTAAGTTTAGTTTTATGGTAAAATAAATGTAATTTTAGACGGATCAAAAGGGAGTATAAGATTTATGACAACAATTAGGAGCGATAGGGAAGTTGCCCAGACGTATGCCAGTCAATTGGCAAATGCTTGTCAGAATCTCACTGCTGTTAGTGAGGTGACAAAAGATACCGTAACGGAATTAGAGGGAAATACACGTCATCATGCGGTGATTGACCAAGCCAAGTCCTTTTTGGCACAAATTACTGCTGCTGTTGAGACGGCTTCTGACCATCTGCATTCGGTGGCTAGTGACTTTGAAGCGGTTGACCAAGCAGGTGCAGAAAGTTTTGAGGGCAAGCATGACTGAAAAATGGGAAGCATTGAATCGTAAAGAACGCCAATTGTCTTACCAATTAGAAGATATTGAAAATACCCGCTTTCGAGCCGAACAAGTGTTGGGCGACTTTGAAAATTATGACTACGGCGGACGAACAATCTCGTTAAATAATACATGGGATGCTGCTTATGGGAGTAAGTATGCGACTCAATTGGGAGAACAAGGCGAACAATTACATGAGTTGAGAAATCAAGTCTTTGAGACCTTTATTGACGGTGTTGATGAACTCAAACATCAAGCTCGTCAAATCGAAGATGAGATGGAAGCTATTTACATTGCTAAGCGCAAAGAAAGTTTAAAGTAATTTAGGGGGAGATTGAAATGGGACTTAACATGACCTTAGAGCAGTCACAGGCACAAGCTGAGAGTGTCGCTAGTGTCAGTCAGGCTCAAATTGAAGGCTATCAAGCCTTGCAACAAGCTATTCAGCAATTTGCGGATGACACAGAGAGTTTAACAGGGAAAGCCTATGAGGCAGCTAAAGCTTATTATCGTGCCGTTCTTTTGCCACTAGCACAAGGTGGCGAACTGTATGCGGAAATGTTAGCTAAGGCGAGTGCGAAACTGCCTGAAAATTATCAGGAGAATGTGGATACTAAGAGTTGGAGTGAAGAGCAGCTCTTAGAGTACATCCGTCAGGAAGAAGATTTGATTAATCAACTAGATGAGATTAACCAATCTTTAAATCGTTTAGAACTGCCAACGACGCAAAAACGCCAAATGCAACAAGGCACGGTTGACTTGATTCGTGGTCACCATGCTAATAAACGTGTCTATGAAACGATTTTAGAGGACTTACGAGCTTATAGTACGGATTCGGTTCGTTTATTTGATGAGTTAGACGATATTGCCTTGCAACTCTCGACAGGTTTAGCACAAGCAGAAACTAGTTGGAACGCTACGGACAAGTCGTTTACGATTCCAAGTGATTTAAGTTGGGCGAGTTATTTATCGGCTTATTCTGCGACGAAAGATTTAGAGCTTAGCCGAGAGGAACGGGCATTTGTCAATACCATGATGACAGAGTATGGCTTTGATGTGGAGACCGCTATGCAACTGCTGACCATTAAGCGGGGGATTGATAGTCAATTTTCTTATTTTGCAGGCTACACGTCACAGGAGCGTGATTACATCTTTTTACGCTTGATTGGCGCTGTGAGCTATGATGGCGTGAAGTGGGATGAAACAGCTGGTTATTTGAGTAAATATTTTTACACTGAGACCATTAGCAATTTCTTTACAGGTGACACGCAAAAAGTGCCTATGTCACTTTTAGAAATCTTTCAAGTTTTAGGACTTAGTGAACAAGAAGCTAAAGAGTTAACTTATAATCTCGGATTGCAACATGTGATGGCTTCTGGTGTAAGTACTATAAGTGAATTGAAAGAGTATGATCGTAAATCTGGAAAAACATCTTATGAAGATGCAAAGGCTAATTATAAAAATGCGTATGGCACAACGAAAGGTTTTGATGACTTTTGGGATGAACATTTAAAAGCTTATTCTAATAATGGAGCAGGGAATGCAGATTTTACGCACCAATCCATTACCATGGCAACACACTTGAATCCATATGGTCTGCAATTGTCGGATTTTTATGGCGGTCGAGAGCATGTAAAAGACTTAGCTGGCTGGGAGGGTGATACCACCTATAATGCTAATGATGAGAAGCCTAGTATTGGTGAAGATGATTATAAAGCTGACTTGGACGCCGTTAATATCGTTGGTCGAATGGCACAAGGGCAATCTTATGAGCGGGCAATGAGCGGTTATTATAGTGATGTGACTAAGGATGAGACTGTTCGTGAAAAAGAATTCTTGAAGAATGAAGATTGGGATAAGGTCAAAGGCACTATTTATGCTGGTCTAGTTCCTGTTGATATTCGTAGAAAAGGCGAAGAAGCGACGAGCAACTATATTTCTGAGCATTATGAAGATGTATCGAAGTTCCTTAGTCGTTTAGAAGCCGTGGGGGAGTAGTTTTATGAAAAAGAAAATCATTAGTTTAGCCATCTTATGTGTGCTTGCTTTGTCAGCTGGAGTCTATTACTATATTCATCAACCTAAGAATATTTTTGATGAAATTTATCAAGAGACGATGAATAGTGGCTATGTGTTTCGTCAATTAAGTGATGCAGAGGTGAAAAGCCAAGAAATTTATGATGATAATATGAATGAAACAGGGAAGCATACAGTAGTGATAAACTATATCGATGAAGCTCTTCCTGAAGACTGTGCTAATATTGTGATTAATTTTTATCCTGAATTAGGAAAAGACATGAGTATTCGCTTTGAGTGGCAACCAAATTCCGATATTACTATTTGGTATTTAAGTTATTATAAGCGAAATAGTAAGACGTTTACAAAAGAAATTGCTATTTTTGACGAACCAAGAAAAGCGGGAGAGTATATTGATGATGAAACTCAAGTAAAGGCATACTTAGAGCAATATCATATTTCAAGTGTTGATTTAGATAAACATTATAATGAAATCGTCAATCAAAAAGTGTTAACAGACTGGTGTTCGATTTACGATAGCCAATTCTCACCTGAAGATTACGGTGACGTGACCGTTAAAACACAATGGGAAAATTGGTAAACTTTATGAAAAAGAAAATGATTAGCTTAGTCATCTTATGTGTGCTTGCTTTGTCAGCTGGGGTTTATTACTATATTCATCAACCTAAGAACATCTTTGATGAAATCTATCAAGAAACGAAAAAGACATATCGAAGCAATAATATTTTAGGACAGATTGAAGATTTTGAGATAGCAGAATGGTGGCCAACGGATGATCCTAATATTTCACAAGCACCTTTTGGGAAATATAAGGAAGATTTGTCGGATTATTCTGATATTACTGTTGGCTTTAATTTTAAAAGTAACTCTCGGCTTAGTTCCATTACTTTTGAAAAAAATATAACTTCACAGATTGCGATAAAAGTTTGGAGCAAATATACTACTAGTAATAAAGTTTTAAAAAAATATGTAAAAATTGTGTTAAAAGACGGAAATTCAAATAACTACATTGAAGATGAATCAAAGGTGAAATCTTATTTACAAGATTATGGTATCACTGCCGCTGATTTAGACAGTTATTATGATGCAATCGTCAATCAAAAAGTGTTAACAGACTGGTGTTCAATTTACGATAGTAAATTTTCGCCTGAAGATTACGGTGATGTGACTGTTAAAACACAATGGGAAAATTGGTAGTTTTATGAAAAAGAAAATGATTAGCTTAGTCATCTTATGTGTGCTTGCTTTGTCAGCTGGGGTTTATTACTATATTCATCAACCAAAGAATATCTTTGATGAAATCTATCAAGAGACGAAAAAGACATATCGAAGCAATAATATTTTAGGTCAGATTGAAGATTTTGAGATAGCAGAATGGTGGCCAACGGATGATTCTAATATTTCACAAACACCTTCTGGGTTATACAATGAGTCAGAGGCACCAGATGGCTATTCTAATATTAGAATCGGATTCAATTTTAAGCAACGTCGAAAAACAGTATCAGTATCTTTTCAAAAAGAATTGGACTCAAAAGTTAGTTTGTCACTATGGAGTATGTATAGCGCTAAAAAGCAAACTTTAACTAAAACGGTAGAAATTTTAATAAAAGAGAATGATTCAAATAACTACATCGAAGACGAATCAAAAGTGAAATCTTACTTGCAAGACTATGGTATCACCGCCGCTGATTTAGAGAGTTATTATAATGAAATCGTCAATCAAAAAGTGTTAACAGACTGGTGTTCGATTTACGATAGCCAATTCTCACCTGAAGATTACGGCGACGTGACCGTTAAGACACAATGGGAAAATTGGTAAACTTTATGAAAAAGAAAATCATTAGCTTAGTCATCTTATGTGTGATTGCTTTGTCAGCTGGGCTTTATTACTATATTCATCAACCAAAGAATATCTTTGATGAAATGTATCAAGAAACGAAAAAGACGTATCGAAGCAATAATATTTTAGGACAGATTGAAGATTTTGAAATTCAAGGTTCATGGTCAACAGACGATTCTAATATTTCTAAAACACCTTTTGGAAAATACAAAGCCGATAGCTTACCAGAGGGATATTCAGAAATTGAAATTAGTTTTAATTTTGGTGAAGGTACTAAAGGTGAGAGCATTCGCTTTGAGTGGCAACCAAATTCCGATATTACTATTTGGTATTTGAGTTATTATAAGCGAAATAGTAAGACGTTTACAAAAGAAATTGCTATTTTTGACGAACCAAGAAAAGCGGGAGAGTATATTGATGATGAAACTCAAGTAAAGGCATACTTAGAGCAATATCATATTTCAAGTGTTGATTTAGATAAACATTATAATGAAATCGTCAATCAAAAAGTGTTAACAGACTGGTGTTCGATTTACGATAGCCAATTCTCGCCTGAAGATTACGGTGACGTGACCGTTAAGACGCAATGGGAAAATTGGTAAACTTTATGAAAAAGAAAATCATTAGTTTAGTCATCTTATGTGTGCTTGCTTTGTCAGCTGGAGTCTATTACTATATTCATCAATCAAAGAATATTTTTGATGAAATTTATTGGAAGATGAAAACAAATTATTTAGGAACAAATATTTTTTATCAGATTAAGGATGCTGAAATTAAGAATTATAAAATCTATGATAAAGATATGAATGAAACTAATAAATTTAGCCCAAGTATTAGCTATCCAGATTACTATTTAAATGATCGAAATCCTAATTTGAGAATAACTTTTAATTTATATCAGGAGAAAGGGTTTAATATCTATTTTGAAAAGTACATTGATTCCAAAGTGTCAATAAATTTTAGTGTTCATTATATAACTATGAAGAAAACATTAAATAAAAAAATTAGTATAACCAATTCAAATAACTACATCGAAGACGAATCAAAAGTGAAATCTTACTTGCAAGACTATGGTATCACCGCCGCTGATTTAGAGAGTTATTATAATGAAATCGTCAATCAAAAAGTGTTAACAGACTGGTGTTCGATTTACGATAGCCAATTCTCGCCTGAAGATTACGGTGACGTGACCGTTAAGACGCAATGGGAAAATTGGTAAGTTTAACTTTATAGCAAAAGAAGCTAGTTTTGTACTGACCCCAAAAAGTTGGACAAAAAATATTAGTGAAAGGATTTAGTTCT
>ERZ1034962.295-NODE-295-length-26150-cov-1079.139567_pt1 | contig 26150 bp, 35 predicted proteins | sample MGYA00520696_ERZ1034962 | MGnify/ENA primary metagenome ERZ1034962 (study PRJEB33766, sample SAMN09781770) | gut metagenome | biome: gut microbiome | host: Homo sapiens | place: Madagascar | study: EMG produced TPA metagenomics assembly of the PRJNA485056 data...
AAAAACACCCCAAAAGTTAGATTTTTTCTGTCCAACTTTTGGGGTGCAGTTCATACTCCCATCTTTTTATTTTTCCTTAAATTCATGATTGGATAGATGTCAATAAAGTAGACACAAAAAGAGAAGATACTTAAAGACTTTCAAAGTAAAGAGCCTCCTTTTCATTTGGTGTAAGCATATCTAATGTTCCATGAGGACGTTTGGTGTTATAGAATCCTTCAATGTAAGTGAAGCAAGCCAACCGTACTTCTTCGATTGAATGAAATGAACGGCGGTTTAATTCTTCTTTTTTCATATATTTAAAAAAAGCTTCGGTGACGGCGTTATCCCACGGATAACCTGGTTTAGAAAGAGAATGGACAATCGGATGATGCTCGATAAACTTTCTAAATTCAAAAGAGGTATATTGTGACCCTTGATCTGTATGAAAAAGAACAGGACTCATTAAATTTCGAGAATGAAGTGCTTTATCTAATGTTTTAATAGCTAGGTTTGTATCAATTAGTGGAAGGATCTTGGATCGTTTGGGAGCTAAAAAGCCAATTATCTTTGGGGGAAGCATGCTTGTCTTTGCTCTTTGTCTTTATAGTATTTTTGGCTTGCATTTATCAAATGCTTGGTTGACAATTTTCTACATCTTATCAATGGCTGGAACTGGAATTGCTTTTGGTAATGTCATGACAAGTGGTCAAAAACAAGTAGCACTTAAGGAGCGTGCAGATGCTAACGTAATTTTTAATACACTACAACAATTTGCTGGTGCTGTTGGAACAACAATCGCTTCACTGGTTGTAGCCTTAAGCCAAACAAACAGCAGCCTTAGTTACTCTGCAGCAACAGCCCAAGGTTCACGCAACGCTTTTATCGTCTTGCTCATTCTAGCAGCTGTCGAACTTGTTATCTTACTACGAGTTGTTGACGGAAAAGAAAAATAAGTTTATAGAGAGTGGCTTGCTGCTCTTTTTTCATTAAATTTCCTTATGTGGGAATGGTTTTCAATTCGCCATATTTTGGCAAATATGTTAAAATGAATAGTAAAATATATTTTTTGGAGAAGAATTTGAGTATAGACGATTATAGGCCGACCTTCGTGGTTGAGGCAGTTTATGATTTAAGAGCAGATGATTTATTACGACGAGGGATTCATGCCGTGTTAGTGGATTTAGATAATACCTTAATCGCATGGAATAATCCTGATGGAACGCCTGAAGTACGTGCATGGTTAGATGAGATGACTATGGCGGATATTTCAGTTGTTGTCGTATCAAATAACAAGCATTCTCGTGTGAATCGTGCGGTTTCGCGATTTGGTGTGGACTTTGTTAGCCGTGCGATGAAACCTTTCACACGCGGTATCAGTATGGCAATCAAACGTTATGGTTTTGATCGGGATGAGGTTATCATGGTTGGTGACCAGTTGATGACGGACATTCGTGCGGCACACCGTGCTGATATTCAGTCCGTTTTGGTCAAGCCATTAATGACTTCTGATGCTTGGAATACAAAGATTAATCGTTGGCGCGAACGCCGTGTTTGGGCTAAACTTGAAGAAAAATACGGAAAAATTCAATATCAAAAAGGAATTTAATGGAAGAATTATTATGTATTGGCTGTGGAGCCAACATTCAAATAGAAGATAAGGAAAAGGCAGGATATACCCCAAAAGCTGCTCTTGAAAAAGGTTTAGGGAGTGGCGAATTGTATTGTCAAAGATGTTTTAGATTACGTCATTACAATGAAATCACCGATGTGCACATTACTGATGATGAATTTTTGAAACTTCTGCACGAAGTTGGTGATAGTGACGCCCTTGTGGTTAATGTTGTGGATGTCTTTGATTTCAATGGTTCAGTTATCCCTGGCTTGCCACGTTTTGTTTCTGGCAATGACGTCCTACTTGTCGGAAATAAAAAGGATATTTTGCCAAAATCAGTTAAGGATAGCAAAGTGACACAATGGCTGACAGAACGTGCGCACGAAGAAGGACTTCGTCCAGTTGATGTCATTTTGACGAGCGCCCAAAATCACCAAGCTATCAAGAACTTGATTGAAAAGATTGAAAAATTACGTCGTGGGCGTGATGTTTACGTCGTGGGTGTTACAAACGTTGGTAAATCAACACTTATCAATGCTATCATCAAAGAAATCACAGGAGAAAAAGATATTATCACGACATCTCGCTTCCCTGGAACAACCCTTGATAAAATCGAAATTCCATTGGACGACGGCAGTTATATTTTTGATACACCAGGGATTATTCACCGTCACCAAATGGCACATTATCTTGGGGATAAAAATTTGAAATACATCAGTCCTAAGAAAGAAATTAAACCGAAAACTTATCAGCTCAACCCTGAACAAACGCTGTTCTTGGCTGGTTTGGGACGTTTTGATTTTATCTCAGGAGACAAGCAAGGTTTTACAGCTTATTTTGACAATAATTTGAAATTGCACCGTACTAAATTAGCTGGTGCTGATGCTTTCTATGACAAACATGTCGGTAGTCTTTTAACACCACCGACAGACAAGGAATTAGCTGATTTTCCAAAATTAGTCCGTCATGAATTTACCATTAAAGCTAAAATGGATGTGGTTTATTCTGGGCTGGGTTGGATTCGCATTAAAGCTTCGCAAGATAGCCCTGTTAAAATTGCTGCTTGGGCGCCAGAAGGTGTGGCAGTATTGCTTCGCAAGGCATTGATTTAAAAGAATAAAAGAAAGGAAGTTCAGGTCAGTTTTGAGCGACTTGAACAGAGGCGGAAAATTTGCTGAAAAGCCAACTGAATAATTAAGATTTTTTGTTGAGTGTGTTTTCAGCGGATTTTCATGCCTGATATGATAATTATGTTAACATCAAAACAACGTGCTTTTTTGAAATCACAAGCACACTCAATGAAACCAATTGTGCAAATTGGGAAAAGTGGTTTTAATGACCAAATTAAAACAAATGTCCGAAATGCTTTGGATGCGCGCGAATTGATTAAGGTAACGCTTCTTCAAAATACCGATGAAGATATTCACGAAGTTGCTGAAATCTTAGAAGATGAAATTGGTTGCGATACTGTTTTGAAAATCGGACGTATCCTTATTTTTTATAAAGAATCATCTAAAAAACAAAACCGTAAAATTTCACCAAAAGTAAAAGAATTGAATCAATAAAGTCAAGTTTACGAATTGACAATGTCGTTTAAAGAGTTAGTCGTTTAAGAAGTCGCCTGGCTTGGAGGTAGTCAATATGGCATTAGAATTGTTAACTCCATTCACCAAAGTTGAATTGGAGAAGAAAGAAAAAGATAAAAATCGTAAGCAGATTGGAATTCTAGGAGGTAATTTCAATCCTGTTCATAATGCACATCTCGTCGTTGCAGACCAAGTTCGCCAACAATTGTGTTTGGATAAGGTTTTTCTTATGCCCGAATACGAGCCACCACACGTTGATAAGAAAAATACAATCGATGAAAAACCTCGCTTGAAAATGCTTGAATTAGCCATTGAAGGTGTTGAAGGGTTGGGGATTGAAACCATTGAATTGGAACGTAAAGGCATTAGCTATACTTACGATACAATGAAGCTTTTGATTGAAAAAAATCCTGATGTTGATTACTATTTCATCATTGGCGCAGACATGGTGGATTATTTGCCAAAATGGTATAAAATTGATGAATTGATTAAAATGGTACAATTTGTCGGTGTTCAACGTCCTAAATACAAAGCTGGAACGTCTTATCCAGTCATTTGGGTTGATGTGTCGCTGATGGATATTTCATCTAGTATGATTCGTCATCATTTTGAAAATGGTTGCCGTCCTAATTTCCTAATGCCACAGGCAGTTATTGACTACATTGAGAAAGAAGGAATTTATCATGACTTATGAGGCTTATACCGCAGGGATTGAACGTGTTGAGCTTTTAGGTAAAGTTGCATCAGTTATGAGTGAAAAACGTTTTAACCATGTCCTTGGCGTGGAAAAAACCGCCATTGAATTGGCAGAGCGTTATGGTTATGATACGGAAAAAGCTGGACTGGCTGGATTAATCCACGATTATGCCAAAGAGATTTCAGACCAAGAATTTTTAGATTTGATTGATAAGTATCAGCTTGACCCAGAACTAAAAAAATGGGGCAATAATGTTTGGCATGGCATGGTCGGTATTTATAAGATTCAAGAAGATTTGGGCGTGACGGACAAGGAAATCTTGCGTAGTATTGAGACTCATACCGTTGGTTCAAGTGATATGTCCTTGCTAGATAAGATTGTTTATGTGGCAGACTATATCGAGCCAAATCGCTGTTTTCCCTTGGTGGAAGAAGCGCGCGTGATTGCCAAAAAATCGTTAGATAAGGCGGTTGCCTACGAAACTGTTCATACCGTAGAACACCTAGCGCACCAAGCCTTTCCTATCTTCTCACAAACCATTGAGACGTATAATGCGTATGTTCATTATTTAAAAGACTAAATAGATTTATAGAATTGAAAGAGGATTTATATTGACTAAAGAAGAACTTTTGGCTGTTGTTGTCAAGGCAGCTGATGAAAAACGTGCAGAAGACATAGTTGTCTTAGACCTTTATGGATTGACTAGTGTGACAGATTATTTTGTAGTGGTTAGCGCTATGAACACACGTCAACTGGACGCTATTGCAGAAAATATTCGTGAAAAAGTTAAAGAGGCTGGTGGTGATGCTAGTCATGCTGAAGGTGATAGTCGTACAGGTTGGGTACTTCTTGACCTTAATGATGTTGTTGTCCATATCTTCTCAGAAGACGAACGTGAACACTACAACATTGAAAAACTTTGGCACGAAGCACCAATGGTTGACGTATCAGAATACCTTGCTTAATTTTGTAGCATTATTCTTATAATCTGGGGCACTTGTCTCAGATTATTTCATTCTAAGAATGATAGAAAGTTTGATAGGACAAAACAATGAACAAAAACTACGAAAAATTTGCATCGGTTTATGATGCTATCATGGATGACTCCTTTTATGATAAATGGACTGACTTTTCGCTCCGCCATTTTCCAAAAAATAAGAAAAAACTCTTGGAATTAGCCTGTGGAACTGGGATTCAGTCAGTACGTTTTGCCAAAGCTGGCTTTGACGTGACAGGGATTGATTTGAGTGAAGATATGCTTGAAATCGCAAGAAAACGTGCAAAAGCAGCCAGCGAAGCTATCGAGTTCAAACAAGGTAATATGCTCGATTTGTCGCAAGCAGGAAAATACGATTTGGTGACCTGTTATTCAGATTCTATCTGTTATATGGCTGATGAAGTTGAGGTTGGTGATGTCTTTAAACAAGTTTACGACTGTTTGAATGAGTACGGAGTATTCATCTTTGACGTGCACTCAACTTACAAAACTGATACTGTCTTTCCTGGTTATTCTTACCATGAAAATGCAGAAGAATTTGCCATGGTTTGGGATACCTATGCTGATGAGGCACCACATTCTGTTGTGCATGAATTGACTTTCTTCCTGCAAGACGAGGATGGACGCTTCACACGCTATGACGAAGTTCACGAAGAACGCACTTATGAAGTCCTAACTTACGATATCCTCTTGGAACAAGCAGGCTTCAAATCATTCAAACTCTACGCTGATTTCGAAGACAAAAAACCACGCAAAAAATCAGAACGCTGGTTCTTTGTCTGTCAGAAGTAGGGGGAATCCGCTCAAAAATTCGCTCACTTTTTTACTAAAATGAGCGAATTAGGGAAAAGTTGACTGGATTAGAATTAAAAAGGAGTACTCCATGACTGTTACTGGTATTATTGCTGAATTTAATCCCTTTCATAATGGGCATAAGTATTTGCTGTCGCAGGCTGAGGGGGTCAAGATTGTTGCCATATCGGGAAACTTTGTCCAACGTGGTGAGCCTGCGATTGTGGATAAGTGGGTACGCGCGGAAATGGCTCTGCGAAATGGCGCTGATTTGGTGGTTGAATTGCCATTTTTGGTGGCTGTTCAGTCAGCGGATTACTTTGCACAAGGTGCGATGGATATTTTAGAGCGTTTAGGTGTGGATAAGTTGGCATTTGGCACTGAAGAAAATCTGGATTATCAACACTTTTCACAGATTTATGGGGATAATCAACAGAAAATGGTGGATTACTTGCAAAGTTTGCCAGATAATTTGTCTTATCCACAGAAAACGCAGAAAATGTGGGAGACTTTTGCTGGTGTGAACTTTACTGGAAATACGCCAAATCATATTTTAGGGCTTTCTTATGCCAAAGCTTGCGCTGGAAAAGCTATTCAGATGACTCCAATCATGCGCCAAGGAGCAGGTTATCACTCGCTTGAGACAGAAACACCGTTTGCGTCCGCGACAAATTTGCGTGTCCACAGAAAAGACAAAGCTTTTGTGGATAAATTCATGCCAAATGCGGACCTTTTCGTCAACGCCCCTCAGGTGACTTGGGATGATTATTTCCCTTTGCTTAAATATCAAATCCTGACAAATGCTGATTTGTCGGAGATTTTTCAAGTTAATGAAGAACTAGCTAGTCGTATTCGCTCTGCTATTAGGAGCGTAGCGACTGTGGACGAGTTAGTGGATAAAGTGGCCACAAAACGCTATACAAGGGCGCGTGTGCGCCGTATTTTGGCTTATATTTTGGTGGGAGCTGTGGAAAAGCCCTTGCCAGAAGCTGTTCATGTGCTGGGATTTACGCCAAAAGGGCAGGAACACCTCAAAACGGTGAAAAGCTCTGTGGATATCGTGGCTCGAATCGGTGCAAAACCGTGGGATGTGGTAACGCAACAAGCCGACCAAGTCTATGCGTTAGGAAATCCACATATTCAAGAGCAAAACTGGGGAAAAGTACCAGTGAGAATCAAGAAGTAAGCGATTATAAGTGAAAAAAACTTCATTTTTTCTCTTGACTCTAACGTAACGTTGTAGCAACTACTCAATTAAATTTAAAGTATACGCACCTTTTATATCAATGTTTACACTTTTAAAAACTTCAAGAAGATGGACTCAAATCCTCTCATTTGGATAATATTGACACCAATTAACACCATAAAATAGACTAGTCAAGTTCTACCTTTTTAGGTAGAACTATTTTTATAAAGAGAATGATTTACTCAAAAAAAAAGCGCCTATTACATAGGCACTCATACTTAGAATCCGAAACTTCGCTCACTTTCTAATGAACTAACCTTTCCTTTTTTTATTTTTGCCCCTTCTTTTTCTACCCATTTCTCATATCGCTGTATAAAACGTGTTTCTTCTTCATCTTTAAATCCTTCAAAAACAACTTCATCGATATCTTCATCATTAAAATAAAAAACTTGTTCTGGATCTAACCCTTCAGGGTAACGTGCACCAGTATAATCAAAATAAACTTTCTGCCCCTCATGATCAATCAATGGTCCACGGTTTAAAATCATAATTTTTTGATTTCCTTCTGCTAAATAAACGGTACTTCCAATTGATAACATAATTAATTCTCCTTATTTTCCTTAATCTGATATTTGATATTAATATTTGGAACAAAGTCATGATTCCACTCTGTTCCAACAGCAACAATAAGCAATCCAAAGAATCCAAAAATCACATATAGACCAACAAATCCAATCGTAACCGTCGCAAAAATACCAACTATGATTAATAAAGCAAATATGCTACCGACAATCACCGGTTTGATTTTTAATCATTTATGTATTGTAAAAGGGCTTCTTTTTCTAAAAAATGGTCGTTTAGTCGATTGTAATGGATTTAAACACCGTCCCCATTTTACACAGCCACGTCAAAGTGCTATAATGTTAAGGATTACGAATTTAGCTTTGCTAGTTCAGTAGTTCAATGATTTGGAGCTTTAGGGTGTCCAAATCAATTAATCATGCTAAAATAAAAATAATCTTTACAAAGGAGACTACCCATGGGACGTAAGTGGGCCAATATTGTTGCCAAAAAAACTGCCAAAGATGGTGCCAACTCTAAAGTTTATGCGAAATTTGGTGTTGAAATCTATGTTGCTGCTAAAAAAGGTGAACCAGATCCAGAATCAAACTCAGCTTTGAAATTTGTACTTGAACGTGCAAAACAAGCGCAAGTACCAAAACACGTTATCGACCGCGCAATCGATAAAGCAAAAGGTAATACAGACGAAACTTTCGTTGAAGGTCGTTACGAAGGATTTGGACCAAATGGTTCAATGATTATCGTTGATACTTTGACAAGTAATGTTAATCGTACTGCTGCTAACTTGCGTACTGCATTTGGTAAAAACGGTGGGAACATGGGAGCATCTGGTTCTGTATCTTACATGTTCGATAAAAAAGGTGTTATTGTCTTTGATGGTGATGACGCAGATAGTGTTTTTGAACAATTGCTAGAAGCTGATGTTGATGTTGAAGACGTTGAAGCAGAAGATGGTGTTGTTACTGTTTACACAGCGCCAACTGATCTTCACAAAGGGATTGAATCTTTGCGTGCTAATGGTATTGAAGAATTCAAAGTAACTGAACTTGAAATGATTCCTCAATCAGAAGTGACACTTGAAGGTGAAGAACTTGAGGTCTTTGAAAAACTTGTTGATGTTCTTGAAGATGACGAAGATGTTCAAAAAGTTTACCATAACGTATCAGATTTCTAATATCAGATATCGTTGATAAAATGATGGGATATTCAGCCTTTTTGAGCTGAATATCCTTTTTATTTTTGGTGATAAGCTAAGGCTATCTCGGTGATAAAAAATCTATTGGCAATTAGTGCGCATTTAGGATAGAATAAATTTATCACAGTAAAGAAACCTTAAAACTAATGAAAGTGAGGACATCAAATGAAACAAGTCATTGTTGGAATTACAGGAAATATCAAAGAAATGCCAGCTATGTCAAGAATGTATTTTGATGCGTTTTCTCGTCATTTATCAGATGGTGTTAAGGTAGCTGGAGGGGTTCCAGAATCTGTTATCGATAGAGTTTCTAGAGATAAATTAATAATTCGACAAATTACGGAGTGATATACATGATTAAGATTCCAACTAAAAAAGATGATATGCTTGAAATTTACGAAGATAATGGTAAATATATATTAAAGTATCCAACATTCAATATTACTATGCCAGGGGTTACTCAAGAAATCTCTAAAGAATCTGTTGATAGTTACCTAAGAGGTGAACATACCGGAGAAGAGTTAATTAATTATGCAGCTTCCGGGAAGTGGAAACCCTCTGTTGATTCGTGGCATGCCACTCGACAGTATCTTATTGAACATCCTGAAGATATTTTGGTTAATATCAAACACAATAAACAATATTTTTCAGATTTTGAATTTAATGATTTTCTTAAAAATCTCTGTTTAAGAAAATTAACATAGCACAACTAGATTCCATAGGTGTTATTAAAGGGAATTTGGAATTATTACTTGTTGATACTATTCAATGGATGGAAGAAATTGAATCTATCCATATAGAATTACTTCAAGAAAAAATTAATAATTATATTCACTATCTCGAAAGCAAGCAATATGTTGAAAAGTATGGCGATAACTTCAAAGAAAAGGTCATCCATATTACCTTTCAATATGCTCCTTCAGATAATGGTCTTGCTTTTCTAGTTCAAGTTCAAAAAGTTTTGCAATCAACTGATATGAGCTTGAAAGTAACTTTACAAGATTGATTTCAAGGCGCTTTTGCGTCTTTTTCTCTCATTCTTCAATCGTAATCTTCTTTTATGGTAAACTATTTGCAAAGCACAGCTGAATTTCAATTCTTTTTCTCATTCTTTACTTGCTATTGATAGTTACATTCTCTTTAACGCTCTGCGATTTTCAAAAAAGACCGTAATCATGGGTAGTTGGTCATTGACTACAAGGGTGGGGGAATGGCCAATCTCTTTAAAGACCTGCCCCACTTGCTTGGAACGATTACCAACTTGGATGGGGCGCAAGCCATGCGTGCTTTGACTTCAATCAATGCCGAAATTCACCGTCGTGAACGCATATTTGCGGCAAATGGGGTTAACCATATCAATCAGTACCAGAAGAAATACAAACTGGGTGAGGTTGCTGAGCCACTACCGCATTTGTTCTTGATTTCAGATGATGAAAACCTTGATAAGAATTGGCAAATCTGAAGTTAGTTATCATCGCTTCTCCAGTTTCATCAATGCAAGCTAAATCATGTTTGTTTTTGGCAATGTCAATACCAACATAGAGCATAAGTTTCTGATTCCTTTCCAAGTGATTAGCGACTGTTGTTCGTTCCACGCACTCTTTGCCTTGTATTCTTACACGAAATAAAACGTCCAAGCGTTATCATTCTCATTACCAATAAAACAAAGAGCTGTGGTTAGAGTCTCCTACAAATCGTCTAATAGCGATATAACATCTTACGATGATATCGGTGGTCATTCAACACAAGTTGTTCAAGGAACGACAACCGCTACTTAATTGGAAAATACAATGAAGAAAATGCAGACAATACTGTTGACATCAATTATACAAATGAAAACATCACTCAAATCTTGACAAATCTAAATGATGTCAAATATGATTTCAAGATTTTTGATGCCCCAACTGTTAATTCTGTCATTAAGAATCAATGTTTGGATAATTTGAAAACCATTGATTTGGAATCAGAAGAGCAACCATACATCTATTTCATCTTTGGACAAGACCAAGAAGATTTACAAGAATTTGTTAATAAACGTTTGAAAGAATTCCAAGAAGACGGTACATTGACAGAACTTGCTGAAAAATACCTTGGTGGAGATTACACGCCTTCTGCTGATGATTGGAAAGCTCCAACATCAGATTAAAAAGTGTGGGTTATAGTTTTAAACTATAAGAAAACCTTATTAATAACAATTTGAAAACTAGGATCAAATAGGATAAAATAAAAACGCTTATTAAAATGAAAGAGGACATATCTATGAAATTGAAAAAATTATTTGGATTAGCTAGTGTAGCTTTGACGTCAACTGTTTTGTTGGCAGCGTGTGGAGGTTCTTCAAGTTCATCATCTTCTGATGATAAAACACTTAAAGTTGGTGTCATGACTCTAGATGCTGCAACAGAACCACTTTGGGATAAAGTTGAAGAATTGGCCGAAGAAAAAGGTGTTAAGATTGAACTTGTTGAATTTACAGACTACAATCAACCAAACGAAGCCCTTCAAAATGGTGAAATTGATGTCAATGCTTTTCAACACAAATATTTCTTGAGCAACTGGAATTCTGAAAATGATGGAACTTTGGTAGAAGTTGCTGATACGCTTCTTAGCCCAATTCGTCTCTTCTCAGGAGCTGACAGCGACGGCGATGCAAAATACACTGACGTTAGTGATATTCCAGATAAAGGAACTATTTCAATTCCTAATGACGCTTCAAATGAAAGCCGTGCCCTCTACCTTCTTCAATCTGCAGGTTTGATTGAATTAGATGTTTCTGGTGATGAATTGGCTACAATTAAAAACATTTCATCAAATCCGAAAAACTTAGATATTAAAGAAGTTGATGCTGCTCAAACTGCTTCTACTTTGACATCAGTTGATGCTGCAGTTATTAACAACTCTTATGCTCAAACTGCTGATGTTGACTATGACACAACACTTTATAAAGAGGTTGTTGATGAAAATTCAAATCAATGGATTAACGTTATTGTAGCCCAAAAAGGTTGGAAAAAATCAGATAAAGCTGATGCTATTAAGACTTTAGTTTCTGTTTACCAAACAGATGAAGTCGGGAAAATCATCGAAGAAGCTTCAGACGGTGCTGATATTCCTGCATGGGATGGCGCAACAACATCTTCATCATCTTCTGATGACGATTAATATAGCCTATTGAAAATGAAAAAATTAGGGGCTGGGATAACTTCCCAGTCTCTAAATCATTATTTCGTATTTTATGGAGAGTTAATAACTTCTAAATTGCTTCTTTGTTAGGAGTGGATTTTAAAATAATTAGCAATATGGTAGAATAGTAACTTGGAGAGTTTTCAAAACTGTGCTACCGATGTGTTTTGAATTTTGAGAGGTTGAAAAATGGTAGTAAGTGATAATAATCAGTTGCAGAAGTTTGAAAATGATGACGTTGCTCAATATTATTTTGAGATTTTACGTCAGTTAATTGCTAAAAAATCGATTTTTGCACAGCAGATTGGGTTAGCAGAAGTAGCAAATTATCTAGGCGATATTTTCACTGAAGCTGGTGCTGAAGTGATAATTGATGATACTTGTACGGCGCCGTTTGTTTTGGCACGTTTTAAGAGCAATAGACCTGATGCTCAGACGATTATTTTTTACAACCATTATGATACTGTGCCAGCTGATGATGACCAGCCTTGGTCGTCAAATCCTTTTGAATTAACCGTCCGTGATGGCTACATGTATGGACGTGGTGTTGATGACGATAAAGGGCATATCACAGCACGCTTGACAGCCGTTCAGAAGTATCGCCGTGAGTTTGGAGATTTTCCAGTTAACATTATATTTATTATGGAAGGTTCGGAAGAATCAGCTTCTGTGGGTCTTGAAACCTATCTTGAAAAATACGCTGATGAGCTCCGTGGCGCGGATTTATTGGTGTGGGAGCAAGGTATTTCAAATGCCAAAGGTCAGATTGAAATTTCTGGTGGAACAAAAGGTATTGTCACCTTTGATATGATTGTTGATTCTGCTAAGGTTGATATTCATTCGAAATTTGGTGCGGTCATTGAGTCAGCATCATGGTATTTGCTTAATGCGATTGCTAGCCTTCGTGATGAAACTGGTCGCATTTTGGTTGACGGGATTTATGACCAAGTCATTGAGCCAAGTGAGCGTGAATTGTCACTTATCCTAGAACATGCCAATCTTGATGCCGATAACCTAAAAACACTATATGGTTTGAATTTGCCAATGTTGACAAGGGATAAGGAAAAGTTAGTTCGAACGCTTTTCTTTGAACCAGCTATCACGATTGAAGGAATTTCGACAGGCTATCAAGGTCAAGGTGTCAAAACGATTCTACCAGCTAAAGCTCAGGCTAAAATGGAAGTTCGTTTGGTTCCTGGACTTGAGTCAAAAGATGTTCTTCAGAAGATTGAACAACATTTGCAACAACATGGCTTTGAACAGGTGGAGTTGATTTACACATTGGGCGAACAGGCTTATCGTAGTGATATGTCCGCCCTGGCGATTCTCAATGTGATTGAGATTGCAAAGGCATTTTCACCAAATGGTGTTTCAGTTTTGCCGACGACTGCTGGTACTGGACCAATGCACCAATTCTTTGAAGCATTAGAAGTTCCGATTGCTTCTTTTGGTATTGGCAATCCAAACAGCCGTGACCATGCTGGAGATGAAAATGTTAATTTGGCGGATTATTACACCCACATTGAGATGATTGAGGAGTTGATTAAGAGTTATGACAAAATCGATTATTAATTTAGAACATATTGACATTACGTTTTATCAGAAAAAACGTGAGATAGAAGCGGTAAAAGACGTTTCTATTACGATTAACAAAGGTGAAATTTATGGAATCGTTGGTTATTCTGGAGCAGGAAAATCAACCTTAGTTCGTACGATTAACCTATTACAGGCACCAACTTCTGGAAAAATTACGATTGGTGATGATGTGACATTTGACAACGGTAAAGTGCAGTTAAAAGGTGCAGCTTTACGTCAAAAACGTCAAAAAATTGGGATGATTTTCCAACATTTTAATTTAATGGCACAAAAAACAGCGCGCCAAAATGTGGCTTTTGCGCTTCGCCATTCAAAATTATCAAAAGAAGAAAAAGACAAAAAAGTTGCTGATTTGCTTGAATTAGTAGGCTTGTCAGATCGTGCTGAAAATTATCCTGTTCAATTATCAGGTGGACAAAAGCAACGTGTTGCGATTGCGCGTGCTCTTGCCAATGACCCAGAAATCTTGATTTCTGATGAATCAACATCTGCCCTCGATCCTAAAACAACAAAACAAATTTGGGCTTTATTGCAAGATTTGAATCAAAAACTTGGTTTGACTGTGGTTATGATTACACACGAAATGCAAATTGTCAAAGATATCTGTCACCGTGTTGCTGTTATGCAAAATGGGCACTTGATTGAAGAAGGTTCTGTATTGGACATTTTCTCAAATCCAAAAGAACCATTGACGCAAGAATTTATCAAAACAGCTACTGGTATTGATGAAGCCTTGGTTAAAATTGAAAAGCAAGCTCTTGTGCAACAGTTGTCAAAAGACGATTTGCTTGTTCAATTGAAATACGCAGGAACATCAACAGATGAGCCTATTTTAAATCAGATTTACAAACAATTTGAAGTAACAGCGAATATCCTTTATGGAAATATTGAAATTCTAGATGATACACCAGTTGGTGAAATGATTGTTGTTCTATCTGGTGAAGCTGATGCGCTTGCTGCTGCCCAAACAGCTATTCTTGAAGCTGGAATTGAATTAATTGTATTGAAACGAGGTGCCTAAATGATTGAATGGATTGAGACAAATTTACCAAATGTTTACCGCATTGGTTGGGAAGGAACGAATTCTTGGTCAGATGCCTTCTCAGCAACGCTTTATATGACTGGCTGGTCATTTGTGATTGGTGGTATTTTAGGGCTTTTAATGGGATTATTTTTAGTTCTAACTGGACCAAATGGTGTGCTTAGCAATCGTATTGGGTTTAAAATTTTAGATATTTTCACGTCAATTGTTCGTGCCATTCCTTTCATCATTTTGTTGGCTATTTTGAAAGGTTTCACCTATGCTATCGTTGGAACCAACCTAGGTCGAACAGCGGCGCTAATTCCGCTATCAGCAGCGACATTTGCCTTCTATGCTCGTCAGGTTCAAGTTGTCTTTTCAGAAATGGATAGAGGTGTTATTGAAGCCGCACAAGCTTCAGGAGCTACCCTTTGGGATATTATCAAAATTTACCTTAGCGAAGGTTTGCCAGAACTTATCCGTGTCTCAACAGTAACGCTCATCTCACTTATCGGTGAAACAACTATGGCGGGTGCGATTGGAGCAGGTGGTCTTGGTTATATTGCCATTTACTACGGTTATAACCGCTCAGCAACAGATGTCACTATCGTTGCAACAATCTGTATCCTTATCCTAGTCTTTATTATCCAATTTATCGGAGACTTCCTGACTAAAAAACTAAGTCATAAATAGAAAAAAGTACTTCTGTGAAAACAGAGGTGCTTAATGATTATTTTGTGCTATTTTATTGTCCATGTCTGTAATGAGACTAGCAAGAGTGATGTTCTCGAGAGAAGCTTTAAAATTTTCTTGAACCTCATCAATACGTGGTTGTAAAATGGAGTTCTTGAGGTGCTTTTGTCAAATGGACATTTGTTAGCCCAGCAGATTTGCAAGCTGACGGTAACCGTACAGGGCAATATATTCTTGCTGGTGAAGAATTAACCACAAACGATAAGGGTGAAAGTATTATCAGCTATGCAGACTATGCTATTGGCTTTGTTGATGAAATTGAAAATAGCAAACACATCAAAGAACGCATCAGTTTACTTGGAAAATAAGATAAAATAACACACCAAACTCATTTGAGCTTGGTGGGGTTTGTTAGTCATCATATTATCTACGCTTTTTTGACTTTTGTGATAAATATGCTAAGAATGAAGCCGACGAGGGCAAAGCTAATCCACCCCATTGAGAATTGTCCGAATGGAACAATTGTTGTGAAGAATTCAACGAGGCTTGTTGGAATTCTAAATAAGCCAGTCATTGTAGATAATGTTGAAAAGGCATCATAAAGTGCTGGAATGGCGGTGAAACCAATGGTTAAGCGATAAACAATTGGACTATTATTGAAGAATTTAGCAAGGAGTACCAAAAGTACAATCACGACTGTAAGTGGATAGAGAAGGTAAAGAACTGGCAATGACCATTTAATCAACTCAGAAAGACCACCAAAGTAGAAGAATAAGGCAATCAAGGTAAAGATACTTGCCCAAGCAACGTGAGATAGTTTTGGTTGTAGTTTGTGGAAATATTCCGCGCAGGCTGTGATTAGCCCTGTTGCTGTTGTTAAACAAGCAAGGAAAATCGCTGCCGCAAGAACTGCTCGTCCAATGCTTCCAAGATAGAAATAAGCTGCTTGTCCCAGAACATTTCCGCCATCGATAGCAGCGCCATTAAATGTAAATTGTCCGTTAGTAAATGTAAATAAGCTTTGTGATGTTGCGCCGATACGAGCCACAAAAATGTAAATAAGCGCAAGCAATACGGTTGCAATGATACCAGATTTGAAGGTCAAAAGAGCGACTTCTGACTGATTTTTGGCACCGTGTTGTTTACTAGCATCGATAACGATAATGGCAAAAGCAAGGGAAGCAAGAGCGTCCATTGTACCATATCCTTGAATGAGCCCCGCAACAAAAGGCACGTCTTTAAAGGCATTACTAATATCATTAGCGGCGTTATAAGCAGTACCAATGTTACCAGCTGGTTTGATAAAGGAAGCAATCACCAAGATTGCAAGAATGATAAGAAGGGCAGGTGTCAAATATTTCCCAATACGGTCAGCAATCTTGCTTGGTTTAATGGCTAAAATGTAAGAAAGACCAAAAAAGAGCAAACCGTAAGCAATTTTTACGCCAATGCTATCACCTAAAATTGGTTGGATCCCAATCGAAAATGACGTAGCACCTGTCCTTGGAATCGCAAAGAAAGGTCCAATTGACAAATAGAGGGCAATTGAAAATAACAAGGCATAATGGCGTGAAACAGGGCGTGCAAAATCCTCGACGTCGCTAGCACCAGAATAAGCAACAGCAACGACTCCAAGCAATGGCAGGGTGACGCCTGTCAAGCAGAAGCCAAGAATAGCCAAGGCTAAGTTACTTCCAGAATATATGCCTAAAAAGGCAGGGTAAATAAGGTTACCCGCTCCAAAAAATAGAGCAAATAACATGAAACCGATAATGACATAAATATTTTTAAATGGTTTCATATGTCCTCCTAATAATGAAAAATGCTTACAATTACTTTTTAATTGAGTAAAATTGTATGACAATTATTATAGCGAACAGAGAAGCTGTCGTCAATAGAAGAAAAGTTCAAAAATTATAAATAAATTCTCATAAAAAACTGACAAGCCGTATCCTAAAACTATAAAATGCGCTAAAGAATGTCATAAAAAGTATCATAAAAAAATTTAAATTGTGAAAAAATTTGGAAAATAGTTTATTTAAGCGCTTCATTTAACAAATCTTGTGAGAGGATGTTTGACGAAGTGGTAGTTTTGTATTATTATAAAAAAGTTATTACTATATGAGGAGTTACTATGAGACATTTTATTGGCGTTTGGAATAGAACTAGCCTAATCAAACGCATCATTATCGGAGTTATCCTTGGTTTAATTCTGGGAGTAGCCTTTCCAAAATTATCAGGAATCGGCATTTTGGGAGATTTATTTGTAGGTGGCCTTAAAGCTGTTGCACCATTATTGGTTTTTGTTTTGGTTGCCAATGCTTTATCACAACATGAAAAAGGGCAAAAGACCAATATGTCAACAGTTGTCGGTCTTTACCTTGTTGGGACATTGGCTGCGGCGTTAGTGGCAGTATTAGTTAACTACATTTTCCCATTGAAATTGACATTAGACAATGTAGCAGAATCGGATTTATCAGCACTAGAAGGGGTAGCAGAAGTTTTCAAAGATCTCTTGCTCAAAGTTGTGGATAACCCTGTTAATGCCATCGCATCTGCTAACTATATCGGAGTGCTAGCGTGGGCGGTTGTATTTGGGCTTGCAATGCGCAATGCTAGCCAACAAACGAAAGACTTACTACAAACCATGGCAGAAGTAACGTCGCAGGTTGTGCGTTGGATTATTAATTTAGCGCCATTTGGTATTTTAGGTTTGGTCTTTAACACCATTTCTGATAATGGTATTGGAATTCTGGCTAATTATGGTTTCTTGATTGTAACTCTAGTTGGAACAATGCTTTTTGTGGCTCTGGTGGTTAATCCATTAATTGCATTTGTGATGATTCGTCAAAATCCTTACCCACTTGTTCTTCGTTGCTTAAAAGAATCTGGTTTGACAGCCTTCTTTACGCGTAGTTCAGCGGCAAATATCCCTGTCAATATGAAACTTTGTGAAGATTTAGGTTTGAATAAAGACACTTATTCGGTATCTATTCCTCTCGGAGCGACAATCAATATGGCTGGCGCAGCGATTACGATTAACGTCCTAACACTTGCTGCGGTTAACACCCTTGGAATTAGTGTTGATTTTCCAACAGCTTTCTTATTGAGTGTGATTTCAGCGATATCTGCTTGTGGTGCTTCTGGTGTGGCAGGGGGGTCTCTCCTATTGATTCCAGTTGCATGTAGCTTATTTGGCATTTCAAATGATATTGCTATGCAAGTTGTTGGTGTTGGTTTTATTGTTGGTGTTGTCCAAGATTCTTGTGAAACAGCGCTTAACTCATCAACGGACGTTCTTTTTACAGCGGTAGCTGAAAAATCTGTCTGGGATAAAAACAAAAAAGCAAACCATAGCTAATCACCGTAGCTGGGCAAATTGCTCAGCTATTTTTTATATTAACCCCCTTGCTATAACCTGTATTTATAACTAGTTCAAGAAATAAGTTTCTTTAAGTTGAACCTTATTTATGATAAAATAAAACAACATCAAAAGGGAGACGTATCTTTAGCAAAAGCAGATGGCTCATTTGTTTTAGGTACCGATAATTTCAACGGATATATTAAAGGAAATGCGGAGTTACTATCTGCTTCTGGGCATGCTGAATTTGAGTTTGAAAACGATAGATTCGCTATTGGATTAGGTGGTGAAGCTACTGGTGTTAACGTGTCCTATTCTGCTGGAGTGTCATTTTTAGAATATGATAATGGCGGTGATAAAGGAAATCTCTTCGGAATACAGGGAGGACCAAAACTTGATGCAGGAGTTAGTGCAAACTTTTCTTTATCTGGGGAGAAAGCATGAACTTTGGACTGGTTGACATCAATGCTGTTAACCTGAAATTAGGGGGCTCACTGGGTGGGTCTTGGATTCGATTTAGATTTAACATTACCAATTCCAACTTGGAATTTTGGCTGGGGGGTTAGCTCATGATAGACAGTATAAAAAGCAAATGGTGGTTATTTACTATTTTATCAGGAATTTGTATGTATCTTAATCCTTACTTTGGCTTATTTTCTATTTTTATGATAGTTGTTCTATTTTTTGATATTATAATGTTTACAATTATGAAAGGACATTTTTATCTTTTTTCAAAAAAATAGCCGATAAAACAGAACACACAAGAATAATTAAGAAAATATTTGATAAGGAGATACTTTTTTTAAAAATTGGAAAATTATTTACCACTATTGTTATGATTTTTGTGATTTTAGTAGTAGTCAAACAGAATCTAGATACTCAAAAAATAATGGCTCCATATTATATACCAGTTATACAAACAAACTTTTTTTGCAGATTACTTGTATAATTCTATCTGTAATCTTAATAGTATTTTCTTTTATTCTATTTTGTTTTTATGCAGATTCATATAAACAGAAATTGAATGAATTGGTGTAATTAAATGAAAAGATCTCTATTATTATTTTTCATATTTACAATTACATTATTAATCAATAACAATATAAAATACTATGGATTAATCAGTTTATTCTTGATTCTTCCCTACTTTATTCATACTATAAATCTATCCATACGTAAAAAGTTAGCAGCTAAAGATAGCTATATAGGACGAGAAGCTAAACGACAATTAGAATTTTTTAGTAGCAAAGTTTATAGAATGCTTATATTAATTCCTACTATCCTTCTCGGAATAATACTATTCATTATGTATACAGTAGTTGTTTTGAACAACTCATTTGAACTACATAATGTAATATTATTATCAATAAGTGGTATTCTTTTAATAGGGTTTTTATGGCAGTTTTATTTAGAAATAGAAAAAAATTATGAAAGGATTGGTATTATGGGTTATTTAAAATAGCAGGCATTCGTTGGCAGCAAGTCTCTTTTGTCGTCAAATTTATTGGCTTTTTTGCTCTTTTAAAAGTGGTCATGGTGTATTTGTTTGCACCGAATTATGGCGAAACAATTTACGGAACCAAGACTATTTTGCTACAAGGCTATGGGTGATTTTATCTTACCAGTCAAGAATTATTTTACCTGTTTAACCTTGCTTTGAAATATTTTTGCACGGTTCCGCTGGCTGTCTTATTTCTTATGACAACGCAGCCAAGTCAATTTGCTTCAAGTTTGAATCAAATCGGTGTACCTTATAAGATTGCCTATGCAGTTAGTTTGACGCTACGCTACATTCCTGACGTGCAAGAAGAATTTTACATGATTCGAATGTCACAAGAAGCGCGTGGACTGGAACTATCACAAAAAGAAAAACTAATGAAACGTATCAAAGGAAATCTACAAATTGTCATTCCCTTAATTTTCAGCTCACTTGAGCGAATTGATACGGTGTCAACAGCTATGGAGCTACGTCGTTTTGGAAAAAATAAAAAACGTACTTGGTACACTTATCAAAAATTTACAACAGGGGATTTGCTAACCATTGTTATTTTACTAGTCATTATTAGTTTGTGGCTTTTCCACCTTAACCAAGGGCGTTTTTACAATCCTTGGCATTAAAAAAAGCGTATAAACCAGAACAATTAGCTGTTCAACGGTTTATACGTTTTTTTCTTATTTCAAATAACCAAGATAATCAAATTTTTCAAATGTATTGTCATTTGCAATGGCAACGACTTCAGTATTGGCTTCAAAAGCTTGGTTGGGATTGATAGGGGTATCAAGACTTGACGTTGATTTTTTACGAATACCGATTAAATTAAGATCGTATTTGTGTCGAAGGTCCAGCTGAACTAGACTTTTTCCAACCCAAGAATCAGGAATAGAAAATTCAATCATAGCAATATTATCCTCGATGTGAATAATATTTTTAATATGGTGTCGAAGCATATTTGAAGCAACTCTTTTTCCAGAGTCGCGCTCTGGTGTGATAACTTTAGTCGCCCCAATGCCGTAAAGCACTTCTTCATAAGTTGCATTTTTAGCTTTGGCAAGAATAGTTTTTACCCCTAATTTTTTACAATGCATAATGGCAAGAACTGAAGATTCTAAGGTGTTTCCAGTTGCAATTACGACAACATCACATTGCGCAATGCCGACGGCTTTTAAAAATTCAATATCTGTCATATCACCAACCGCTGCCTTAGTTGCCATATCAGCCACATTTTGAACGAGATTTTCATCTCTATCTAAAGCAATGACCTCTTGCTCGAATTTATTTAATTCTTCAACAACAGTACGTCCAAAAATTCCTAATCCAAGAACTCCAAAAATCTTTTTTGTCATAATAATTTCCTCTAACCAACATTAATATTTGTTTGTGCGTAGCAAATATCTTTTTCCTTCTTTTGCAAAAGACTAAGTAGGACAGTAATCGGTCCAACACGTCCGATAAACATAAGTGTCATGATGACAAATCGCCCTGCTTGCGATAATTTAGGCGTTAAATCCATGGAAACTCCGACCGTAGCAATCGCAGAAATGGCTTCAAACAGCAAAGCTAGCGGGTCATGATTCGGTTCAAATTCCAAAAGCAACAGATAGCCGATGATTAAAATAGTAAAGAAAAAGATTAACACGGTCAGTGTTTGTTTTATCGCTTTATTGGCAATAACGCGGTGGCGGAAAGTGACTTCATTTTGCCCTGCAAGTTCGGATTTGAAAAGCAAGAAGGCAATTGCGACTGTTGTCACCTTAACACCGCCAGCCGTACCACCAGGAGCACCACCGATAATCATTTGAATCATATAAAGAACATTCGTTGCTGAATGCGTATCAAGATAAGAAATCGTTGCAAATCCAGCCGTCCTCATGGTTACTGATTGGAAAAAGCAGACCATGATTTGCTGAAAAATGGTGTATTGCCCAATTGTCTTAGCATTTTTAAATTCGATTAGCCACGTCAATGCTGTTCCAAGCAGTAAAAGAATTCCCGTTGTGGCAAGCACTAAGCGTGTCTGGTTGCTTAATGAGCGGGAAAATGCAGAAAAGCGATAAGGTTTGTCTTTGATAAAGTGTTTGATAGCTTTTTTCAAATCCATCCAAACAGCAAACCCGATTCCACCAGATACGATTGCGGCAGCAATTGCCACGTTAACCAAGGGATTCAGAACGAATTGTTTAAGGCTAGCATCGCCAAAATTATCAAACCCAGCATTACAAAAAGCAGAGACAGCAAGAAAAATGGCATTAAAAATACCGTGCCACAAGCCAAAACGTGGAATAAAATCAAAGAGCAATACAATAGCAACCAAGGACTCGATAATAAAAGTAATTTTGTAAGCATTAAAAAGGTAATGCCTAAGGTCATTGTTATTGTCATAGCTAAGTGCTGATTGTAGCAAACTCTGCTCTGATAAATTCATGCGACGACGTAAAAGGTAGGTACTGATTGCAATTAAAGTAACCAATCCTAGTCCGCCAATTTGTATGAGACACATTGCAATCACTTGACCGAGTCCATTATAAACACTTGCGACAGGAACGACTGATAATCCCGTCACACAAACCATTGAAACCACATTGAACAAGTGGTCAAGGTAAGTAGTGCTAGGAGCATCGGCATAGTGAACTATCGGGAGTGAGAGTAACAAACTCCCAATAAAAATGACGATGACAAAACTAAACGTTAACCGTCGCGTACTTGTTAAAGATTTAAAAATGCTATTCAAAGAGTATTCCTCCTAAACTCCAAAACGGTTTTCAAAGCCTTCTAAAAGAGCCTCACGACTCATAATATATTAAAGAGGTTTTTTATTTGGCATCCCAGCCTTACGTGGGTATTTATTTGGTGTTTCTTTTTTCTTTTCAAGAATTGTGATTTGGCGACTATCGCCATTTGGCAATTCATAATGATAATTGTCTATGAGTTTTGAAAAAAGAATTGTCATGGCATTTTTGGCATTTGCCAATTCTTCTTCGGCAGCAGAAGCCTTAAGAGCAATTAATTGCCACCAACTTTTAAAAATGGGATTGTCAATTCGGTCAAGACTTGGAGATGAGCAACAGCTCGTGCTGTTACAATATCATAGCTTGCGCGGAAATGCTTATCTTGACCAAAATCTTCAGCACGTCCATGGTAAAAATGAACTCCCTCTAAGCCAAGTTCATCTGCCAATAAATTAAGAAAATTAATACGCTTATTTAGCGAATCAATGATAGTAACATCAATATCAGGGTATAAAATCTTGATAGGAATACTTGGAAAACCAGCTCCAGCTCCAATATCTAGCAAACGAATCGCTTGATTTGTTATTTTTCCTTGAAGAACAGGGGCAATAGAATCATAAAAATGTTTCAAATAAACGCCCTCTTCATCTGTAATAGCCGTCAAATTAATTTTTTGATTCCATTCAACCAAAAGCTCAAAATAACGCTCAAATTGCTTTTTTTGTGTATCTGTCAACTCAAAACCTTGTTGACTAAGTTTTTTATAAAATTCTTCAGGTGTCATGATTATCAGTAAAGAAAGCATTAGTAGCCTGCAAGACACAAACCACCACAACTTTCCTCTAATATCCTTTCAATTCCAATATATGTCATCTTATTTTACCATAAAATTCCATCCAATAACATTCTTAGAAATGGTTATAACACCCGAAAAAACTATTTTTCCTCCACCTTCCTATGTAATCACTTTAAGAATTGAACGAAAATTGATATAATAAGCCTAGAAAGTATATTTTTATCTATTTATTTTAGTAGTTTATCAAAAGCTTTTGTGTAGCGGTAGGTTACAAAAAGCAACTGATTTTGGAAGAGTATGTCATACCTAAGGAGGAATTTATGATTTTTGTTATTATTGCTATTATTATTGTTGTTTTAGTGCTTTGGATTATTGCTGTCTATAATGGTCTTGTAAAAAGTCGTATGCAAACTAAGGAATCTTGGAGTCAAATTGATGTGCAACTCAAACGTCGTAATGACCTCATTCCGAATCTGATTGAGACTGTAAAAGGCTACGCAGCTTATGAAGAAAAAACATTTGCTAAGATTACAGAATTACGCAGTCAAGTTGCCCAAGCAGAAACACCGGCAGAAGCAATGCACGTGTCAAATGCTCTTACTAAACAACTTTCAAGCTTGATTGCTGTTGCTGAAAATTATCCTGAACTTAAAGCTAATAACAGCTTTATCAAGTTGCAAGATGAATTGACAAATACAGAAAACAAAATTTCTTATTCACGTCAATTGTTCAATACAACAACAGCAAATTATAATGTTAAATTAGAAACTTTCCCAAGTAATATCATCGCAGGTGTGTTCGGCTTTAAACCAAGCCAATTCTTGGAAACACCTGAAGATGAAAAAGAAACACCAAAAGTATCATTTGACTTCTAAAAAATGGTGTTTTGAGAAGTTGTTTTAAAGCAACCTTTAGTAAAGAAAGGAATAAAATGGAAGGTCTCTTGAATGGTTGGTGACTTTAACAACTCAAAGAGACTTTCTATTTTCTTAATAAAATCATGTTATACAATCAAATTTCTAGTAACAAGCGAAGAACGGTTGTTTTGATTCTTGTTTTCTTCTTGATTTTGTCAGCTATTGGTGCCGCAGTTGGCTATCTTTGGTTAGATAGTCTAGAATTCGGTGTGGTTATCGCCTTAATCATTGGTGGAATCTATGCTGCTAGTATGATTTTTCAATCTACAAATGTTGTCATGTCAATGAATAATGCGCGTGAAGTCAGCGAGGAAGAAGCTCCAGAACTTTATCATATTGTAGAAGATATGGCAATGGTGGCACAAATTCCAATGCCGCGCGTGTTTATCGTTGAAGATGATTCTTTAAATGCGTTTGCGACAGGTTCAAGTCCTGAAAATGCTGCTGTCGCAGCCACTACAGGATTGTTAGCTGTGATGAATCGTGAAGAGTTGGAAGGTGTTATCGGACACGAAGTTAGTCATATTCGTAATTACGATATCCGCATTTCTACCATTGCTGTCGCCTTAGCCAGCGCAGTGACTTTGATTACTAGTATCGGTAGCCGCATGATGTGGTTTGGCGGAGGTGGCAATCGTCGCCGTTCGAATAACCGTGATGAGGGTGGTCTTGGTATTTTGATGTTGCTCTTTTCAATTTTATCGTTAATTTTAGCACCACTTGCCGCAACTCTCGTTCAATTAGCCATTTCACGGCAACGTGAATACCTTGCTGATGCCAGTTCTGTTGGACTCACTCGCAACCCTGAAGGAATGATTAAAGCACTTCAAAAACTGGAGCAATCTTCTCCAATGCATCATCCTGTTGATGAAGCAAGTGCGGCACTCTATATTAATGACCCTATCAAAAAAAAAGAAAGAACAACATCATTGTTCAATACACACCCATCTATTTCGGATCGTATTGAACGTCTTCGTCAAATGTAAGTATTTTTCTCCTTCACACGCTTGTGTGAAGTTTTTTGTTGCTACATTATTCAATAAGCTTTATTATTGGTAGTAATATGTACAGACAATACCGTAAAAAGTTGGTATAATAGTAAAGAAATTTTAAAAGAGGTAGTAATAATGATGTTTTCAATTTCGGAAATAAAAAAGAATCCAGATGGAATTGATTTTAATTCTGTTTTAGAAATTAAAGAAAAATTAATAGAACGTAACAAAGATGTGCTAGATGTTAAAGAGGTTTTTGTACAAGGGACTATTTCCTACGATGATGGCTTATATTTGTTAAATTATACACTTGATTATACAATTACATTACCGTCAAGTCGCTCAATGCTACCTGTAGATGTACATCAAGTTGAAGAAGTCTCAGAAATTTTTATTGAAGCAGTGGATATTCATGCAAAAGAAGATCTTGTTAGAGAAAATCTTGTTTTAGTACTTGAAGAAGATTATATTGATTTAGAAGAGAGCGCTATTGATAATATTTTATTAACGATTCCAATGCAAGTTTTAAGCGAAGAGGAACAAAATTCTGACACAATGCCATCAGGAAATAGCTGGTCAGTTTTGACAGAAGAGCAATATGATGCCCTGCAAGATAAGAAGAAAAAAGAAAATAATCCGTTTTATGCTTTAAGTGGATTGTTTGAAGATTGATACTATTTTTATTTTAAAAATAGCATAAAAATCTAGTTATCCGCATAAAAACTGGACTTATCACAC
>ERZ1034962.297-NODE-297-length-25825-cov-9.227474_pt1 | contig 25825 bp, 28 predicted proteins | sample MGYA00520696_ERZ1034962 | MGnify/ENA primary metagenome ERZ1034962 (study PRJEB33766, sample SAMN09781770) | gut metagenome | biome: gut microbiome | host: Homo sapiens | place: Madagascar | study: EMG produced TPA metagenomics assembly of the PRJNA485056 data set...
CCTTGACCGAGTTGAGCCTTTCATCCTTCAACACGGGCAAGGTCACGTACATGAGCAATATGTTCTCTAACTGCGGATCTCTGACGGCGTTGGACCTCTCGTCATTCAACACGCGCAACGTGTCGAGCATGTACGCCATGTTCAGCAGCTGCAAAGCCCTTCAAAAGGTTGCTTTCGGCGCAGGCTGGAGATGGGTCGGAGCAAACGGATACCTGCCGACTCCTTCCAGCGCCTACATCGCAGGCGCCGACGGCAAGTGGTACAACACCGACGGCAAGGGCTACGCACCGAAGGACATCCCGTCCAACAAGGCCATGACCTATACGGCCGTCGCGCCTAAGTCGGCTTTCGCGGTGTACTCTGCCGACGACCAGAGCCTCACGTTCTACAAGAGGCCAGTCGCTCCCGCGGAAGGGGCTCAATTCCTTGGGAAAACCGCGAGCAAGGTCTTCACCGGCTTCGAAACTGGAACGTACAGTCCCTCAAGCGTGCCTTGGGCGGCTTATCGGAGCAACGTCAAGGCGGTGACGGTGGCGGACGACGGCATCGCGCCCACATCGACCGCCTACTGGTTCTACTTCTTCACGAACGCCACGTCGATCGACTTGTCGAAACTCGACACGGGAAAAGTCGCGAGCATGCGGAGCATGTTCGACGGCTGCACCGCCCTGACGGGCTTCGACCTCTCGTCGTTCGACACGGGAAACGTGACGAACATGGCCTGCATATTCTCGGAATGCCCTTCTCTTGAGAAGATCTCTCTAGGGACGGGTTTCAAGTGGGTGGGGTGGAATTGTTACCCGCGGTCGGGTAACTGGGAGTCGTCCTCCACTGGAAAGGTCTACTCTGCACGGGAGATCCCGAGCGGAGTCGCCGACACGTACGTGTTCAAACCCAACACCAAGGCCTCCACAGCGGTGAACGCTGCGTCGGATCCCGCTAACAACGACGCCACCATTGCGGCTATGACAAGCACGGGCAATACCCAAGGCGAGAGCGCAATCCAGGAGGCCACGGAAGGAAAACCTACGCTCGAGGAGAAGACGTCGAAGGAATGTGACGCGTCGAGCGAGCTTGATGGCGTTGAGAAGGATGCCGAAGCCAAGCCTGCGGTCGAGAATGAAGCGACGAAAGAAGACGTCACGACAACCGAACCCGAAGGCGCTGAAAAAGCAACCGCAGTGAAGAGCAGGGAATGAAGACCTTCGCAAGGCGTTCTGGATGCCTTGGGAAGGGCGCGTTGAAAAGGAAGGCGAAGAGGCGCAGGGGCTTGCCCGTCATGAGGGGGCTGGCGGCCTGCGCCCTTGGGATCGCCGTCATGGCGATGCTCGGAGCCGCGCCGACCGACCCGGTTGCGGACGATCCCGCCGCCTTGCCTGAGCTGAGCGCGGACGACGGGCAGGTCACCGTGACCGTGCCGACGGAGGTGCCGTGCGTCATGCTCGGCGACGGGTCGGTCATCGGACCTGCGACGTGGAGCATCGAGAACAAGTCGGGCAAGGCCGCCAGGCTCGCCAACGTGCATGCGGAGCGCAAAGCGGAGAGCGTCGAGGCGTCCGCCGAAACGAAGAACGGGACGGCGCTGCTCGACGTGTCGCCCGCGTCGGCGACGTTCAACCAGGGCTTCGAGCTGGATGCCGGCGCGTCGGCGGACGTGGCGTGGTCGTCCGCGATCTCGTTCAGGCAGATGCTCTACGGGTGCTCCTCGCTCAAGGAGGTCGACCTGTCGGGCTTCAAGACCGGCAAGGCGAGGACGTTCGCGTCGATGCTCAACGGGTGCTCGTCGCTCGAGAGGGTCGACGTGACCGGCTTCGACCTCTCGTCCGCGCAAGACCTCTCGATGTTCTTCTTCAACTGCAAGTCGCTCGTCGAGGCCGACCTGGCAACGACCGGCATGTCCAAGGTCACGACGCTCTACGGGGCGTTCGGCGGGTGCTCGTCGCTGCGGTCGGTGGACGTGTCGGCGCTCGACGTGGCGTCCGTCACCAACTTCGCGTACTGCTTCTCGAACTGCGGAAAGCTCGAGCGGTTGGATCTCTCGGGATGGGACGCCTCGTCGGCGCGCGACCTGAACCACTTCCTGTCGGGCTGCGCCTCGCTCGCGGAGCTCGACCTTTCGGGCCTGCATACGGAGGGCGTGACCGACTTCAGCTACTTCCTGTACGGATGCAAGTCGCTCAAAGAGCTCGATTTCACGGGGATCTCGACGGCCAGCGCGTCGAGCGGCTACGGGATGTTCTCGGGGATGTCGTCGCTCTCGTCCGTGAGGCTCGGGGCGGCCTTCTCGTGGGTCGGCGACGCGTACCTGCCGCTGCCGAGCGCGGCGGGGGTGCCGGGCACCGACGGCAAGTGGCACTCGCTCACGAGCGGGAAGGCGTACCTGCCCGCGGACGTGCCCTGCGGCGTGGAGGACTCGATTCGGCACTGCCGCCGGCGACGGGGGCGGCCGAGGAGGCCGTGGAGCCTGAAGAGGGGCAAACCTCAAGAGACCCAACGTCCGGCAACAACGTCTAGCACACATACGAACAGCCGTCGCCCGACGGTTCCATCACACGTTAGAAGGGAGTCCAAATGACCGAAGAGAGCGAAAAGGAACGAATCGAAAAAGACGATACGCAAGCAACAACGGGCGCACAGGCCGAGAAACCGTGGCGAAGGGCGCTGATGGGCGTCGTGGCAGCAGCGGCGCTCGTCGCCGCGTGCGCCGTCGGCGCCATCGTCGGGCAAAGCTTCGTCGGGCAAGGAGCCGAGCAGCAAACGAAGCCCGCCGAAAGCCAGCAGGCTTCGCAGTCGACTGCAAGCGCGGCCGATGCCCACCAGGCGGCAGAGCACGTGTGGCAGCCGGTGTACGGCACGGTGCACGTGGAGAAGCAGACCCATATGGAGCACAAGGACGCGACGTACAAGCAGGAAACCGTCAACGAAACCGTGTGCAACGACTGCAAAGCCGTGATTACGGGCAAAGCTCAAGAGCACATTGAGAAAACGGGGCATTCGGGGTTCACCCGCAACGTCCCCGTGATCGAGGACGTGATCGACGTGCCTGCCCACGATGAGGAGGTCGTGGACTGGGAGGCTCACGACGAAAAGCGGCTCACGGGATACTCGTGCGAGTGCGGGAAGAATCTCACGCTCGATGAAGCAAAGGAAACCGGCGTGTATTCCGCCTCGGATGAAGATCAGGGCGACAAGAAGGATGCCCGCGAGTAGCGGCTGGTTCCCACCAGACGATGCCGGCATTAGGTATATACAGCAGATATACGCATGATATACTTTGTATATACGGACTGGAACTTCGATACGCAATATATTGCGTGCTTCGATGCGGTATACAATATGTAGCGCATCGAGAATTTGCTTTCGCGCATCGAGAAAAAACATTCGTAGGAGGACGAAGTAAAATGGCTGACGGCACTCGTTTGGTGTTCGCAGGAAAGGCGGCCTTGTCGCTGAAAGCGGGCATCGCCCTCGTCGTGATAAGCGCCTTCGTCAATATCGCAATGTTGTCCGCAAGCCCCTGCGTGGACATCGGCGAGGAATTGTGGGCGGCATTGAGCCTCGGGTGCATCATCGCGGCCGGCGCGGGGATGATGCTGGCCGGCATAGCGTTCGGAAACGCGAAGAGCGTGTCTGATGAAGATGGAACAGCAAGCGGCTTTTCGGATAAGGAGTCAAGATGAGCGAGGAAACCAAGGACCTCGGGCTTGAAGAGACCCAGGTCATAGAGAACACGGGGGCGCAGGCAACGGACGCCGCGCCCAAGAAGGGCTGGAAGGCGCTCTCGAAGAACGCCAAGATCGGCATCGGCGCCGGAGCCGTGGCGGTCGTCGCCGCGGCCGTCGTGGGCGTATGCGTGTGGGCGAACCAGCCCGCCACCCTGCCCGCTGACGAACCCGTGGAGAAGGCTCTCGTCGCCGAGACGGAAGAGGGCGCGAGCCAGAAGGTCAAGGTCGGCTACGAGGGCTACGAGCCGGCCGAAGGCGACACCCCCGTGATAGCCCACATCACCGGCACCACCGACGGCAACCGCAGCGTGGACTACTACCACGCCGTCTCCGGGGCGCAGGAGGACGTCGAGCTCGTGCCCGGCGGCTACTCCATCGAGTACCTCCCGGTGCTGAAAGCCGGCGGCGCCCTCGTCACCGCCAAGGACGGCGCGGTGAGCGCGGTCGTCGAGGACGGCGCCCTCGCCTCCACCTCCGAAACCAACGAGAAGGCGGCCGAAGACGTCACGCAGGATGATCTGAACAACGTGCTCGATGCCGTTAAGAAGGCGGTCGAGAAGGGCGACGACACGCTCAAGGGCGATGCCGGCAAGGACGTGGTGGACAAGGTCGCCGAAGCGGTGAAGGCCACCGGCAAGGTGGACGAATCCAAGGTCGAGGAAGCGAAGCAGGAAGCCGAGACCAAGGCAAGCCAGCCTCCTGCCGGCAGCAACGCCGGGCAGTCTGCCGCGACCGCGGGATCGAACGGCAACAGCGGTTCGAACGCGGGCGGTGCAGACAAGGCGCCTGCAAGCCAGCCTTCCGGCACCACCTCGGCAAGCCAGCCCTCCAGCAATGCCGGCAGCAGCCAAGGTGGCACCAGCCAACCGGAACACGTGCATAACTGGGTTGCGCAGACCGAGCAGCGGTGGGTGCAGGACTCCGCGGCTTGGGACGAACAGGTTCAAACAGGTGAAATCATTAAGGCGAGCTGCGGCGCAACTTTTGGTTCAGTCGACGAATGGTTTGCCCATCAAACACGTAATCATTCATGCTCGTATACGGTAGTTCCGAACTACAATACCGTCCATCACGATGCGACCGGGCACTACGAGACCGTTACAACCGGCTATGTGTGCAGCGGGTGCGGAGCGGCTAAGTAGTGCTGCAAAACCGGTTGCGTTCGATAACGAGATAGGAGCCGAACATGTACATCTACGCGCTCGTCGAGCTTTAAGGCTCAGATGCAACACGGGAGTCCTTTTGGGACTCCCGTGTTTTGTTCTGGGTCAAGGTTAGTGCTATGATGTTGCTGAATCGAGTAGTCCGCAAGCAATTGGCGCTAGCATAGACGCTCGAACCGAAGCGGTTGGCTGCGGGGGGAATTGGACCCCCGTCTGCACCAACCGCTTCTTTTTTGCCTATTTACGCTATGGCCATGAGACCATCGGCGAGGATTCCACGGGCATATGCGCCTGTTGACTTGCCCTCGGCCTTCGCTTCCTTCTCAAGAGCCCGTTTCATCGCAACTGGAACCTTGAGAGATAGCGTCACGGTCTCGGGTGCGGCCTTCGGAAGCTTGCCCTCGACAATCTCGCCGACGTTGACCCATCCGCTAGGCCATTCATCGCGCTCAAGGGCGCTTTCCCAATTGGCAATCATCTCGTCGGTCACGACCTTGCCGTTCTCGGCAACAATTCCGTTCATGTCTACCTCCATCCCAGCTCGCGCTTGAACTTCTTCGTCAGCGGCACCATCGCTCTGGACGACCACAGCGGGCCTTGGCTTCGACGCGTAGCCTGGTCCTGCAACGGTCCAGACCTCACCACGCACCGTCGATCACGTCCCTCGCTGCATCATCGGCGAAATCGCAGGCCTCCGCCTCGGAGGCGAAAGGCTCCGGGGAGAGCCGCACGTCGAAGGGGAACCCTCCGACCTCGTTGAACTTGCGCACGAAGACGTTGACAGCAGCCGACGGGCTGATGCCCAGCGCGCTTGCGGTGGCGGCAAAACGCTCCTTGTCCGCAGCGTCGACCCTCGCGTTCAATGTTGCTGTAGCAGACATCTTCCACCTCCGTTCTCATTGTACTTGAATTGTAGCACATTGTTGGCACTCGTAATACATTGCGATTGATAAACCAGAATGCAAAACGGGAGCCCTTTTAAGGCTCCCGTGTTTTGTTCTGGGTCAAGGTATAATCTCTACCTGCCGGCAAGGTCCGAACGCGGGCGGCGCTCCATTGAAGGAGATGATCGCCATGATCGAAAATCTGTTCGCATTCGTTGCAGCTGTCTCTGGTTTAGGCAGCTTCATATTGCAGCTTGTACGGGAAATCAATTCGCGTGAGGAAGACGAGGGCAAAAAGAACGGGCGGTAGGTGCAACTACCGCCCGTTTGAATAAGTAACCCGCGCCGCCCGTCCTGGCTAGTGACCACGGGCCTTGCTGGTATGAGCCTATATTACAACATCGGCACACGACGTTGCAAGTGCCCGAAACGGCGTACGCGCAGGTCAGAAGAACGACAAGATGATGACGATGATGGCGATGGGAATCTGCTTTCGGATGCTGCAAGCCAGAATGCGATTCCGAATGGTTTAGAATCGAGTCAAGCAGTGCTCGCCGGCACCTGCGGGTGATGCTCCAAGAAAGGAGCCACCATGGACTTGATCACTTATTTTGCCGCTTTTTGCACCGTCTTAACGACGCTGTTGGCTTTGTTCGATCGATTCAACCGCAGGTAACAACGAGAAAAGAAAATGATGTGAAAAGCAGAACAGCCGGGGCGCAACCCGGCTGTTGAAACCTGACTAGCATCACCCGCGCGCCCAGACCTGACAAGTTTCGGCACCGGCGGGCGCTGCCGTCTAGGTAGATACTAACATGCCGCCCCGCGTGAAATCAACTGACGCGGAATCGAATCGGGAACAGAATCATGTCCAAGCCGAAAGCAAAGATAAAAGGATACGTTGTCCTGTACGCGCTCGCGTTCTTGCTGGCAGCATCCGCGTTCGGAGTGTGGGCATGGGTCGGCTCGATGAACGAACGGGCAAGCGGCGTCTCCCCCTCCCCTGCCTCCCAGGAACCCGGTGGGACGAACGACCCCTTCGATTCGAAGGGTTTCGCGATAGTCGATTGGGAGTACTGGAAGAGCCAGAACCCGGCGATAATCGGATGGGTAAACGTGCCCGGGACGGACATATCGCAGCCGATATGCCAAGCGGACGGCAGCGACCCGGATTACTGGAACTACCACGACGCATACGGGCAGTACAACCTCATGGGCTGCCCGTTCCTGCATGCGGATTGCGAGGGCGGTCTGACCGACAGTGCGAACTGCGTTGTGCAAGGGCACAACGTGGGCGGCGCCGGCACGGGGATGTTCGCGGACTTCGCGCAGTTCGCGGACGAAGCCTACGCCCGCGAGCATGAGCGCGTGCTGCTTCAAACGCCGACGTGCAAGCTCGAGCTTGAGGCATGGTGCGTGGAGGTGATCCCTAACGCGGGCGCGGACTACAGCCTGGCGACCGCCTTCGAGAACGACGCGCAGTTCCAACGGTACTGCGCCGAGCGCAAGGACGCCGCACGGGTCGTGCTGTCCGACGCGCCGAACAAGCAGATGTGGACGTTCTCGACGTGCAGCTACCTGCTCACGCCCGAGAACGAGAGAACCGTGGTGCATTGCAAGCTGGTGAGCAAGAGGGACGCTGGCTGGACGAAAGCTTGACGCGCGATCCGATGCGGTACAATCCCCTACGGGGACGCTTCGCCGCCTGGGCAGCACTTACCGTTTAGGAGGTACTGACCATGGACACAAACACCGTTAACGCTGTATGCAACGTTTTTCTGGTGGCAATCGGAATCATCGGCCTTTTGCTGATGAGGAAGGAATGAAAAGGCGAACCGCGATTCGAAGCATGAAAGAAGCCGGGCGACCCTCAGAAAGTAACCCGGCTTAAGACTGCAAGAACGCTGCCCAGCGCACTGGGGCGTCCTCGCTTCGCATTCTACACCGAAGCGCGGGAAATGTACAGTCACGCTCCCCATACCCGATTAACGGGGTCTTGAAGTGCGTTCGGTAAAAAAGGGGTTGAGCATGGAAAGGTTCAGGAAGGCTCTCTACGTCGCGATAGCCGCGGCCGTGCTCGTCGCCGTCGTATGCGGCGTTTACGTGTTCGGCGTCTCAAAAGCGATGGTGGAGGGTTCGAACAGCTCGGCTCCCGCCGCAAGCAAAGAAGAGACGGCAAGCGGTTCGGAGTCGGCTGGTTCGTCGAGCGCGGCAAGCTCTTCCAACGCATCGAGCCAGGCGACATCAGACGCGCAGCAGCAGGCTGGTTCGTCTTCGGATTCGGCGCACACGCATATGTGGCGCACGGAAGAGAAAACGGTGGACGTGCCGGCGGTCACGCACACCGAAACCGTTACCACACCGGGCGAAGATATCGTGGAATACCATACGCAATGCGACGACTGCGGGGCGTACCTCGATTCGCAAGCGGCGCTTGAATCGCACTATCGCAATTACCCGTCGCACGCTGCGCATGGCTATACGACTGGCGTTCCGGTGGTGACCGGGCAGAAACCGGGAAAGACCGAGACGAAGACCGTGGTGGACTCCCCCGCCACCACGAAGACGGTGACGGTCAGAACCTGCACGATCTGCGGGGCGGTCGAAGAGGAAGGCTAGACGGAACCGGAAACCGGGGATTCTCTCAATCCGCTTTACTAATTGGTAGCCCGTCGGTATCATTTCAGGCACGGCATGCAACTCCATAATCCCTGTCGTTGCATGCCGAAACTCGGCTTGGAAGCGGTTCGCGTCATGGCGCGGGCCGCTTTCTTGTTGGTGAACAAGACGAAATCGACCTGAATGACCTGAAAACCAGGGCATAGTTGCCCTTCGAAGACAAAACCATGCCTTAGAATCGATTCTGTGGCTTTTCGGTTTCTGAGCTGGGGTTACGCAAGGTGAATCAACTCGAAACGAGCGGACCGCCCTTAGCGGGCGGCATGATGGGATTCGGACAGCGGCTCGCCGGGTCGGGGTAAAGCGTAAGACTTCCTATGTGGCGTTTGGACGCCGCGACAAATCACCCGGTTCTCCAACCGTTGCGGACGGAACCGGATGAAATAACGTCGTTGTTCCTGTTTCAGCGACCCAGGACGGGGTTCCCCGTCCGATGCGGATCTCCGCAGGCGTTAATTCCTGCTCCAACAGCAGTACAGTTTGCTTTAGCTCGCACCGTAAATGATACGTCGCTGTCGGTATGTACAGGTAATACCGATACGCTATGACGGGCGTCTCGGCCTGCGACACGAACGTCTACTAGTTTGGTTGCCGTGTCGGATCGCCCGGTTTTCCAACCCGGCCCTCGATCAGTGGATAGATGTTGTGGTTTGGCTTCCGCGTCGTTTCACCCGGCCGTCAAACTGCAAAGGGCGAGCGAGATCATGACGAGAGGGTTTGGTAACCTTGTCGAATCACCCTGTCGTCAAACCGTTTCAAGCGTCCGAACCGGATGTGATGACGCCGGCATTCCTGCTTCAACGACCCAAGACGGGGTTCCCCGTCCGATTGCGGATCTCCACAGGCGTTGATTCCCGTCTCAACAACGGTATTTAAAGCTATTCTGCCGCCTCGGCGAGCAGCCGCATGCCCTCCTCGAGCACGTTCTGCGCGCCGTTGCCCTTGCGGTCGTGCACCGTCCCGCACTCGGGGCAGCGCCAACGCGGCCTGAGGTCGTCGGCGACGGCTTTTTCCACGTGCCCGCAGACCGAGCAGGTCTGCGCGGTGGCGGTCGTGGACGGCACGAGGGCGAACGGGACGCCTCGCCATGCGCACTTGTAGGCCAGTTGGCGGTTGACCTCGGCGAAGGAACCCTCTGTGATGCCCTTGTTGATCGAGCGCCGCGCTTTGCGAGGGATCGTCTTCGTGGCGCGCGAGTCGCGTTCCAGCATGTCCTTGGACGCCATCTCGCGCGACGCCACGGCCTCGTGCGTCTTCGAAAGCTCGCTGGTGAGGCCGTGCACGGCGTATTCGCGCTTGCGGCGGATCTTGGCCTCGAGGCGCGCGACCTTCACGCGCTGCTTCTCGTAGTTCGCGCTCTTCGTTTCGCCCTTTCTGGCGCCCTTGCGGCGGGAGAGCCTGCGCTTCTCGCGCGCCAGTCGGCGCTCGAGGTCGGACGTATCGGGCAGGTCGCGAACCTCGCCGTCGGAATCGACCGCCCAATGAGACACACCGAAGGTGACGCCGACGGGGCCGGCCACGGGCGCGGCGGCCTCGGGCATGGGCGCGTTCTTGACGTTTACCACGACGAAGAAGGTGCCGTCGGCCTCGCCGCGCACCGCGCAGGAGACCTGCTCGCCCTGCGGCATGCGGTGGATCCTGGCGCGGACGAATCCGACCTTGGGCAGGTAGACATGGGTCCATTTGCCCTCGGCTTCGGAGAGGGACTTCAATTTCTCCCACCCCTGGCCGTCGCGGCGGGAGATGACCGCGCCCGCGGTCTTGTACGCGCGCATCGGGTTCCTGCGCGACTTGAAGCGCGGGAAGCCCGGCTTGCCGCCTTGCTTCACACGGCGGAAAAACGCCTGGTAGGCGGCGTCGAGGTTGTTGTTCGCGTATATGAGGGCGGTCGAATCGGCCTCCTTCAGGAAGAAGCGGCCGTCCTCCGAGACCGTCTGCGACTTGATGGTGCTCACGAGCTTCGAGCAGTCGAACTTGGTGAGGGGCTTGGCCTCGGGGTCGTAATCGGGGTTCGGGACCTCCTCGTAGACCCACTCGCCGTCCTCGCCGCGAAGCCATTCCGGCCGCTCGGACTCGGGGTCCGCGCCCGGCGCGAGCACGTGGGTCTTGAGGGTCGCCTTGGTGGCCTGGTAGGAGTCGATTCGCATGCGCAGGAGGCGGTTGTAGATGTATCGGCACGCGTCGATGTTCGCCTGGATGGCCTCTTTCTGCGATGCCGTCGGGTAAATGCGGTACTTGTAGCTCAGTCGGCGGGTTCCGGGCATGTCGGCACTCATTTGGAGCCCGCTTTCTTCGATTCCTCGATGAAGTCGAATGGGAGCTTCCCGAACTCCACGCAGGCGCGGACGATCATCCCGATCGCGCTTGCCATGCTCAGGTTGTACGCCGCGCAAAGCTCGATGAAGGCCTTTTTGTCGGCCTCGTCGATGGCGACGTTCATCTGCCTTCTCGGCATGTTTTCCTTCGTTCTATTCGCTTGGCAACCGAGTCGGTTTGCCCGATTCTCCAACCACCAAGCTCACTAAACGCTTCAGGCAATGGTTTGGCTGCCGTGTCGAATCAGCCGGTTCTCAATCGCTCCGGGCACCGACGCCACCTTCCAAAGCGTTTGGCTGCCGTGTCGAATCAGCTGGTTGTCAAACCTGACGCATCAAGCATCACCAACAATCGCAGTTTGGTAACCGTGTCGAATCAGGTCACGAATGGTCCCTGTTTGGTCACCGAGTCGAACAACAGCGTTCCTGCTTCAACGACCCAGGACGGGGTTTCCCCGTCCGATATGGGTCTCCACAGGCGTTAATTCCTGCTCCAACAGCAGTACAGTTTGCTTTAGCTCGCAGAGCATATGTTACCCCGTCGGTAGCATATGCAGGTAATAGCAGTAAGCTATACCCCGCATAGCATCGCGATACATACGAAGCGAGCTAAAGCAAGTTATGCGACGCGCAAGAAGGGCAAGAAGAACTCAGAGAAGCGAAAAAGAAAGAGCGGCGCGCTTAATCGCATAGCCCTTGCAGCTCGCAACTCGGAAAGGCGAGTCACTTGCGCGGCTTGCCGTTGTCGAGAACCCAGACCGCCACGCGGAAGCCGGCGGCAACCTTGCCGGTCTTGTCAGGCTCGTTGTTCTTGAAGATGACCACTTCCTCGCCGACAAGGCTCTGATTCCAGAGCATGCGAACGAGCTGCCCGCGGTTGCTGTCCGCCCGTTCAGAACGGATCTCTTCGCGTTCGTTCGGTTTGTCGGCAGGATGATAAGCGATGAGGAATCGTTGCGTGGTCTGCTCGAAGGAGATCGATTCGACGACCGCGCGGAAGCGAACCGAGTTCATCACACGCATCGCCAAGCCGCGCTCGGAAACCATCGAGGAAACCTGCAAGGACTCTCGCACAAGGTTCTCGGGCGTGATGTCCTTGCCGCGCATGGACAACGATAAGTAGGCGGCGAGAACCGCTTTCTGGGACGCTTCTTTCCGAGCTTCTTCGGTGGTCATAACGCAAGCCTTTCGCCGGGTTCCGCCTTTCCCTCGATTCTAGACTGTTAGTCGAGGTAGGGCGTCGAACCCGGTATAGCGATTCGTTATGCCAGGCGCAACGGCTGACGGCCGCTTGGGATTAGTTAGCCGCATAAACAGTCCCATATTCAGGACAGCAAAAAGCCCCGCCAATGCGGGGCTTTTGTTTTACTCGTCGCTGGTTGCCTTGTCGATCGCGGCAATCCTTGAGGCTATGTCGTTGTCGATGCACAGCGAGTGCGGCAGACCGTCAAGCATGATTGCGCCGACCCCGCTCGCGTCGACCCAGCGGAAGTCGGGAACCTCCGCCGCGCTCTGCGGCTGCAACCCCTGCCAATCGTCGGTCGTGACTTGCAGGCTGAAGGTGGTTACTCGCGAGCCATTGCCCGCGTAGTCGCCCCAGCTGCCGCACGTGCCTTCGCCACAGCCGGGCCACTATCTCAGAACGCGGCGCGAGCATCGAGGACATTGCCGTGGCGCTGGGGCACACGACCGTCAACGCGGCGATGGCGCTTTGTCCGCTATCGTTTAGGTCGGTGGTGACTCTTCCTGACGGTTGACAAAAGGAAAGGCCGCCGCTTAACGCTTGACTTTTCGGATACGGGCGGCCTTTGTGTTGTAGATTATAGCCTTGAGCGGGGCTTTAACGGGAAAGTCGAACGAAAAGGGTCCGAGTTAGAGGGTCGTCGAGCGCAAGGCTTGCAGTAATGCCGGCAACAGATGGTTCTCTAGGTATTCCGGGTCGCGGCGGTCGGCCGTGAGGCCGAGCAGCTTGTCGATGAAGACCCATTCGCTTCGCGACAACTCGTACTCGGCGTGCTCGCCGTCGATGAAGGTGCAGACCTCGGCCCAATCGTTGTTTCCCAATGCGATTCCTTTCGTTTCACGGTTCGAGCAAATCAGATAGCGGGCAATCGAGGGCGTCGGCCAGCTTGCAAAGCGTGCGCAGGGTCGGGTTCGCACCTGTGCCGCCCTCGATGCGCCATATAGTCGCGGCCTTCACGCCCGAAACCTGCTCCAACCTTGCGACACTCAGGCCTTGACTCCTTCGCCGTCGCTTGCAGTTCTTGCTTAGGTTGCCCAACGCATCGGAGAAGCAGCCGTCTTCGATGGGCATGGCCGTCACCGACCTCGTCTGCCGAAAGATTTGTTTGCAATGCCTTTCCTGGCTGTAGGTTTCTTCGGCTTGGCTTCACGCGGAGCCAGCTCGACCCAGCCTGTGTAAGGTTTCGGACCGAGGACGAGCTTCGCGTCGAACGTGGAGCCGTCCTTCTTCTTGAGGCCCTTGACGGCGGTCGGCTTGCCGGTCGCGATGCTGCGCGCCTGGTTGACAGTGAGCTTTTTGCCGAACTGCTTGACATTGAGCTTGAAGCCGTCGCCGGAAACGAGCTTGAAGTCCTGCTCAGGATCCCATTTCGAAGCGGAGCACTGCCATTGCCCGCCGCCTTTCGAAAGCGTGACGGGCGCTCCGCATTCAGGACACGGGCAAAGCACCTCCCTACCAGAAACGGCCATCGCCTTGCTGGCGTCAAAGTCGCGCCTGGTCTCGCTCACAACGTCGCGAGTGTACTGCTCGATGCCGGCAAGGAAATCGGGCAACGCCGCCTCGCCGCGCTCGACTTTGGAGAGTTCCAGTTCCCATTGTGCGGTGAGCAAGGGCGTTTTCAAACTCGGGCACGCAACGTCCACAAGGGCCTCGCCGCGCTCGGTGGAGAGCAGGGACTTGCCCTTGCGGACGATGTAGCCGCGTTTCAGCAAGCCCTCTATGACGGATGCGCGGGTGGCCGGCGTGCCGAGGCCCGCCGAGTGCATCGTGTCATCGTCGATGGCGGCTTTGAGCTCTGCGTCGTCGATGGTGCGCCCTGCGTGCTCCATGGCGGCAAGCAGGGTCGAATCGGTGTAAGGCTTGGGAGGCGTGGTCTTGCCCTCTTTCAAGTCGGCTTCCTCGACTGGGTAGGCCGCGCCCTGGCTGACATCGGCGGGGACAAGGGCCGCCGATACAGGTTCGTTTCCGTCTGATTTCTGCTTGACCGAGGTTTTCAGCTCGTCGTAGACGGCAAGCCAAGAAGACTCGACTATCTCGGTTGAAGAGGCTTCGTAGGCGTGGCCGTTGCATTCGGCGGCAACCTTCGACTTGAGCTTCACGGCGTCGGGCATGACCGCCTCGACGAGCCGTGCGCACACAAGAAGCGCCACGGTTCGCTGATCGTTGGGCAGATCAGCCACGCCCTTCGCCGTCACAAGGCGCGTGGGCAGCACAGCGCCGTGCCCGTGAACCTTCGAATCGTCGGCCACCTTGGCGGTATCAGGTTGCGAGGCTTTGAAGGCTTCGACGGCTGCCTTGCCGGGCAGGCCTTCGCGGACGAGCTTCGACAAGACGGCCTCGACTTCGGGCAGGTCGCTTTCCATGACGTATCGCGACTCGGTGCGCGGGTACGTCATGAGCTTCGCTTCGTAAAGCGCTTGGAGCGCGTTCAGGGTTTCATCGGCGGTGAGCCCCACCAGATCGGACGCGTCGCGCTGCAACGAGGTGAGGTCGTAGAGCTTGGGCGCCTTGTCCTTCTCGCGCTTGCGCTCGACTGACGTCACCGTGACTGCCGCGCCTCGCGCATCGCCGGCTCGGCTTGCGGCCTTGTCCTTGTCGGATAGCTTCTCGCCTAGAAGCGACATTCCGTGAGCGGCTATGCGCACCTGGTAGAAAGGCACGGGCTTGAACTCGCGAGACTTGCGCGTGCGCTCGACGATGAGCGCCAACGTGGGGGTCTGCACGCGCCCGCACGAAAGCCCCGCCCTGTAAAGCGCGTTCAGGACGGTTGAGGCGTTCATGCCCACAAGCCAATCTGCCTTGGCTCGTCCCCGCGCGGAGTCGGCCAGGCCGTCGTATGCGGATTGGGGCTTGGCCGATGCGAGGTCCGCGCGCACCTGCTCGGGCACAAGGGAGGTCGACCAGAAGCGCTTGACGGGCTTCGAGCAACCGGTGAACTCGTACACGCGGCGGAAGATGTCCTCGCCCTCGCGGTCGGCGTCGCAGGCGTTGACGATGAACTCGACGTCGGGCGATGCCATAAGCTTCTTCAGAACTTTGAACTGATCTTTCCCGTCATCCGCCACGTGCCAACGCCATTCGGTCGGCACCATGGGCAGATCATCCATACCCACACGGGCGAACTCGGGGTACTCGCGCGGCAAATCGAGGCCGACGAGATGGCCGTGGCACCAGCTCAGAAGGTAGCCGGTGCCGGCAATGAATCCATCCTTGCGCTCATGGGCGCCGACGGCTTCCGCTATCCCCCTCGCGACGCTCGGTTTTTCCGCGATTATCAGAACGCTCATGCGCCATCCCCTTCTTCTTTTTGCGATGCGTGAATGCACTGCGTTTCGGCTCGATGCCGTGCACAGCCGGTTCTAGGCCTTCGATGCATATGCCTTTGGGTCTCATTCGCCATCCTCCCTGCGCAAGCGCCAGATGCCCACTGCGACCGAAGCCGCCAAAGCCAGGAAGAACAGCACCGCGAACGCCTCCACGGCGATGAACGCGCCGAACCACAGCGACGCCACCTCGCATACGGCGAACATGGCGGCAACGGCCGCGAGGCCGACTTGAACCTTGCCTGTCACCGGAACCATCCCCTCCTCGCGTCCACGGGACTGAACGCGCTATTTTTTGGAATGAACGCGCACGGAGTACGCGTCGACGCGGGCGATGGCTGCATCGGCCGAGGCGTCCAACTCGTCGTTGTCGGGAACGAGGCCGGGGATCTCGGCAAGCGCCAGCGAAAGCGCGTCGAAGTCGATGCGCTTCCAATCGCCGAGCAGAGCCAGCACCTCTTCGCCGATGGCCTGCGCGGCTTTCGCTTTGGCCGCGCCCTCCTTCTTCTGCTGCACTTTCTTGACTTCGGCTATCTTGTTTTCGATGGATTTGCGCTTCTCTTCCCACTTCGCGCGCTCCTCGACAAGCTCCTTCTCGTAGTCCTCTACTGTTTTCGTCTTCCTCGCGGCCATTACCGCACTTCCTTTCGTTCTTCAGTTCGTTTTACCTTTTGCGCCGCCGTTTGCCACACGGCCGCGCAATATCCCACACCCGCGCACTCTTCATCGTAAGCCCCGATCCGCGCCATATGGGCGCCGTTGAGCTTGCGCATAAGAGCAGGCGTCACCGATTTAGGGAGCCTGGCCGTCATTCGACGTCGCCCGCCGTCCGCGATAACATCACCGCAGCGTGAAGCTCTTCATCCTCTGCCGGGTAATAGAGCCTCGTCGGCACGCCGAAATCGTCGAACGCGGCGAGGCAGGCGCGGGTCACGGCGTTCGTGAACGAATAACAGCCTTTATCGCGAGAGTATTTATCGTATTCGGCCTGATCGCGGTAGTAGGGCAGCACAATGGCCTGCACAACGGCCTGCGGGTCTTTTTGAACGAAGTCGGCGAACTCCTCGTAGACGTCCACGACGTAATCGAGCATAGAGCCCATACGTTCTTGCAATTCGTCGAGGTGCGCGCCGACTGAAACGGCGACGTCGTCGGAAACCGCAACCCCGCGCCAAGGCTCTTCGAGGGAGCGCACGTCGCGCCAATCGCACCCGCATTCGTTCGCAAGCTCCTCGATCGTGAGGCCGCAAAGCTCGCGCTTGGCGCGAAGCTTCGCGCCGCATAACACGTTATTCTTCGTCTGTTCCGACATCTGCCGCCTCGTCTTTCTTTTGTTTGCAGACGATTCGCACGCTGCCGATCTTGGTTCCGTTCGCCTCCGCTTCGCGCAGTTTATGGGCGACGTCCTTCAAGATTTCCGCCCCGGTTTCAGGGGGGATTCCGGCTTCGGTCATCTTCTTCGCAACCTCGCGGACCTTTTCGACTTGCTCTTCCTTTTCCTGCGCGCGGCGGCGTTCCTCTTCGGCTTGCCTTTCCTCCTCGGCTTTGCGCGCCGCCTTCTCGCGGCTCTTGTCGCCGACCAAGCCGAAAAGCGCGCGTAAACCGCGCCAAAGGAGCTTGAGCAGCCAAACGGCGCCCCGCCAGATGCAATAAAGCAGGTAGTAGATCGCTTTGAAAAAGAGGACCGCCAAATAGAACGTGAGTTGCACCACGATCATGAACAGTTGAAACGCATTCATAGTCTTTCCTTCGTCGTTTCCTTTTCAATAAGGAAGGGCGCCCGGTCAGGTATTTACGATGGGAACCGTCGTCCCCATCCCTGCCGGGCGCAATCGAGAAAGGGCAAGGAAGGGTTTTGGCCCTCCTTGCACTCTATATTATAATATAGAGTGCATCGTTTCCGCAGGTCAGCTTGCTTTTACGGCTATAGTAAAACGTAATACCGAAAGCTATGACTAGTCATAATCCTCCGCATCGGCGAAAGCCCGTGCCGCTAAACCATCGCCGTCTTTATCGTCGTAAGTCGAAACGAAGTCCTGTTCCTGGGGAACTTCGCCATCGCCGTTGCCGTCGTCGTAATGTTCTTTGTTGCCTTCATCCTCTTTCATGAACTCGACCGCTTGCGCTTCTCCGAGCATTTCCACCGGCACGCAAAGCATAGCGGCTATCTCCTCATCCGATATCCCTTGGTGCGATTGCTTCACGGCCTCCGACGTCGCGAAAATATCGGAAAGCAGCCCCGCCGAAACGCCTTCGCCGCAGTAAAGCCGCGAAAGCTGCTTCAACCTGGTCAGGTTGACGATGCCGTCTTTGTACCGGACAAGGCGCTCATTCCCGCAATAACGGCAAACCATCAGTTTCGGCATGTCCTCGGGCGGAACGAGGGAAAGACGGTAATCCTTCACCACACGGCACACGTCGCCGCCATCATCCGGCGCGGAGTGATGGCGCACCGTGACCATTATCCCTTCCGTTAGGTCGCCGAAACATGCGTCGACCTCGACTGTCGCCTCTTCCTTTGTCGAAGCTCTGGGAAACTCCCAATGCCGAACCAGACCGTCGTCAAACTCGACTTCAATGAAGGTGTCCATTCATTCTCTCCTGTCTATCGCTTAACGCGAACGACTGCTTCTTCCGTTTTCGTCGCGCCCCCCGCCACGGCGGCTGGGCGATGATGACGGGTTCTTGCCCGCCGCATGCCGCTGGTTGCGCGAGCGTTGCTGCGGTGACGACGCCTTGCCCGTTTTCGAACCGGGGACATTTCGAGGGCGGGCGCTTGAGCCGGGCGCGTTCGCGGTCGCCATGCCCGGATCTTCGATGCCCTTGAACATCATCGATTTCTCGGCGACGCGCTTAGCGGCTGCGAGGCGTGCATACTGCTCGTTGAGCGACTGCTCGGTCTCGGGATCCAAGCGGTTCTGCTTCCTGGCGACCGCCAAGCTCTTCTGGATGCCCTGCATCTCGTGCAGGAAGTCGGCCTGGCACCTAATGCCGAAACGCTCCACGGTGCGAAGCGTCGATGCGACTTGCGCGACGCTGACCGAACGGTCGACCACTGCGACGCGCTCCGCATTGCGGCACGCGTCTCGAATGGCCTTGAGGGCGGCCGCCTTCTCCTCCGGCGTGGCATGGCGCCGCTCGGTCTTCGACGCGTCGGCCACCGTGCGGACCTCCGCGAGCTTCGCCTCGGGAGCGGCGGCGAGCACGTTCGGTCGCATCTTCTCGCGCAGCGCGGCTATACGCGGGCGCACCTGCTCGATACGCTCGCGTATCGCCCTCGGAACGTAGCTCTCGCCGAGCTGCTTGCCGGAGCAGCGCCAACGCGTCGGGTTCGCAGGGTGGGCGTAAACGAAGTCCTTGTCGCTTCGCGATACGGACACCTCCACGCCGTACGCTGCGCACGCGTCGAGGAACTGCGGTATGCCGTCGCTCGTGCGCACGGCGATGTCGGCCACGTTGCGAAGCTCCTGTTTCCAGCTGAACTTGCGCTCCTTGCGTATGGCGTTCTCGGCAGCCGTGCGCTTGACCTTGAGCGTCGGTTCGAGCTTCGCGGGGCCGTCGTTCTCGAAGGCGGTCAGGCCGTGCTTCAATGCGAGATCCTGCAAGTGGGTCGCGAGGAACTTGCTCTCCTTCCGCGAAGTATGAAGCTTGTTGCCGGTTTCAAGGTTCGTGTTGTTAACCACGACGTGCGCATGCGGGATCCCACGGTTGTTGTCGTCGTGGTACACGATGGCGACCTCGAACGAGCCGAGCGAGCCTTCCCCGCCGCCGAACAAGTCGTTCGCCCATTCGGTAACGAACGCGCGCAGCGTGTCGAGGTCGACCTCATCGCGCGGATCGGGGCTTACGATGAAGTGCTGATAAGTCACCGGGTCTTTGCCGCCCCATTGCCTGTCGTTGCCGTACTCCGCCCTCGTCTCGTCGAAGAAATACGACCAGTTGCGCGTATGGTCGCGATCGGTTGGGAAGTTAAGGAAGTCGCGCGCGATGGCGCGGTTGTTCTTCTCCAAGTAGTCCTGGATGTGGAAGACGCATTTCAAGTTGCTTGCTATCGACTTCACCATGGCCATCCCTACGCCCCTTTCTTCGCTTGCTTCGGCATGGGCAGCACAACGAATCCGTCGAGCATGTCCGCGCCTAAGCCGTCAAGCTTCTTCCAGATGTCCATGTAGCGAGAAGCAGCCTGGCCGAGTTTCCTGTCTGCGTGATCGCACAGCTCGACCGCACGGTAATAGCTCATGCTCTCCGCCGCGCGGATGGTGTTCATGTCATGCAATGCGTCGTCGAAGAGGTAGCCGGTCGAGCGAACGAGCTCCACTAGTTCGGGAAGCGACGCGCGGTCGACATAAACGAGACGCGCGTCGAAGTACTCTTCGAGCACCGACGCGTCGTCGATCCCGGGGACGCAGAAGCCGCGCACGTAATCGGACATCGAGACGCCGAGCTTTGTACAGTTGCGCGAGAAGCTCTCAGAGGTCTCGCCGTCGACCCGGAAGATAAACGTATTCGGTTTGGATTTATGGAAGGCGCGAAGCGTGCGCGAGTTCACTTCGAGAATCGCTTTGCACGTTTTCATGCCGACGCTCGCCAGAGCGTCAAGGTGCAGAAGCTTGTCGTGAGCTGACGCCGCGACGCTCTCGGCGTGGGCGACGTTGGTGAAGTGCTTGTGCACGAGCGCGTCGATGGCGCGGAAGTATTGATCGCGATGATTTACCCATCGATAGAATTGAGCCTTCACGCGCAAGACGCCGCGAGAATCGACGGCCATCAAGACGGCGTCGGCTTCTTCTCGAAGCGCGCCGTTGGTCGTCACGTCGAAGCGCGCAGCGGCGCGCGCGAGATCGACCGCCTCAGTATCGAGCGCGGCGGCGTTAGCGCGCAATGCAGCGATCTGCTCGTTGGTCATGCGCGCAAGTATACGTCTCTCATTCGGCATAGCGTACCGGGTCTTTCGCGCGCGGCTTGGTAGGCCGAGCGCATGTTGTTCAGGATCCTGCATCAACGTCGATTGGTAGTCGACGTTGATGATTATAACCCGCGCGAGAGAGAAGGGTTGCGCTTTGTTTGCGAACGAGAGTAAGCAAACGGCGCGCTTCAGCGCGCACTTGCCGGCGGGAGCCGGGCAAGTCCCGAAGTGGGAACTGAGGGTCATGTTTCGGCCGAAGCCGAAACCAAGGCGAACCGAAGGTTCGGCATTTTGTCATACAAAATGCGACTCTTGTGACTACACCCACGCCGAAGGCGCGCGTGTAGTCCTTACCCTCCCCGTGACGCGAAAAGCGGCTAAGGGGAGGGGCGGGTCCGGGCAGAGCCCGGGCGATCTCTGACGGGTTCGAGCGGAAATCGAAACGCGATCCCAAGCGAGAATGAAAAGGACACTACCCGCAAAGCGACGCAGTGGGAATGACACGAGCGGAGAAGACTCGCGCGGAAAGAACAGTAGTCGGGTTGCTCGCTGCGCTCGCAAGTAAAAGCCTACGGGACAGAGAAAAAGTCCCTCCGGCTTTGTAGAGTTGCCTTCGGCAACGTGGTTCGCTTCGCGAAGTAATGTCGCGCTCACGCGCTAGTGGCCGCGAAAGCTCTTTAGGGCTTTCGCGGCGAGTATGCTGCAAGTCGTTAGTGCCCGGAACTCAAATCGACCCCGGCCGCTTTGAGTGGTCGGGGTCGAAGACGCTAGGATAAGCAAGCTTCCAAATCTACGTACCACCCTCCCTCTTCCGCTGATCGATAAGCAACATCGAGAAGGCCTTGGGCAATCGCGTACGCCGACTCTTCCGAATGACTGTCTTGGAAGTCCTTCAGAAACGGAATCCAATCGCGCCACTCGCGGGGAATGTTGCTCATACGTTCGTCATTCATCATCGTTAGTCCTTTCGAGAGGACGCGGCGCTTAACGCGCCGCGTCGGCACTAAAGAGAAACTAGTCTACCGGGCACCATTCATTCGATTCGAAATCGATGTCATCGGTAATGTCGCGAACATCGACCACGCACGCGTTTCCGAAATCCGTGCGGTCTACATCCAGCGTGTCGATCCAATCGCACATGTCGTATTTGAGCGCATTGAATTTGGCAACAGCGTCGCGCGCGCTCTTTGCTTTGACATAGACGCTGAAGTCGATCGAATCCGTGAAAACCGACGACACCTCATAGGCTTTAACAGAAGCATCAATCCCACTCCTGTCAATTGCCGCGCGGTATGCAGTCACAGCTTCCTCGATCTTCGAGTAATAGTGGCCTTGCGACCAATCACGGTTTTCGGTGTCATATCCATACGCAACGACGTAAGGCATATGCTCCGCGTCGATAAGCTTCACCAAAGCGTAGCTGGATGCCTCGTCGTATTCGAGCAGGAAGTTCTCAACCATCGTAGTTCCTTTCATTCCATCATGTTTCGACCTTTCACGTTCGATGAGCCATTGCTCATCGAACGTGCCATAGGATTCATTAATGGGAGAGTCGGTTAAACCTCGCGCGCGTCTCCCCAACGCTCGAAATCGATCTCGCCGTCGTGCGCGTAAACCGCATAGCAACCGTCTAGGGTCGCGATCGGAGTCCAGTCATGCACTGTTCCGTCGAACCAAGGCTCTTTCGATGGACAGTCGTAGTCGGGAATCTCGATTCGGTTGCCGCATACCGTCGTGATGAACTCTAAATGGCTCTTCGTGCCCCTATAGGGTTCGAACTCCTCTTTCGAGTCGAAGACGCGAACCTTCGTTATCCCGTCACCGTAGGCGTTCGGGATGTGAACCCTGCAATCCCTTGTGCCGACCAAGATGCCGCCTGCATCCGAATAGACTTCGTATTCCTTCATTTCGGTACCTTTCTCGTTGTCCTTCTACCGTGCGAATGCCGCTCGGGCATAGGCGCTGCTCTTGCGCCGTGCCCTGCGCGCCTTCGCACGGCTTGCCATGCGCGCATCCCCTCGGCAGCGCGGGTCAAGGGGAAAAGATCGGAACTTGCGGGAAAGTTTCCGCGCAGCGGAAAGTTTTCTGGAAGTTCCGGGCGGACCTTGACGCGCAAAGAGGCGGGGGTGTTGGAAGTCCCTGGCATACGAGGCTCCCACGTGCAGGGGACGGTGCCGAGGGATCGCTTTCCACCGCGGCCGCCGATGCGGAGGGCCGCAACAACCCGTAGCGAGGCGCTGCGCGGTGGTAAGCGCGAGCGCAGGCAGTCCACCCGCGTGCCGCACGGCGCTCTGAGCGTCGGACGGTGGGCTGGTGGCGCGGGAAGGCGGGGTCGCAAGGGGCGTGTCACCCCTTGCCGCCTGGGAGGGTGCAGGGAACCGCGGCGCAAGCCGGTTCCCTGCCTGGCGCCAGGAACATGCCAAACTTGCACCAGAGGCATGCCAGCGACACGCCGCACTCCGTCTGCTATGCGCCCCTTCGGGTCGCCGCGCGACTCGCCTGCCCGTCGGGAACAGCAGAAGCCCCCTTCGCTTGCGAAGGGGGCTTCTGCGTCTGTGATGCTGAGAGAATGAAGCTTACTCCGTTTCGGCGGGAGTGCACCAGTACGATCCGCAGGGAGTGTCGGCGTTGACGTTCGCCATGGGAAGGTGCGCGAACCCGTCGCGGTAGGCGAACGCCTCGGCTTCGTCGAGGTCGCAGACGTACTGCTGCTTCGACTCGGCTTCATGGCAAAGGCGCTCGAAAAGGCTCCTTTCGTCTCCTTCGTCGGCGGTGACGGGCGCGTAGCACCATGTCATCTCCTGCGCCTTCCAGCCTTTGCCGTCCTCGCAACCGTAAACATAGCCGTTGTAATGGGCGTGCTTCACGCCGCCCACCATCTCGATGCTGTAGGTCTCGCAATCGGGGCAGAGCTTGCGGAAAGTCTCGTTCATCTTGCACATCCTCCCTCTACCGATTCGGCAACGCCGAGGTTGGCAACCTGCGCCGCGCGAGCCTTCTGGCGCTCGGCAAGGACGCGGTAGTACGCGTCGTGCCTGAACTTCGTGGTGTGCGGCACGTTGTTCAGGTATCCCGTCGCGTCCCATGCCGTCTTCTCCAGGATCCTGTCCATCTGCTCTATCTTCTGCCCTGCCGTCTTCATGATGATTCCCTTTCTCGATGAAAACTCGGCTCCCGCCAACGAAATGAAGCAGGGGTTGCGCGGCGCTTTCCCGCGCGCCCTCGCTTCGCTTCGCTTGGCTTGCCTTGCCCTGCGGCGGGACGGCGCGGAGGGTCAAGGGAGGAGAGCGTGAAACCTGCGAAACCCGCAAGGGCCCGAGCTTTCCCCGCAGGCGCGAGCCGGAGGGGGAAGGTTTTCGCGGGTTTCATGCGCCCTTGACGCCCGTGCGGGGCCGCGCTAACGCGCAGCCACGCGCCCGAGGGAGAGCCCGCGCAGGCGGGTCGAGCGAGGATGGAGCGCGGGGCGGAGGGGGAAGGTCGACGGGCAGATAAGGAGAAGAGCCGCTGCAACGCGGGAAACCGGGTTCCAAGGGACGCGTCCCTTTGGCCGGGGCAAGGAGGGTCTGGGAACCATGGGGCGGCCCGCCCCGCGGTTCCCAGGGCGCGCCCGAGGAAGGGCGGCCTTGCGCCGTCCGACGGGGCAGCGAGAAGCGATCAGATGCAAGAAAAGCCCTCGGCGGTAACCCGCCGAGGGCTTTCGGGTTAGTCCGTCACTTCGAAAAAGTAGCGGATGTCGGCTTCGCTGAGCGGAGAGTCGTCGTAGACGAAATCGCGCACGGCGTAGTAGCACTCGGCGTAGAGGCGCGAAAGCTCGGGGTTGCCCGCGGCGTGCTGCCAGCTCTTGTGGTTGGTGACCATGGCAAGGTTGGCAAGGTAGCGGACATCGTGCTTCCAGCTTGCGAACGCGCTGTCGAAGGTGTCTTTGACGGCGGGAATACCGCCCAAATCCTCAGCGATGTTGAAGTCGCCCGTGAAGGTGCTCGTGAGGTCGCCGTAGGTCTCGGTCTGAGCCATACGCGCCAGCTTGAGTTCGATTGCTTCCATTCGTTGCTCCTTTCTCGGTCCCGCCCCGTCGGGCGGCTTGACGGCGTTGACGGATGCGCGCACGCGAGCACGGCGCAAGGGGGAAAGCGGAAACCCGGAGGGCTTGAGCTTCCGCGAAGCGGAAGGTTTTCCGCGTCCCTTGCGCAGGCGCAGCGGGCGAGCAAGATTCGCAACGCCCAAGCAAGCCACGAGGGCATGGATCCGGAAGGGTCGAATGAGAGCAAACGCGAACGGAGGGGCAAGGCGCATAGGCGGCGACCTGCTGCGCCCGTGGCAACCAGGGGGGCGGCACGTCAATGGGAAGGATTTGGCGCGGTTTTGGCGTCAAGTCGGCGCGATCCCGGTGCGAAGCCGGCATGAACCCGGCAAACCGAGACAGGCGTTTCGCGGGCGGCAGGCGGCACATCGGTCGAGCAGCGCCGCCATAGCCTGCCGCGAACCGAGCATCGAGCGATTCTGTGGTCGCATGGCGCCGCCTAACGTGCGTATGCAGCAAAGGGCAGCAGAGGGTGCTTTTCAAAGCCTCCCCTGCCGGCTTCGAGCCGGCTGGGGAGGCGAAGGCGCCGCCAAGGAAGGGGGTGCAGGGGGAAACCCGCGGCGGCGTCGCTGGTCTCCCCCTGCCGCTGCGGAAATCAGCCCGATATGAGGGCTAAACTGCACCTCGGCTCAACTCCTTGCGCGCAGTTTCGGGGGTCGGCTCGTCCCACATGCGAACATCGAAATCGTCACCCAACAAGTCCAAATCAGCAATGAAATGCTGATGCGCCGTGGCGGCGAGCACCCTCCCGCGCTCCTCGGGCGAAAGCACCTGCCACGCGCCCTCGCCGAAGGACTCGTCGAAATGATGTTCGTACGTCGCCGCGAGATGGAAGGCGACTTCCTGCGCGTACGCAACCGTCCCTGCGTACTCCATCATTTGATAGGGAAACGCAGTTCCCCCTGTCAGCTCTTCAGCCCTTGTTGCCAGCGCTTGCTCGTCGAAATCCCAAGAATACATCGTTGCATCCTCCTTTGGTGCCCGCTGGGGTTCGGGGATTCCCGAACCCCAGCGGTTGAAATCGGTCTAATCGAAATACACGTTAATGACGTTCAGAATCTCGATATGAGCCTTCATGCCCTCCTGAACGCCGTCGTCCTCGTAGTCGTCCGTCACCTCGCCCGTTCGGCAGAACTCGACGGGATAGCCCTCGTTCCTAACGGTCTCGATCGCCGCCCTGAGTGCCTTGGTCTCTTTCTGCGACTCGTAGAACTTGACGCACACCCAACTGAGCAAGATGCAGTCTTCGCCGTATTCGGTCGCTTCGGGCGACTCAAGCTCCTCATCGGGGTTGACCGCCAGCCATTTGCAGGTGGCTCCGATGGCGGCTGCCTCCGCGTCCGCTTCGGCGCGAAGGCGCTGCTCCCCCGCCTTGGTGGTCATGATGCTCACGTCGCTGTAGAAACTCATCTCGGTACCTTTCTCGTTTGTCTTTCACCCAAGCGACTCGCTTGGGGGATGGGCGCCGTCTTCGCGCCCGCCCCCGTGCGCCGTCGCTTGGCTTGC
>ERZ1034962.298-NODE-298-length-25778-cov-12.898690_pt1 | contig 25778 bp, 27 predicted proteins | sample MGYA00520696_ERZ1034962 | MGnify/ENA primary metagenome ERZ1034962 (study PRJEB33766, sample SAMN09781770) | gut metagenome | biome: gut microbiome | host: Homo sapiens | place: Madagascar | study: EMG produced TPA metagenomics assembly of the PRJNA485056 data...
AAAAATATAAAGTGAAAAATGATTTATATGCAGGAAATGATCGTTCAAATACAAAGGTTATTTGAAACAGAAAACAAGTCATTTTTGCAAGACTACTGTACAGGCAAGGGGGAGGCAGTATATAATATATCCGTAATTCCAACATGGGGATTTAAATGAGGTTTGGGATACATATATAACCAGAGACTTGTCGGGGGCGATAGTCTCTGGTTTTTTTGTTTGGGATGCATATTTTACGGAGTGGAAGTTAATTATTTTGTAATTCCGTTTGGATGTATAAGATTTGTAGGCAATTCTTTATTTGAAAGGAAATAAAAATGTCAGAATATCAGTATGTAGAGCATGAATTTGCTCCGGTATATAATGAAGAATCACAGGTGCTGGTTCTTGGCAGTCTGCCATCGGTGAAATCCAGAGAGCAGGGCTTCTACTACGGACATCCGAGAAACCGTTTTTGGAAGGTTGTGGCAGCTGTACTTGGTGTACCGGAACCCTTGACGATAGAAGAGAAAAAACGGATGCTGCTTGCCGGTCATGTGGCGGTCTATGATGTGATCCGGGCTTGTGAGATCATCGGTTCCAGTGACAGCAGTATTCGAAATGTGATTCCTGCAGATATTGAAAGCATTGTAACACATACCCCGATCCGGGCAGTTTTTACAAATGGTAAGACTGCCGGCAGATTATACAAAAAATATCAGGCAGAACATATTGCTCTTCCGATGATCGAGCTGCCTTCGACAAGTCCGGCAAATGCAGCGTTCTCGTTGGAACAACTGGAAGAAATATGGAAATCGGAGATTGGTAAATATTTGTAAAAGTATTTTACAATAGTGACGCTGACATATAAAAAGAACAGTATTTTACATTAATTATACACAACTTTACAGATTCATCAGATGATTTTACCTGCGTATGATAGTGGGCGTTTTTTCTAATTGATAAACTTATGTCATAAAAAGTAATGATGAACGAAAGAGAGAAAGAAAATGAATGAAAATGTGATCGAACAGCCGGTTGCAGCTATGTATATGGTATCCAAAGAATTGAATCGTCTGGCAGGTTTTACGACAGAAATGATGTTTAGTCTTAAATCAACAATTATGAGTAATCGATCCGAAGAAAGTCAGCAGAAGTTTACAGAGAAGCTTCAATATGAAACAGTTCCTTCTGCAGGGCTTTTCTCACATCCTGAATTATATAGATTGCTTTTTCGCTTGACCGGTCTCTGTATGTTACAGTTGACCGGCCGTTTTTTTGTATGATATACTGCATCCAGATCAGAATTTTGCGTGTAAAATATAAGATGATGGCATGAGAACGTCTTGCGTAATAAAGGTATAGAATTTTCTCATGCCATTAGTTTATTTTTAATTTTACAAAATTCTGGTGGGTGTGGTATAGTAAGGATAACTTTTTTTCTGATGAACAATAGACGTGGAGGTTACAAGGAAATGTCTCAGATAACGAAACGTGCGTTGGAAGCATCACTGAAGAAGCTTCTTACAAAGAAACCGCTTGATAAGATAACGATAACGGATATCACGGAAGACTGCGGCATCAACCGAATGACATTTTACTATCATTTTAAAGATATCTATGATCTGGTAGAGTGGGTGTGTGTGGAGGATGCAACGAGGATACTGGGTGAGAATAAAACCTATGATACCTGGCAGGAAGGCTTCCTTCGTATCTTTGAAGCGGTGAGCGAGAATAAGACATTTATGATGAATGCATATCATTCGATCAGCAGAGATCAGGTAGAAAAATATCTGTACAGTCTGACGTATGATCTGATGATCAGGGTCATCGAAGATAAGGCGAAGAATATGCAGGTGCGGGATGAAGATAAGAAGTTCATTGCTGATTTTTACAAATGCTCCTTTGTCGGTGTGTTGCTTGAATGGATTGAGAACGGCATGAAGCGGGATCCGCATGTGATCGTGGATAAGATGGGACTGGTGATGCATGATAATATTACCAGAGCACTGGAAGCATTTCGGACGGATGCCTTTCACAAAAAAACAGAGAGCTGACAGATACATTGAAAAAACAATGTGTCTTATTTTTCAGACCGGTTATCCCATCAAAACAGGGGAAATGATAAAATTTTAGACAGAACAAGTACCGTGAATATATTTTTATCACGGTACTTTTTTTGTTTATTGAGGGCAAAAACGGGGAATCTTATAATAAAGACAGTTTTTGAGATAACCGGTCTGTTTGCGGGCAGGCTGTATAGATTGGAGGTAATTCGTATGTATTACGCAAGTGGAAATTATGAAGCATTTGCCAGACCAAAGAAGCCGGCGGGTGTGGATCAGAAATCGGCATATATTATAGGTTCGGGACTTGGTGCATTGGCGGCAGCCTGTTTTCTGGTAAGAGATGGACAGATGAAAGGCTCACATGTACACATTCTGGAGAAAGACCCGATTCCGGGTGGGGCATGTGATGGTTATCAGTACAGTGATATCGGCTATGTTATGCGTGGCGGACGTGAGATGGATAACCATTTTGAGTGTATGTGGGATCTGTTCCGTTCGATTCCGTCCATCGAGACAGAGGGTGTCAGTGTACTGGATGAGTATTACTGGCTGAATAAGGCAGATCCAAACTATTCTTTGTGTCGGGCAACTGAGAATCGGGGGCAGGATGCACATACCGATAAGAAGTTCGGATTGTCCGATAAGGGTGCAATGGAGATCATGAAGCTGTTCTTTACCCCGGATGAAGAATTATATAATAAACGGATCGATGAGTATTTTGATGAAGAAGTGCTTAATTCTAATTTCTGGATGTACTGGCGGACGATGTTTGCATTTGAGAACTGGCATTCTGCACTTGAGATGAAGCTCTATATTAAGCGTTTTATCCATCATGTCGGAGGACTGCCGGATTTCACGGCACTTCGTTTTACCAAATATAACCAGTATGAGTCCATGATTCTTCCGATGGTAAAATATCTGGAATCATTCGGTGTTGTATTCCATTACAACACTAAGGTTACAAATGTAGAGTTCGAGACCGAAGCAGGAAGAAAGCTGGCAAAGAAGATTGATATTATCCGTGACGGTGAAGCAGATGCGATCGATCTGACCGAGAATGATCTGGTATTTATCACAAATGGCGGCTGCGTGGAGAATTCTTCATACGGAAGTCAGAACAAACCGGCTGAATTCAAGACCGAGATCCGTGAGGGTGGCGGATGGGATATGTGGAGGAAGATCGCTGCACAGGATCCATCCTTCGGACATCCGGATAAATTCTGCTATGATCCGGAACAGTCGAACTGGATGAGTGCAACGGTAACGACACTAGATGAAAAGATCCTTCCATATATTAAGAAAATCTGCAAGAGAGATCCACTCTCCGGCAAGGTAGTTACAGGTGGTATCGTGACTGCAAGAGATTCCGAATGGCTGCTTTCCTGGACGATCAACCGTCAGCCGCAGTTCCGTAACCAGCCAAAGGGACAGGTGCTTGTATGGGTATATGGCTTATTCTCGAATAAACCGGGTGATTATGTAAAGAAGACCATGCGGGAATGCACCGGTAAGGAGATCTGCGAGGAATGGCTCTATCATATCGGGGTACCGGAGGAGGAAATACCGGAGCTTGCCGAACACAGCGCAAATACGGTGCCTGTTATGATGCCGTATATCACAGCATTTTTCATGCCGCGTGAGAAGGGCGACCGTCCGGATGTCGTACCGGAGGGAGCGGTCAATTTTGCATTCCTTGGACAGTTTGCCGAGACAGCAAGAGATACGATATTTACAACCGAGTATTCGATTCGGACAGGTATGGAAGCAGTATATACCCTGTTGAATATCGACCGTGGTGTGCCGGAGGTCTGGGGCAGTGTCTATGATGTACGGGATCTGTTAAATGCGACCGTAGCAATACGCGATGGCAGAAAGATCACGGATATGAAGCTTGGACTGAAAGAGAAGATCGCAATGAAGGAGCTTTTAAAGGCGGTAGAAGGAACAGATGTCGAGAAGCTGCTGCGGGAGCATGGAGCGATATAGATATAAGATTTTTCAGAGAAGAAAAGCATAAAATAATAAAATGCTCTGGCAGAGGTGTGGTTTGCCAGAGCATTTTTTGGATTGTACGATAATGTACAAGCGGAAGGACTGCCACATGGCAGATTCCTGTGTTTTGGTTGCGTTTAGAGATGTGTATTATTTATTAAACAAGTGCTTCGCCAAGTGCGGTACAATCAGCAAGACTTGCTTCATCCGGTGTTTCATGGCAGATCAGTGGAGCTGCTGCAAATACAGCACCGTCAGCCTGACACTGAGCTTCCCATGTATCCATCCATTCGCCGCTTCCCCAGCCATATGAACCGAAGATGGCGATCTTCTTACCGTTTAATGCCGGTTCACATTCAGCGAACATTGGCTCGAATTCGCTTTCTTCTAAGACTTCGGCACCCATAGCAGGGCATCCGAATGCAATCGCATCGTAGTTATCTACCATATCTACAGTGAATTCTGCGGATGTTAAAAGATCACATTCTGCTCCTTTTGCTTTTGCACCTTCTGCAACAGCCTGTGCCATTAATGCTGTGTTACCTGTGCCACTCCAATATACAACTGCAACCTTACTCATAGTAGGTTCCTCCTTATAATCATGTATTTTATATTTAGAGATCTCCGTATGGAAATGCCTGCGGGAATCTCCTATATTCATTTTTGTTATGTGAACGTCGTTTGCATAAATACTTATTTTGTTATGCGGATGCAATTTTCTAAATACTTATGCGGCAACCGTCAACTGCCAGATCGTTCGCCCCTGATGCCAGAGATTTGCATAGATCTCACGGCATTTTTTAAATTTGGCAAATGTTTTCTGGGCCTCACCCAGATCTCCGTATACCTTCCAGTCGCCCATGCCTTTGCAGTTACTTCCGTGGTTTTTGATAAATCCGAGAACATCATTTAACGGATAACCAAGGAAGACACCGATCTCATGCGGAAATTCTTCCGAACCATGAAGACGACTACGAAGCTGTTCAAGCATTTGATCGATCGTTCCTGCCTGATATCCTGTGCTTACAAGAAAAGAGATGATCTCCGGTCTTGATAATTCACGAACCATAGCATCCGGTCTGTAGACATAGATCAAAGCAGTTTCGGTATCTTCTCGCAGGATCGTGATCCGGATCCCTTTTTTCTGAAATTGTGCATCCCAGACAGCCACACTTTCGTATAATTCTTCTCCGGAAGAAAAACGATAAAGAAACAGGCTGGCAGGTTTTAAGGACGCCAATGTAGGCGAACAATGTGTGATCAAATATTCTTCAAACATAATCACAAACTCCTTTTTGCATCGATTCCGACAAATATTCTGCAATATTCAAAAATCCTAAAGCTATATGCAGTGCTGGTACGCTCGCGTCAAAGCAGCGTTGCATATCAAATTTTAGTATGCACCGTAACTCTGTAAATCATTCAATCTACAGGTTAGGCACATCTAACTCATGGGTGCATTATACGGTCTGGTTCTGTAAAAATCAAGCGAAAAATGTGATAGAAATTCTCAATAAATTCGACCATTTTTTGTTGACGGAAAAGGCTTCTGCATGGTATTTTTATAAATAGTTAGTAGGAACTAACTAAAAATCTTGTGAATAAATCGTGTGGCTCCATTCTGTATGCATCCCTGACTGCTGAAAACAGGGTATGCACCCGGATGCAATGACGGATTCGGGACAGAAGCTGTCACCAGAAAGAAGGATCATAGCATGATGAATTATTTAGAAATCGAAAAAGTAATTGGACGAGAGATTATTGACTCAAGAGGAAATCCTACAGTAGAAGCAGAAGTTATTCTTGCAGATGGTACTGTTGGACGCGGAGCAGCGCCAAGTGGTGCATCAACAGGTGAGTTTGAAGCATTAGAGCTTCGTGATGGCGATAAGGATCGTTTTGGCGGTAAGGGCGTTCAGAAAGCTGTTGAAAATATCAATACAACAATTAATGACGTATTAGTTGGTATGGACGCATCTGATACATATGCTGTAGATCAGGCAATGATCAAGGCAGACGGAACAAAGGACAAGTCAAATCTGGGTGCAAATGCAATCCTTGCCGTATCAATCGCAGCAGCAAGAGCAGCAGCTATTTCACTGGATATACCTTTATATCGTTTCTTAGGCGGTGTAAGCGGAAACAGACTTCCGGTTCCTATGATGAACATTATCAATGGCGGATGTCATGCATTATCATCCGGTCTGGATGTTCAGGAGTTCATGATCATGCCGGTTGGTGCTCCTTCATTCAAAGAGTGTCTCAGATGGTGTGCAGAGGTATTCCATGCACTTCAGGCTATCTTAAAGGAAAGAGGACTTGCTACATCAGTTGGTGATGAAGGTGGATTTGCACCTGCACTTGCATCTGATGAAGAAGCAATCGAGACAATTCTCGAGGCAGTAAAGAAAGCCGGATATGAACCGGGTAAGGACTTCAAGATTGCTATGGATGCAGCTTCATCCGAGTGGAAGACAGGCAAGGTTGGCGAGTACAAGCTGCCAAAGGCCGGTACAGTATATACATCAGAAGAGCTGATCGCTCACTGGAAGAGACTGGTTGAGAAGTACCCGATCATCTCCATCGAAGATGGTCTGGATGAAGAAGACTGGGAAGGCTGGAAGAAGCTTACAGCAGAACTTGGCGACAAAGTACAGTTAGTTGGTGACGACCTTTTCGTTACAAATACAGAGAGACTTGCAAAGGGTATCGAGCTTGGCTGTGGTAACAGTATCCTGATCAAATTAAACCAGATCGGTTCTGTATCAGAGACATTGGAAGCGATCAAGATGGCTCACAAGGCCGGATACACAGCTATCTCATCTCACAGATCAGGTGAGACAGCAGATACAACGATCGCAGATCTTGCAGTTGCTTTAAATACCTGCCAGATCAAGACCGGTGCACCATCCAGATCTGAGCGTGTAGCTAAGTACAACCAGCTCTTAAGAATCGAAGAAGAGCTTGGTGCTTCAGCCGTATATCCGGGTATGAAAGCCTTCAATGTAAAATAATTATTGTCATATATTTTCCTCAAAAAAATATGAATAAATGGTATGGGAGACGTAAGTTTTGCGTCTCCTATATTTTTTATCGCACTTTGCGGAGAAGTAGTTAATTGCTTCGCAATTCCGCGCAGGTGCGAAAGAGTCACTTGTGACTCTTTATTAGGCGAAATGTTGAAAATAGCAGATAAATTCTGGTAAAAAATAAACCCCGATTTAGAAGAAAAAAGGAATTAGCGTATAGCGTGTTTGCTGTTTGAATGGTATAATTTTTATCAGTGTAAAAACATATATTACCGAGAATTTACAGACTGGAATAGTGGAAGAAAACTGCCGGTTGGAAAGGCTGTATTATAGATGAAAAAAATTGAATTTTTACTGTTTTTCGGGGCACTTTTTGGTACATTGCTTACCGGCTGCTCATCTGAGAAGGAGTCAGCAGGAGCTATGAACAATGGAACGACAGAAGCGGCGCATGTCACGGAAGATGTGACCGCAGAAGAACAGGAAGTAACGACAGAGAAGACGGAATTTGGAAAACAGAGATTAGAAGCAGTACCGGACAGACCTGCTTCCGATAAAACACAGACCGAGACTGTATCTGAAGAAGAATCAGATGAGGCAGAGCTGGATGGAGAAGGTGAAACTTCGGTATCAAAGAAAAGTGATGACTGGAAGACTGCATATGTTGATTATCTGGAACATGTGTCAGATACAGAGGGACAGCAGGGGTATACGCTGATTTACCTGGACAATGATGATATACCGGAGCTGGTAGAAGTAGGAAAGTCGGAGGCATCCGGTGTCCGTATTGTAAACTATTCAAATGGCTCCGTTCATGTAAACGGATTGAACCGTTTGTACTTTACTTACATAGAAGGAAAGAATCTCCTTTGCAATTCGGATGGGCTGATGGATTCCTATTATGACTATATTTACAGTATTGTTGATGGAGAGTTGACCTTGGTTGCACAGGGGCATTATGGAGCGAAGGATGGAACCGGGCTGAGATTTGATAAGAATGGGATGCCGATTTACACATATGACTGGAACGGAGAAGATGTCAGCGAAGATGAGTATAATGCTGACTTTGCACAAGTCTATGACAGTTCGGCAGCAACAGAAGGCTATGATACGGATAAGCTGGAGTCGATCAAAGAGGTTATAGATGATATAGAGACAAAGTAAGATAAATGGGGAGAATAAGATGAATAATATACGAGTGCTTTTTATCGTAGCGGCACTTCCGGCATTATTGTTGCTTGGATTTATATATTACAGGGATCGCAAAGAGAAACCGCCGGTTAAGTTGATGATTTTACTTTTGGCGACCGGTGCAGCAACTACTGTTCCGGCAGCTATCGTAGAGTTTATAGGTCAGGCATTTGTCATGGGTGATTCAGATGATTTGGGACTTCGCCTGCTTATCTTCTGTTTCTTTGTTATAGCTGTAGCCGAGGAATTAGGTAAATATCTGGTTACTATATGTATCACATGGAAAAGTAAGGAGATGCAGCATAGCTATGATGGCGTGATTTATGCCGTATGCTCTTCGTTGGGATTTGCAATTCTGGAAAATGTGTTATATGTGTATCAGGGTGGACTACTGACCGGAATTATGAGGGCGTTTACAGCGATTCCTCTTCATTGTACGGTCGGTGTCGTGATGGGAGCGTTATATGCAAAGGCGAGAGAAGAAGCATATGCCGGTGACAGAGGCGGAATGATCGGTTACATGGCATGGGCGTATTTTGTGCCGGTATGTATTCATGGGGCATATGATTACGCGATCATGGCGGCTTCTTATGGTTTGATTGCAGAAGGATGGATTTATGTCATTCTAATAGGGGCATATATTATATCTGTTGTGTTGATTCTGGTATGTTCCAATCATGATCACAGAATTGACGGTAGACCTGAGACAGCTGATTATGGATTCTATCGAACCGAATACCGCAGACCGGGCAGAAGCTATTATTATCAGACTCAGCAGGCAAATCCGATGGGCTATCCGCAGAATCAGGGTTATCCGGGAAATACCGCATACCCGCAGAATCAGGGTTATACCGGAAATAATGCATATGTGTCGAATCAGTATTATACGGGTAATACAGTGAATCCACAGAATAACGGATATGCAGGAAATACCGCATATCCACAAAACCAGAGTTATATGGGTAATGCGATGAATCCACAGAATCAGGGTTATACCGGAAATAATGCATATGTGTCGAATCAGTATTATACGGGTAATACAGTGAACCCAAAGAATACCGGATATATCGGAAACACATCATATCCGCAAAATGCCGGTGTGAATCCATATCGAAGATCGGACGAGGTGGCAGATCAAACATCGAATCCGACAACCCCATATAGCATGAATTCGTATGCCGGACAGATGTATTCCCCATATAATGAACAGGAAGATAACTATAATATGAGATAGACCGAATATGCCGAACGTTTTAACGGAAATCGCATAAGCTATAATGAGCACAAAAATTATTTGCTCGTAAGAAATTAAATCGCTTGCTTATCAGGGGGTGAAAGCATGAGATTTCACAATATACCCGTTCGCGATATCATGCAGGAGGCAGTTCGTTATGGCGGGGTGATCGTGGATGTTCGTACCGAAGAAGAATTCCTGAGAGGACATATACCGATGGCAGTCAACGTGCCATTATCCGAGATTCAGTGTGGTAATTATAATCTTCCAAAACATAAAGTATTACTCACATATTGTCAGTACGGAGGCAGCAGCGCACTGGCGGCAAGAATACTGACACAGGCAGGTTACAGAGTGATCAATACAGTTGGTGGAATTGTACAGTATAAGGGCGCATTGACCAAAAACCGCTGACAGAGGTGAGGCAAACCATTATGGCAAACAGGATAACGTGGTTTGAATATGAGAATAACAGAATAAATAGATCCCGGGCGTGAGGAAACAGTTAAGAAATTATGCCCGGGCTTTTTTGTGGGTAAGTATTTAATGGATATATAGAAAAAAACACCATGCTTAAGATAAATATACTTGTGATGCATGGGGGAAGTATGTATAATATGGACAGGGAATTTGGAGGGTATCATCAGATACCCAAGGTTACATAATTAGAAAAGAAAGGATGTAGGGTAAATGAGAAAAAAATTTTTAGCAACAATCATTGCGGCAGGGCTTGTCGCAGTAGCAGCATTTGCAGGGGCAAATGGGCTGACAGAGACACAGGCGGCATGTGAACATTCACAGGTGAAGGATGGAGCCTGTGTGGATTGTAATGATCCGGTAGAATGCATTGAGGTAGAGGATGCAAGCGGAACAGCAAAGGGAACCTATTCTAAACTGGAAGATGCAGCGGCGGCTGCCGGAAACGGTGATATACTGAAGCTTCTATATAATTGTGAGAGTACATCAGCATATATTGATGCGGGAAATAAGAATCTTACAATTGATCTGAATAAAAAGAAATTAAAGGCTGTTCATTTCGAGATTATGGGTTCTCTTGTGATAGAAAATGGAGAATATAGTGGCTATATCAGGAATGCAGCGACAGGGAATGAACATACATTAACATTTGAAAATGTGAGAGCAGATCTTACGCAGCTTGGATGGTATGCAAAGGGTGGCCTTAAACTGGTAAACAGTAATATAGAACAGCAACATGATGATGCAACATTTACAGAATGGTGGCTTGAAAAGCTGCAGATGGATCAGACATCTGTTTATAAGATTACAAATTCGCCAAGCGGACTAAGCAATTATGGGTTGCTTTCATTAGATGAAGCTGTGGGCGGTATTGAGGAATTTCTTCCGGCCGGATACACATTGGATGGACAGCCGAATTCCTATAATACGATATTAGATGAAACAGGCACAAAGGCAAGAAGTGTAGAGCTTCGTTACCGCAGACTGACGGATTCGGTGGTTACGGTATCCATCGACCCAACCGCCTATGTGTATGATGGAACAGCCAAGAAACCGGCGGTGATGGTGGCATATGACGGTAAAAAGCTGACAGCAGGAACAGATTATACTTGTGTATTTTCAGATAATATCAATGTCGGAACAGCAAGTGTTAAGATAACAGCAAAGAGCAAGACCTATCACGGAGAGATCGTAAAGAATTATACGATCGAGAAAGCACCACAGGCAGCACCGACAGGACTGACAGCAGTTAATGAAAGTGCAACAGGAAAGAAAGACGGATCTGTTGCGAATGCCGCAGCGACAATGGAATATTCCACAGACCAGACTACATGGACGGCTGTAACAGGAACAGTTGTAAATGGTCTTGCAGCAGGCGATTATTTTGTAAGATATAAAGAGTCCGCAAACTATTATGCATCACCGTCCGCAAAGGTAACAGTCGGTCTGGCAGCTTCTAATACAACAGAAGAATCTACAACAGAGAGTGTTACTACAGAAAGTGTTACAACGGAGAATACTACAACAGAAACAGCTTCCAGTGAAGATACCACGACAGAAGATGCGACGGATGAGGAAGAAACGGAAGATGTGGATACCGAGGATGAGACAACAGAGGTTCTTCGGAAGGATGAGACAGAAGCAACCGGTGATAAAGGCAAAAATGATCAGAAGAAAACAGGTGTAAAAACCGGTGATGCATTTGCCATGAAGGCGGCAGTTGCGGGTATGCTCATTTCACTTGGAATGGCATGCGTGGTTATTATAAGAAAGCGCAGGAAATAAGAAAGAAAATTAACAGACAGAAAATAATAGTGCTGGATTTGGACAGAAATGTCTGAATCTGGCACTTGTGATTGAAAGGAAGCATATGAGCAGAATCGAATTGATCGCTCCATGTCATTTTGGATTGGAGTCAGTATTGAAAAAAGAAATCCTGGATCTTGGATATGAGATCGTTCAGGTAGAAGACGGAAGAATTACATTTGCAGGAGAAGAAGATGCGGTTGCAAGAGCAAATATGTTTATTCGTACAGCTGAACGTATCATGATCAAGTGCGGAAGCTTTAAGGCTGTAACATTTGATGAATTATTTGAAGGAACCAAGAGTATTCCATGGGAGCGGTATCTGACCCGTGATGCAAAATTCTGGGTATCCAAGGCTACATCAAATAAGAGCGCACTGTTCAGCCCGTCTGATATCCAGTCTATCGTGAAGAAAGCTATGGTAGAACGTTTGAAACAGACCTACCATGTATCATGGTTCACGGAAGATGGAGCAGAATATCCGGTTCGTGTATTTATATTTAAGGATATTGTTACGATAGGACTTGATACATCAGGAATATCCCTTCATAAGCGTGGTTATAGGAAACTGGTTGGCAAAGCACCGATATCGGAAACTCTGGCGTCGGCACTGATCATGCTTACACCATGGAATAAGGATCGTGTACTGGTTGACCCATTCTGTGGAAGCGGAACATTTCCGATCGAGGCAGCTATGATCGGAGCAAGGATTGCACCGGGAATTGACAGAGACTTTCTGGCTTCTGAGTGGGCGAAGGTCGGCGACAAGAAGATGTGGTACAATGCGATCGATGAAGCAAATGATATGATTGACCATGATGTGAAGATGAATATTCAGGGATATGATCTGGATAATGAAATGGTAAAGTGTGCGATGGAGAATGCGAGGACAGCGGGAGTGGATGAACATATCCATTTCCAACAGAGAGATGTAAAGGATCTCAGGCATCCGAAAAAATATGGCTTTATCATCACGAATCCGCCATATGGTGAACGTCTCGAGGATCGGGAGGATCTTCCTGAATTATATAAGACGATCGGGGAAAGCTTCAGACGACTGGATGACTGGTCGATGTTCCTGATCACGTCATACAGTGAGGCGGAGAAATATATAGGAAGAAAGGCGGATAAGAATCGTAAGATCTACAATGGTATGATCAAATCATATTTCTATCAGTTCATGGGACCGAAGCCGCCAAAGAGAAAGTGAGACAGAGTTGAAAAAGTATTTGATCGTGGCAGCGGTTGTTATTCTGGGGGTATTTCTGTATCTGGGTTTTCTGAGACATCCGGATATAAGCATTGAGAAGACGGAAGAAGCGGGTGCTGCCGCAGAAACTATGTTGAAAGAGATTGTGACGAATGCAAATGGAAAGGGCATTATATTATATATAAATGACAGCAGGATCACAGAAGCGGAGTATCAGCCGTATTTCAGTGACCATTTGCAGCTGATGCTCCCTATCGCGACATTTACCGATAAACTGGATTGCCTTGTGAATGCATATGAAAATGGGACGATCACATTTTCCAAAGGAGACAGTCTGGTAAAGGTCTATGGTGATTCGGATGTGGTAAATATCAATGGAAATGCAATACAGGCAATCGACAAGCCAGAGAAAAAGGATGATATCATCTATGTGCCGGTGAATGAGATCTGCGAGGCATTAAACTACAGTTGTAATATCAATCTGGAGACAAATGCCGTGGTGTTAAAAAAGATTGCCGAGGAAGAAAAGCTTCCGGCAGCATATGATATGAGAGAGCATGATCGTGTTTCTCCTGTCAGAGATCAGGGTATCTATGGAACTTGCTGGGCATTTGCTTCACTTGCGGCACTGGAAAGTACGATCCGTCCGGCGGAAAATCCGGTATTTTCTGTTGACCATATGGCACTGAATAACAGCTTTAATGTCAGCCCGTTTGACGGTGGCGAATATTATATGAGTATAGCCTATCTTGCGGCATGGCAGGGACCGGTGCTTGAGGAAGATGATCCGTATGGTGATAACCAGACGGTAAATGGATTGTCGGCGGTAAAGCATCTGGAAGAAGCCATCATCCTGAAGGACAAGAATTACGAGGCGATCAAATCATCCGTATACAAATATGGCGGTGTGGAAACGGTTATTTACTGTGATATGAAGAATGCAACGAGTAGTTCTTATTACTATAACAGAAACCGCAGTTCCTATTATTATAATGGAGATCAGACACCGAATCATGACGTGGTGATCGTTGGCTGGGATGACAACTATCCGAAGGAATATTTTAATACAGAACCGGCGGGAGACGGCGCATTTATCTGCAAGAATAGCTGGGGGCAGGATTTTGGTGACGAGGGATTCTTTTATATCTCTTATTATGATACCAATATCGGTATGAACAGCGTAGTATATACGAAGCTTGGAAATAGTGACAACTACGACAAGATCTATCAGTCAGATCTGATGGGCGAGGTCGGCACGATGGGATTTGACGACAGGCCGGAGGCCTATTTTGCAAATGTCTATACGGCTGGAAAGAACGAGACATTGAAGGCGGTTTCTTTTTATGCGACAGGCCCGAAAACGACATATGATGTGTATGTTGTGACGGATTTTACCGATGTATCCGACTTGCAGCAGCGGACAAAGGTGGCATCCGGTGAAATGCAGTACGAGGGTTATTATACGATCAATCTAAATGAGGCAGTACCGCTTCCGGATGATCGGAAATTTGCGGTGGTTGTGCATGTGAACACTCAGGATTCCACGATGCCAATCGCAATCGAATATAATAATGATGAGAAAACGGCGAACTTCGATATCACGGATGGCGAGGGCTATATCAGCCTGTATGGCACGAAGTGGTCGAGTGCGGAGCAGGAGAATGACTGTAATGTCTGTTTGAAAGCCTTCACGGATGTGGGGGATTGAATAGAAAAGGAGAAGACAAGATGAAGAAATTGATTTTTGCAACGGGTAATGAGAATAAGATGAAAGAAATCCGCATGATCCTTGCGGATTGTGGATATGAGATTCTGTCGATGAAGGAAGCCGGAATTCAGGCTGACATCGTAGAAGATGGAAAAACATTTGAAGAAAATGCCATCATCAAGGCAGAGGCGATCCGTAAGATGACAAATTGTCTGGTGCTTGCGGACGATTCCGGTCTGGAGGTAGACTATCTCGATAAAGCACCTGGAATCTACTCTGCAAGATTTATGGGGGAAGACACCTCATACCGGATCAAGAATAAGGCGATCATTGACAAGCTTGCCGGTGTTCCGGATGAGAAGCGTACAGCAAGATTCGTATGTGCGATCGCGGCTGCATTTCCGGATGGAAAGACCATTACCAGACGTGGCACGATCGAAGGAATCATTGGATATGAAGAACGCGGCGAGAATGGATTTGGATATGATCCTATCTTCTTCCTGCCGGAGTATGGCAAGTCCACAGCAGAGCTGTCACCGGAAGAAAAGAATACGATCAGCCATAGAGGAAACGCACTTCGTTTGATAAAGGAAGTTATAAATGAGAATACTGATAATTAGTGATACACATGGAAGAACCAATACGATTCGGGATGTCTTAGATACGGTGGGAGACATCGATATGTTTATCCATCTGGGGGATGTCTGCGGAGATGAAGAATATATTTATGACAATGTAACCTGCCCGATCCACATGGTCGCCGGGAATAACGACTGGGATTCTGATCTTCCGATGCAGGAGGAATTCATGATCGGACGGTATAAGGTATTTATCACGCACGGACACCGGTACAGTGTCCATTATGGAACAGATCGCTTACAGGAGTTGGTCAAATATGATGGTTACGATATTGTGATGTATGGACACACGCATGTTCAGAATTTGGAACGATATGGCGGAGCTTATATCGTAAATCCGGGCAGTCTGGCATATCCGCGCGATGGCATGAATGGCAAATACATGCTGCTGGAATTTGACCAGCATGGAACACCATTTTTTGCAGAAAATGAACTGAAACCGAAACGCCGGATGCGCAGCATATTTGAAGATATGTGGGGCGACCGGGAGGAGTAGAGATTATTAGAGACAAGAAAGAGGTCGGCTGTGAAGAAACGAGAGATTATAGAAGGTGTTATAAAAGACTATGATTTCCCAAATAAGGGAAGCTTTGAACTGGATGGCAAAAAGGTGATCGTAAAGGGATCACTGCCCGGACAAAAGGTGTCCTGCATGGTATCCAAGGTGCGTAAGGATAAGGCAGAGGCACGTCTGTTGGATGTGCTGGAACGTTCTGAGATCGAAGATGCAGTACCACCATGTCCACAGTTTGGTATTTGCGGCGGCTGTGCATACCAGACCATGAGCTATGAGCATCAGTTGGAGTTAAAGGCCGGACAGGTGAAGAAGCTGTTAGATGGTGTGATCGATTCGGAGGCACATCCATATGAATGGGAGGGCATCATCGGCTCGCCTGTTACAACTGCATACCGGAATAAGATGGAGTATTCATTTGGCGACGAATATAAGGATGGTCCTCTGGTACTAGGACTTCATAAGAAGAACAGCATGTACGATATCGTTCCTGTCTGCAACTGCGTGATCGTAAGCGAAGATTATAACAGGATCGTTTCTTATACGATGGAATTCGCAAGGGCACATGGACTGTCCTATCATAAGAAAATGCAGCATGTAGGACTGCTTCGTCATCTGGTGCTTCGCCAGTCCAAGACAAATGGCGGACTTCTGGTAAATCTTGTAACCAGCACGGACGAATTAGAGAATCTGGATCTGAATGCATATGTAGAAGGGCTTCTGGCACTTCCACTTGACGGAACGATCATTGGTATTCTCCATACGGCAAATGATTCTCTGGCGGATGCTGTTGTGCCGGAGAAGGTAACGCTGTTATACGGAAGAGATTATATCGAGGAAGAGGTGCTGGGACTGCATTTTCAGATCTCACCATTCTCATTTTTCCAGACAAATACAAAGAGCGCGGAACGACTGTACAGCAAAGCCCGTGAATATGCCGGAGATACCAAGGACAAGCTGATCTTCGACTTATACAGCGGAACCGGAACGATCGCCCAGATGTTATCACCGGTTGCCTCCAAGGTTATCGGCGTAGAGATTGTAGAAGAAGCGGTTGAAGCCGCAAGAGAAAATGCAAAGAGCAACGGACTTGATAACTGCGAATTCATCGCAGGCGATGTCTTGAAGGTCATCGACACCATCGAGGAAAAACCGGATCTCATCATCCTCGATCCACCGAGAGATGGCATCAATCCAAAGGCGCTCCTTAAGATCATCAACTATGGTGTAGATGAGATCGTCTATATCAGCTGCAAACCAACTTCTCTCGCAAGAGATCTTGTGACTTTGCAGGAGCATGGATATTATGTGAAAAAGGCATGTGCGGTGGATCAGTTTGTGAATACTGGGCATGTTGAGTCCGTAGTTCTGCTGTCACGAGTGTAGCGAAGTGAGAGCAGATTACGGAGGACCATACAAGGCACGCCCAAGAGAACGAGTTGAAAACGAAGTTCGATTGGATGCGGGCTACTGTGGAGACATGCGTCCTCTTGACGAGAACAAGCGAAGCGTAGTTCGAGGCTTAGAGGCGCAGTCGTTCTGGCGAGCGGAGCGAGAGCAGAACTTCCTTGAACCTTGTCAAGGAGCGTTAGCGACGCAGAGAAGCATTAGCACTGACCATGCGATAGCTGTCCACGATTGGCGAGCACAGAGTGCGAAGACAGAGTGGAAACAGCGAACCGCTAAGACGTGCTTGCTGTCAAGGAAATAAAATCAAGTGCCATCAGAGGATCCTTGCGGAAAGCTCGGTTTTCTTGTAGGGGAACATATCTACTTTTCAGTTTGATCGAAGCAAGAGTGGGTGACAGAAAAATAGCGGTAGAGTTTAGGCAGTGAATCAGAGGTCAGAGGTTGTGGTACTGGGATTGTTGTCAGCGTCGACCGCAGTTTAAGCCACTCGATACTAATAGGCAGATTTGGCAGTGGAATAGGTAACAGGAGGATTTGGAATATGGATTTTAGTTTGAATCGAATGCCGTCTACACAGAAAGAAATTGAATGGAAGTGGGAACGGGTTGTAAAAGAAAATATTGATTTTTCTGAAATTAGAGTGAATGGCGCCAGCTGTGATTTTGAGGCTAATTTGGATTATTTTAACTTGACGGATACAAAAGCAGACCAAATTTCGTTTATTGGAAGACGGTATGAGTTTTTTGAACAGGCAGTTGGGTTGCGAGATTTTAGATTAGAAATCTTTGGAGACATTCATCAGGATACACAAATTGGTATGATTTTAAATGGTATTAGCCGATATCGTGAAGAGTCGTCTCCGTATGGTCTGTTTGTTTCATATAGGTATATAGGGGAATCTGTTTACTGTGCTATCACGGTATGTTTTGTTGATAAAGATTGGGGCTCAGAGATGGATGTTGCAGTAATCGAGGTTAGTCAAGATGAGAATGCATATGTTCTTCCAGTAGAAATTTCAGAAGAAGCACTAGACTATTTTTCTTTTGATGACATTATGAGATTAGCATATTGGATCGGAAACTTTTGGGCGGGAGTACAATACGAAATAAATAATCGTCCAGAAGAAATAAGAGTTGTTGAACAGAGAGGACCAATTTCACCAGACGACGATGCATATAAATCACAAGATAGAATCGTGTTAATTAAGAGAATAGTTGCTGTTGATAAAGATGGAAGGCCTATTGAGTATGGTGCAACTGCTTCAGGACGTAAATATCATGTTCCATCTTGGGGTGTTCGTGGTCATGAACGAACACTCCAAGATGGGAGAATAATTCCGGTAAGAGCGTATCGAAAGGGAAAAGAACGAAATAATCCGGAGATTTACATAGAAAAACGATATATATTTGATGATGAAAAAATTGATAATGATATCAATAAATAACCTATTTTAGGAGGAACATAGTGGCAACATTTAGAGATAGAGAAGTATTTGAGTTTTGTGAAAAGACTTTTGAAGAATTAAAGCGACAAGACAATGGATATTTTCCGCATAAACACGATAAAGAGGTATTTAATAGAGCATCAGCACAGTTTGGAATTGGCGTGGAAGAGGTCGATAAGATATACGATTCTTATACCAAGGTTGCTGCTAAGCTAGAAATTATGAAAATTAATCGTCTTCCGAAGAAAAAAAGAAAAGTAGCAATGATGAGGAAGATGCAAGATATAGTTTTAAACAATAAGGACCTCCCCTTTTATAAAATTGAAGGAGAACCACAAGAACCAATTGTGCCAGCAACAGATATTATAGAAGAAGGATATAAAGACCTTATATCTACTTTAGCTCATGTTGGTTGGACTATTCCTTTGACCATTGATATACAACAGTTAGAGGAACTACGCAATTGTAGTTCAGATGATGAAAAAATAGAAGAATTTTTTTTGAATTTTTATACGGATAAACAACTAGAAGAATTATCACAAACAATTTGCTCTGCAATAGATAATCAAGGACAAAAAAAGAGATTTGAAGAAGCATATTCAATTTTTAAACAGGGAATGTATTCCTCTTGTTTGACTGTATTGACGACGATTCTTGAAGGAGTGATTTCAAGTTTTGGAGACGATCCTAAGGACGTGAGAGTAATGAGAATATGTAATTATCACGCATCTGAAGAAAAAAATAACGGGAATTCTATAAAGAGTCTGTGCTGGCAATCAATTTATGAATACACTACACTCTTGTTTGAAAAAAGTGATTTTTCTAAGAATGAACCAGACGAAACAAATAGACATTGGCTTGTACACGGAAGAACAAGTCAAATTGGAGAGAAGGTCGATTGTATAAGAGTAATAAATGCTCTTTCGACAATTTCTAACCTGAGATAAAAACAACCCTCCTGGCCATCATGGTTAGGAGGGTTTAGTGCATCTATGGGACTTATGCATCCACATCAATGCTAACACCTGATTTCAATTCTACGGTGATGTGGTCATCCCAGATGGTGATCTGTTTGATCCAGCGTCGCACCAGCGATTCGTCAAATTCGGTGAGGTAGGTATTCTGCTGCGCAATATAATCCTGCAGGTCATTGACCCGCTTTATCTGCTCGTCTCTTGCGGCAGTGTCTACGGTGGTCTGCTGGCGGAGTTCTCTAAGCCTGAATATTTCATCGGCAATCTCGTCATAGGCTTCTTTGCTCTGGGCTTTCTGGATCAGTTCTTGTTGCAGGGTCATCAGTTTTTCGTCAATGTTTTCAACGGAGGTTGCCTGCGAAGCTCGGATGACTGAGGCAATGTTGAGCTGTAGCTGTGCTTGATAGCTACTTTTGTCTCCAAGCATCTGGTTGATTGCCTTGATGACAGCAGCCTGAAGGACCAGCTCGTTAATGGTTCTGGCGTGGCATTCCAATCCGGTAGATTCCAGCCTGCTGATGCAGCGCTAGATGATAGATTTAATTCCGCGATTGTTCCAGTGGAGCCTTCGGAACATTTCACCACATTCTCCGCAGATGACGATTTGGGAGAAGCAGTGATTGCAACTATAACTACATTTCTTGCTGTTGGCACTAGTTTTGACTACTCGTCTGCGGACCGATTCTTCTTGAACCTGTAAGTAGATGCCCTTCGGAATAATAGCCTCGTGGTTACCTTCTACATAGTATTGAGGTACAAGCCTGTTGTTACTGATTGACATGTCAGGTTTCTCCTTTCTGGATGGACATGAAAAGGACGTCCATCTCTAATATCCACTGGAGATGAACGTCCCATTTTGACGAAAAACGGAAATGAAAATTTCTATCTCCACTATTAAATAGAGATGAGTTTGCCGTTTGGCCGAAAAAATCTAATCTTTTTTATAAAAAGGTGTTGTATAGCCATCGGCTCTTAAAAGCAGTCCTTTGGCCCCAGGTGGTGTGCGGCTCATTTGCTCACAAACTGCATCCAATGACATACTGGGATTCGTTTCGATGATAACTTCATCGTGAATATGCATGACGATAGAACAGCAGCGGAGTGTCTGCATAGCAGAGAATATCACGGGCAGTTGCCTGTACGATGTTTTCAACAAATTTCGGACCGTAGGGATTGAGTCGTTCCCACTTCTTGGTGCCGCTGATGCCTTCATAGGTGATACATTGGCCACCGAACTTATTGGTTCTAAGCTTCGGTTTTACATACGCCAATTTTCTTCCTGATGGGAGAGTAATAAAGAGCATGTCACTCCTGCAGGAGCATGTCAGTCCATATTCAGAAGTTGTGTGCTTGAACTTTATGGCTTCCATGACAGCATGATCAACATCCCACCAGAATTTCACGATGTTCGGATTAGACTGGTTCCATGCATCTACCAGCGGATGGAGCTCTTCTCCGGTGAGCTCCATATCCAGAGCGCCCATCGCTTTCAAGACTCCGACTGAACCTCCATAGCCAAGGGCAAGTTCTGCAATCTTGCCTTTTTGACGGAGGTGGCCATTGATACCGTGTTTTTCAACAGGAATTTTGAACATCTGCGATGCAGAGGCGCAGTAGATATCTCCGCCTTTGGCAAAGATATCTTGACGCCATTTTTCACCGACAAACCATGCAATGACACGGGCCTCAATAGCAGAAAAGTCAGCCACCAAAAATTGTGCACATTCTCTGGAAATAAAAGCAGTACGAATGAGTTGGGAAAGAGTATCTGGCACGTCTTCGTAGAGAAGTTCCACAGCTTCAAAGTCACACTGGAGAGCGCGCTTGCGCAAGGTCTGATAGATGGTTTTGCGGTAGGTTCTGTAGCTGAATATTACGACCGGAGAATTTGCCGGTTCGATTGGCTCCATAAAATTGAAATATGCCACGGGCGCGACCATCGGCACAGACAGTCATTTCCATCGCCTGATATTTACGGACGGACGACTTGGCCAGCTGCTGCCTTAAAGTAAGAACCTGCGAGAGCTTCGGAGAAGCAGATTTTAAGAGTTCTGCAACAGTTTTCTTGCCAAAGGTATCTGTCTGCAATCCATTATCTGAAAGCCATGCTTTCATTTGTTGGATAGAATTTGGATTTTCTAGCTGTGTGATTCCCTTCATCGTATCGATCAGTTGTGTTCTGTAGCGAGTATCCATTCCGATGGCAGTAGCAACAAGTTCCATGTCTAAGCGTATACCACGGTCATTGATTTCTTGGCCTTGGTGGTATTCATCTCAGTCTTGATCTGGAACGGGAAACTTTGAGAGACTCTGCTGAATGCCCACTTGATGACAGATTCATCTTCCAGGGCAAGAAGGACTTCTTTGGGAATCTGTTCTCCGCAAGTAAGGTCAATCACCTGAACGGGTTGGTTGTCTGTGCTATAGGCAAAGAGTAAGATTTCAAAATTGGGAGACTCCACATAGCGATAGACGCCTGTTTTCTGAAGAGGCACATCACTGTAGGTCTCAATATCAATGCTAAGTGTTTTCATGAGATTGTTCTTTCTGTAAAACAGGCAGCAGAGAAATCCCTGCCGCCTGCCGTGTTACCATTTATCTTTATCGGATTTGTATTTATTGATGTCACGGCGGATGTGGTATATCGCATAGCGGATAAGATAGAGAATGATTTTCCCTACGTTATAAATGATGAAGCTATATACCGTTACAAAAAAGGTGTATGCGATGACGTTAGCAATAAATAGATTTAAGATTTCTGCAAATTCATTCATAGATTGTCTCCTTTTGTCGAAAGATGTGCTGACGGCAGCAGAACCACCGCCAGCAGGTTGATAGATTACTTAAAGTCCTTCATGCGCTTTTCGTGGTATTCGAGATCACGCTTGTCCTTTTCCTGTTCACGCTTTTCGCGTCTATGGTCATTGATAATACTCTGAATCATAGAGACTGCAGTAGTAAGGCCAACACACGCGAAGCAGCCGATACAGATGTTTACAAGAATTGTGCTAATCATGATTGTTTCCATAGTTTGTCACCTCCGTTAGTCAAGGAAATCATCGTCGTCATCAGTTGCAAGGTCAGATTCAGCAGAAGCCTTACCACCAAGAGGCTCGTCATCACGAATCTTCTGCAGATTGTTAAGACCGCAGGCGATGCCTTTGAGCTTTGCTTCCCCTTCACGGTATGCAGCTTCGATAGCAGCTTCAATCTTTGCGACAGTCTTTGTGTCGGACTTCGGGATAATCAGGCTGACACTATACTTCGGAGTGCCACCGTTGATGGACTTCGGTTCCCAGACGCTGGCGTAGCTCCAGCGTGTGTTAGGACCGGTGATAACCTTCATGGGATTTGGCATTTTTGCATTTTTACTCATTGTCATATTCCTCCATAAAATCATTTTTTGCTGTGTTCATTGCCCGGGCGTTTATCGCTCTCCGGCACAAGAGTAGGTTTGCCTTGTGGCTTTTCAATATAGGCTGCAAGGAGCTTTTCGAAGCGAGACTTACCGAGCAGCTTTTGCATGGCCGTGATACCAAGCAGTTTCTTTTCGTAAGGGCCAAAACCAGCAGCTTTGACAGCTTTCGATACGGCGTCTTCACTGGTGTATCTGCGGTTGGAACGACCCTCGACTAGCTTCCAGCCGGTCCGTTCTTTACCGCTGATTGCTTGCTGGAGTGCATACTTCTTGATGTCACCTGCCCAAGCGACCAGTTCGTCGACACGGGAGAGGATGACTTCGATTTCCGAATCCTCCAACAGTGGCGGCAGCTTGAAATCGTGCTGTGCGAGTAGAAGATTGGCTTCCGCTCTGGCTCGACATTCATGCTTTGCCTTGCAGAATCCGCACCATTCACCGCACAGGAAGTTTCCATCACCGGCAAAGGCAAGGTCTGCGGTAGGCTTCAGAACTTCATCGGCCCATTGATATAGGTCATCCTTGCTGACTTCGTAGGTAGAAATGTTCTGACGTCTGGGCTGGTAGATAGTCATGCTGACCGTATCGATGTCGTAAATATCGTCGAAGAGTTCCAGTGCGCCAAGGGCGTAGCACTTCATCTGAGGATTGTCCTCAGCGGATACGAGGATTCCAAGACCGTGTTTGTAGTCAATTACATGCATGGTGCCGTTGTTGATGAGAATGGCATCAGAAGTTTCGAAGCCTTGTTCTACCCAACGGGAGAAGTCCACTCGCTGTTCAATCAGAACAACAGGGTCGGAGCAAGTCTGCTTTGCCGCCTCTAAAAGTTCCATGATGAAGCAGGCATACCTGGTGGCACAATCTTCCATTTCAGCGTTGTACCAGTCGAGACTTTTGGTTGGATCAGTAGCTTTCATGCCGAGAGCTTTACGGAGCTTGTACTCACAAAGAGAGTGGGCATCGGTGCCTTCTGCAGCATAGTTACTGCCTTTATCCTCATAGGTTTCGCAGAGCCTTGCTGACGGTGGGCAGTGGAGCCAGTGGTCAGAAGAGGATGCGGAGAGGATTGCATGTCCTTTAGGTGGCATATTAGAGCACCTCCGCTTCCCTGAGCAGGGCTTCATAATGTTTCGGGTCTACGAGTGACAACTTGCTTGCACCGTGCTTTTTAAGAAGTTCTCGAATTTCAGCTGTATGTCCAGCACGAGATTTATCAGCCAGAACAGCTCGAACATCCTCAAGGGCCAGGGCCGGCTTCGCAGGAGCAGCAGGGACTTCTGCTTTTTCAGCGGTTTCGGGTATTCCTCCAAACTGCTGTGCGAGCCAGTTTGCTGCATCGTTAATAGCAGTGGCAGCATTTCTCAGCTCTTCGATGGTCATAGCCATATCGTTCATTTTTGACATTTACTGTTCCTCCTTCCTCGGATTGTCTGTGCGCGGCGATGATTCTGAGATTTTTCGCCATTCTTGCGGATACCCGACTGATTGCAGTGGGAGTTGCAATTATTTCTGCGTCAGTGCCGCTTCTGTTGTGAAAAGTCCAATTCACAATATTCACCTCGCTTTCTGTAGGTCGCTTTGTTTCGCCTTACACTACTCAATGGAGATGAGATGGCTGTTTGGCCGAAAAATAGAAAAACTTTTTTGAAAAGAAAAATCGTCCCCTGAAGAATCAGAGGACGACCGTTCATATTAGATGTAGTCCTTAAGCTCGGAGCGGAGCTTCTTGAACAGCTTGTCCCTACGATATACAAAGGTATTGCGAGAGAGTCCCATTTCCTTGCTGCAGTCACGTTCAGATTTTCCCTGCATAACAAGCTGACAGATAAGACGACCTTCCGGGTCCAGCTCATTCAGCTTTGCATAGAGAGCGCGAAGAAGTTCTGCATCCTCTAATACTTCAGCGATAGCTGCAGACTCATCTGGCACATCATCAAGCCAGCTCTTTTCGTTTCCGTCAGAGTCACTTACAGTATTGTCGAGAGAAAGCTGATCGCTAGCTTTGGCATAAGGACAGATTAAGCAATCCATGTCGCATAAGTAGCGCTTGCTTGCAGGACAGACACAGCGGCCATGTTCCTGCTGACGCTTGCGATAGGTGTTGATGTCACGATAGTAGTTCGTATAGAACTCCTTGTTGACATCCACCCAACTTTTGGATTCTTTAATGTAGATACGATACTGTTTGCTCTGATTGTCTTTGTTTGCCATAACATTTACCTCCGTTGGCTTCATATTTGAAGCGGAGATAACCGTTATGGCTGCCAGTGTTTTTCATAAGATGGTCACCTCGTGCGGATAACTCCGCTTCTTTCCGGTGACCAGCCGTTCGTAAGCTGGCACTCTATTGATATGTTCTCTTGTTCATCAACTACGAACACACCACGTGGCCACGAAGATGGTGAGTTGATGAACAAGTCAGACTGGTTAACGTCTTGTCCGAGACGAGTTTTTAATAACTATCTTAAATATGCCAGATTTCAAAATAAAAACCTCAGACATGCCTATGTCCGTTTTTGGGAATAATGAGCTGATTGATGGAACGGATAATGATTGAAAATCCTGGATTTACAAAAGAAAAGACCGGACATATACATGTCCGGCCATCAAAAAAAATATGAACGAATGGTAAATTTTCTAAGAAAAATAATAACAAATATAAGCAAATAACAAGAAACTGCT
>ERZ1034962.306-NODE-306-length-25340-cov-135.013961_pt1 | contig 25340 bp, 46 predicted proteins | sample MGYA00520696_ERZ1034962 | MGnify/ENA primary metagenome ERZ1034962 (study PRJEB33766, sample SAMN09781770) | gut metagenome | biome: gut microbiome | host: Homo sapiens | place: Madagascar | study: EMG produced TPA metagenomics assembly of the PRJNA485056 data...
TTCTTATTATTTTCTTGTTTGTAAGAAAATTTCTTTTTATCTTTGCAACGCAAATAAGAAATAAAGTAACAAACAACAAAACAACTAAAATGAAATATTGCACATTCAAACGACTAAAGGCACGCTTGAATACTTTATTGACTGGTCTTGCACCGAGGGCAGCGTAGTAATGCTTAATGCTAAGACTGTTTCATTCTATTACAACGCCAGATACAAGACGCACCCCGATGTCGATAGATATAAGACCTTTTTTGATTACTTCGCAAAAAGGGACGAGGAAATAAAAGCTAATTGTGACCCACAAGAGGTGTATTTCTTTGAATACAATAACTGCGAGTGCATGTACGCTTGGGGCGATGACAAGGAAGCCTACGACATAATAGTCGAACTGTGGGGAGAGGAAACAGCCAAAACAATCACACGAATTTAATACAACACTACGGCAATGGAAATAACAGTAAACATACCGATGAACGATTATGTTCAACCAACAGAAGTACGTCAAGAGGTTGTACAATACATTTGCGATGCGTTTCTCAGCACTTGCGTTTGGCGCATATTTCACCCAGAGAGACAAAACGCGTACAGGGGCAAGACTCTATACGTTATGGTTTCTAAACGAAGTGGCAAGGCCTACGGATTTGGTGGCTACGAAGCATTTGACAGTGACGTTAATATCCGATTTAATGGCGAGGAGATGAAAGCAGCTTTTAAGGCTCTTCGTAATGCTGGATACCACATGTTCTGTATCTACGAATATGGCTATTGGAAGGGCTATATTTGCGACAAGAAGCCTTTCTATGATGGTGGAACAGAAGTAACAACATTCAATGACTTTATAGATTAAACAACATGAAAGCAAAAGATTTTTTGAAAGACCTGCTTCGATGGGATTTGGCCACTGGCTCAGCCTATATGAAGTCATCATACGAATTGAAGATAATCAGTGGCGAGCTTAAGCCAAGGTCGCTGTATTATTTCTCTTTCAAAAAAAGTGACTTGATGGCCGAGCCTGACGTTACGCTTACTTTAGGAGGTGGGGACATTCAATATCTTTGGGAAATAGAGGCGTAAATAAACTATGAATAAATACGAATTAAATATGAATTAACTACGAACAAACAATAATATAAACCAAAACAAATGAATACAAATCATAAACACTTGCAAGGTATTTAAGTTTATTCGTATTTTTGCAAAAAGAAAACGTTATGGGACACTTTAGTAAGAAAGCAATCGCGTGCCGTTTTGCAAGAGACTTAGGTTTCGACTATGCACACAGAGATGGGCTGTTCGGGAAACAAGCACTATATGTTGCCGATATTCGTTGGTGGAATAAAAAAGAGAAAGGTGGCATAATTGGGCTTCCTGTTTATATCGTTATTGAAGGCGGTAAGGCACGACAGCTCAATACCGATGAAACTATGGACGTTCTTTGCGGACGTGCTTAAAAAAAGGTTTTTTTGCTGATACCTATAATCAGCTAAGTCAATAGACAACTCAGCATTGCTTCTGGGGGACTGACTTCCACTCAAAAGAGAGCATACTGTGTATGCTCTCTTTCTTATATTTCGATAAGTATATTTTCTCCCTTTATATAGTAATATCCCTTCAAGCCTTTTGCCTTTAATTCATTTATTTTCTGTATTATTTTTTCATTCTTATTTTTTAATTCAAATAGTACAATTTCTGCTCCTTGTTCTTTTGCATGAATAAAACGGTGTTCTACATTTGAAACGCTTGTAATTGATTTTAATTCCGTTTTCTTACCATCAAGCAGCACATCACAACTTGAAACACCAGGGACTTCCTCAAGCATTTCTATTGAATGCCCGTTTTGAACAGCCACCTTACACATGTTGTATTCTTTTTCAAATTTATATAATTCATTTTTACTCTTTACAGCATTATCCAACCTTGATTTCGGTATTGGTATTGTGCTGTCCTTTATCAACGCGTCAAGTCTTTCTTTGAACTTTGAAGGACTTCCTATAATACCATTCTTCCTACCCTTATCGAACTCCGAGCTTTCAAAATTCCCTTTCGGTGGTTTGGTCATTAGGCTCTTTTTGTCAATCGGTCTAACAACATTCCAGTTTTTAGCATCAAATAGAAGATTGTCTACACGATACGCACGCACACTTTTAATTTTCTTCGCGTATTCCCTGCCAAAGAAATCACGTCTGCCAGTTTGTGGGTCATACCAAAGTGCTGTACCATCTGCTTTACGCTCCATTGTTACGATATGTCCATACTTCTCACCTTTCCACCCGAAGGACACATGGTAGCGACCAACTTCTTTTGTGTGCTCGTTTATTTGCTGAATGGTTTCTTTATAAGGTAGACCTATGTAATTTCCATTTTTTGAAAATTTATATGCAAATCGTTCGGGCGTAGCAATACGTTTGCCATCAGCATTTCGCCAACATAGCCATGTGCAGTGAGATAAAATTTCGGGGTCATCTCCCATTCTCCAGTTAGGCTGTGCTGTTACATCAAATCCGCGCATTCTCAATTCATGAGCAACAACAGACGATTGACAATTAACACTGAATTCTGTTAATCCGCTTTTATAATCAATGTTACCCTTTCCTTGGTTGGCTTTTTCAAAGTCCATTGAAATACCACGTTTGAGTCCCATTTTATTTTCAATGACCTTAAAATTTTGTTTCTGAGCAGATGTATATTTTCTTTCGTCCCAACTGGTAAGAATATCATTAATTTGCTTATCCGTTCGCGCTTCATGACGTGCTTTTGCAGCCGCAAGTATCTTCTCACGACTTGACATTGGTTTCACAACTTGTTTTTCCTTCCACCCCAGCAAATCACCAACGACTTTCTGGTTATCCCTCACGAAGTAAGGCAGCTTTCCGTTCTCTCTCGCCAAGTCCAACTTGTCAGCATTGCGTTCGCACCATTTAGAGAAATTCTCAGGCACGTTCGGCACAAGGTTGGGGGACTTGTAAGCCCTATACTCTTTCTCGGGCAGAGAGCGCAAATATTTCCACTCCTCGCTATTGCGGTCAATCAAGATTGATGACATGGAGCAGCGACAACGTGGGTGCCAGCCTCGCCACATGAAATCTTTGGGGTAGTCGCCTGCAAGCTCATCGCAAATATCCTTCTCTGGGTGATTTGCTGACGTTCTGATACGAATGCCCAAGACGTATGGCTCACTACTCCACCTTTCACAATTTGCATAGTTGTAGGCCATATTCGTTTCTGTGATAGTCAGGCGCAAGGCATTTTGACGCGCTGAACGATATACGCCGGTGCCGACATGTGCCAAGTCCTCTTTAACAAAGCGCACCTTGCCTTGCTCGTCTATCACACGTCTGCGCCATTCCACAACATCGCGTTTCGTACCGTCTGCCATAGCCTTTTTGAGGTGATAACGTCTGTACATCATATCGGGGTTATTGAGATACTGCCGTATCTGACGGCCAAGGCTCTCTGCCGATATGCCTTGCTTGATACCCTTTTCAAGTGCTTGCGACATGGCGAGTTCAAACTCCGCCTTTGTTTGTTGCGTGTAGTTCCACACCCTGTCAGAAAGGTTGAGTCCACCATCGCGTTTCATTCGGCTGTTGATGAATGCCTTTGCCGTACTTTCGCGCCAATCGTCAACCTCCTTGCCCTGCATACGCGTGTATGCTGACAGGGCTTTTTGCTGAATGTTAGCTGAGAGCAGAACGGCACGCGTTATGCCCTGCTTTATGAGTGAGCCAAGAGTGCTGCTGTAAGCATCAAGCAAAGCCTGCACCCGTTCTTTTTCAGTCGGGGTGCAAGCCTTTGCTATTGTATACAATTCATCAGGGCTAACAGCGTGAACAGAATTTGATGTTGCTTTTGTCAGCTCTTTAATAAGTTTGTCGTATAGCTTCTGCAAGTCTCCTGATGCTTGCAGAAGCAATTTTGTCAATCTCTGTTCAGCGGTCATTCCGTGTTCCAGTTATTATTCCTCTCCAGTTTCGTCCTCCTCTTTTGTCGTGCCGAACAAAGCCATCTTCATTGATTGTGCGCTCTCCTCTTGCAACTGCTTGATTGTTTCTTCGGGATTGCTCACAAGTGGATTAAGCCTTACACCATCTTCTTGCGACATGGTCTGCTTGCTCTGCGTTGACAGATTGATAAGTTGCAGCATCTCCATCTCGTTTTTCGGTATGTAGGGCGTGAACACTGGCGTTACTTGAAGCTGGTCTGCGATACGCTTTGGTGTGGCTTTCATGCTCGTTGCATAGCCACTCTTAACGACATTAAATCTTCGCGTGAACATCTCGCCAAACAGCTCCTCTTTTGTTTCGGCTTTCAGGTGTGGGTCGGTGAACATGAGTCGTATTGCAGCTCCGCTCGTGTTGTTGCCTAACGTTTTCATGTTCTCGAATGAGATGTCAGGAGTCTGCGAATATGAGAATATGATGTTTGTGAGGTTGGCTACCTCCTGTCGCATACTCTCGGGGGCAGAGTTCCACGATACGACCTTCATGTCAGCATTTTCGCCCTCGCCCTGGTATACACGGCCCACTTCACCTTTCTCGGCAAAACCTTTCATCTTGCCCTTGAAGAAGTATGTTGGCGTACCAAAGTAGTCATTCACGTCACCCCAATTAGAGAGAAGTTCTTCCAGTCGCTCAATGATTGGTTGCACGCATTCCCATTCGGTTTCCTCCTGCCGATAATACACAACGGGGATTTTTCCAAAGCCATGCGGTTTCGCGTCAATGAGTTCAAGGTTTGCTCCATTGCTCATGTATCGGTACACGAGGGTTGACGTGTACACATCGAAATGGACAGTCGTATTGCCGAGTTCGTCCTTTACGTTATATTTGCGCGCAAATCCGTCCATGCGGTTGTAGTCATCGAAGTGAGGGTACAGAATATCCCCATGCAGTGGTGAGAGCAGCATTACACGCATTTCGTCTTCCTCGCCATCTTCGCCCTTAACGATGTACCATAGCTCCGCGCATTCGCAACAACGGAACAACTCGCGTGCAAGTCGCTTGTCGAAGTAGTCTATCTTATTGTATTGCAGAATATCCTTTGCGCTGTCATACAACTCTTGTTGCTGGCTGTCTGCAACACCATTAATGTTGTATTTAACTGGTTTGGCAAGCAAGAAGCCAACATCACGTTCACAGATAAGACGCTGTGCTGGAACTGCAATACGGCAGCGGTCTACATACTTTGTCTTGTATAGCCAGTTACCATCATTGTCTCGCTTGTCGCTCTTTACTTTAAGTTCCTTTTTCTTGCGCTTTGTCTTGTCATAGACTGCGTGCTGCATTGGGTTATATTCCGCTTCTGTTACATCAAGAGGCTTCTTGAACCCTCGTTTGCGTGCTGTCAGCAGCGTGTAAATCTGCATCGGGTCGCCCAATGCCATTATCTCTCTTATTGGCCTCATGTTTATTATTTTCTCGTATTTGTTTATTACAGCATTACAGCATATCTATAAAATCATCGGCTTCTATGCCGTTACTATTCTGCCCGAGCAGTTTATCAAGCACCACATAACGTATTGCGTCTATCGCGTGGTTGTAGGCGTCAATAGGCTCATTCAGCCACTTGCCATCTTTATTCTGTCGGTAGGTGTAGTTTCTGAACTCTTTCAGTACATTTGTGCTTCGCTTTGTCACGCGTATCTTTAGCTCTTGCATCTTCTGTATTCCAGCCATGATTGACCCTTGAAACTTGTGTACGGGGTGAATGTCAAGCCCTGCATTCGCAATTTCGTCAATCAGTCGCGGGTCGGCACTTTCAGATATTATCTCAATATTTTGTCCGCATTCGCGATTGGCTTCCTTGTGCGCTTTCGCTATGTCTGCAGCCAGCATTACCGTGCGGTAGCATACTTCATCAATCCACAGCGAATTATCGTTGATATACACGTCTACAATGGCCGTAGGGTCGTTTGTGTAACCAAAGTCCATGCCTCGGTAGTGATGCTTCTGATGCCAGCGAGGTATCTCGTCTATCTCTTCCACATTCTCAAATATCAGACCCTCTACCATAGCTTGCAGACCAAGACCGTAGATGCGCCATAAGGACGGGTTTTTATATTTAAGACTCTCTATCTCGTCAATAACCTTTTGTTCAAGAAATGGATTATCCTTGTATGTGGTGATGAAATGATAGGTCTTAGGCTCTTTGTTCAGCGTGCATAGCCAGTGGTCATCAGAGAATGATGGGTTGTAGTCAATGATAGAAAATTTAGTTGTACGCATTTGCAGCTGCTGCCATTCGATAAACTTTAGTTCGTTGCCTTCATTTACGTACAGAATTTGTCGCTTACGACCGCGCAACTTCTGCTCGTTGTCGCACGAAAAAAACTCCACCCATGAGCCATTCGGGAATGTGCAAATCAAGTCGGATTTATTGAACGAGCAGTCATTCCAAACGCCCATGTCTTGCATGATTTTTACGAAGTCACGCAATACAGAACCTTTTAGAGCTGGAAGTGTCGCACGCACTATTGATACCGAGGTGTTGGCGTGCTGCAAGCAATACACGCACACCCAAATCACCGTGTTGTAAGTCTTTGAGCTTCGGCTGCTGCCTTGCTCGCTGACGGTTGTGTAACCTTTAGTTTTAGCGTTTTCTATTTCGCTATAGATCCTCGTTGTCTGTATCTTCATTATCTTGCTTGTCTACCTGCTCTCGGCTGTCAATTACTTGCACCACAAGAGGCTCTTTCGCAACATCTTTCCCGTTTGTTGTCACATCAACCTTTTGCCCGTCAATGAACCTGTGTATAAGTTCAATCGCTCTAAGTTTTGTCTTGTTGTCAACTGAACTGCTTAGCGCAAGGTTGACGAGTTGCAGGTTAATCAATGCTGCATTTGTGGCGTCTGCAGAACTTATGCCCAACTTTTTCAATGCTTGCACGGCATTGCGTTGGTTCGCTGGTATGGGCTGTTCTATCATCATGCGCAACACATCAGCCATTGCACGCTTTTCTCTGCGTGATTTCCCTGAATTGCGGCCGCCCTTTCTGCTGAGTTCCCTCTGCACCTCGGGCGGCTGCTTGTTCATCGGGATAAGGTTTTGTTCGCTTTTATTTCGCATGTTATTTGCTTAATTGATTATTTGTTTGTAGATTTGCGGAGTTAGTTCGGTGCGAGAGTGCTTGCAGTGCCGCAGGTCTCGCAAATAAGGACTAACGATGCAGACAGGCACTTGGACTGCATCTTATCAATCAAAGTGATGTTCATACAAATTTTTGTTTCTGTCTATGACCAACACTGCTTTGATATCATTCGTTCTAGCAAAACTCTGATACTTTTTCATACCTTCTTCAATGTCGGTTCTATGCATCTTTCCATATCTGTCATAAATCAATGCTATTGATGCGCCCTTTTCACGTGCATGAACTATTGCGTTATCTACATTATTCACCGCATTAGTAAGGTTGCTATTACCAGTCCTTTGGTCATAAAGAATACCGCTTATAGTACCCTCTGCATACTTAGGTGTACCGTCTTTCTTATATGCTGTTGCGTAAGCTTCAATTCCCTCAGGAGTAAGAACTACGCGATACCCTTTGTCAGCTAAGGCACGTCCAACTTCAATTTCTTCAATGTGGTAGTTATGACCTATTTTGTAAAGCATTGAACCACTGCCTTTTTCAGGTAAGTACGAAAGTTCTTTATCGTATTGACCGCTATTCATTGCTGCATTAAAATCCGATATTGTTTCAAGCCTACTTTTCGTTGATGGGTTTACTATGCGTGTGCTACCGCTTGCTTTTGACATGTTTACCGCGCTTTACACTTATTTCTAACTGTTCTGCCTTACTGTCTTCTACAAGATTGCACACCGAACTTAAATCCCTACTTTGCGCGTCCATCATTTCGACAAAACTGCTCTTTTTCAATACGCCTCGCGTTTTACTTTTTTTGGCTTAAGCATTGGAAGCACAAGCAAGAACCCTCCTTCATCATTGCGTCTGTATGTCTGTAGTTTTGTTTATCGTAGATATAGTGGTTAAGATTATATGTGTTAGGCTTCCAGCCCAACCCGTCTATCCCGCAACAGCACAATGAATCACCCATTGCACGCAATCTGTTTTCTCCGCAATAGAACCTCATTCCTCTTTTATGCAACATCTCTTTGAATATTGAGAAATGCCGCTTATACAAATCAGATGGGAACACGAAATCAGCACGTTTCTTTATAAGACCTTTTACTTTTCTCGTATACTTAATCCCTTCAAAAACAACCCCATAAACTCCAGCCTCGTGAAATTTTTCTATGCTATTTTTAATCTCATCGAAATACTTCGGAATGTATGGCTGACAGCGTATAATAACGCGCTTGTAAGGCGATATTTTCCTTGCAGCATCAAGCCTTTCTCTAAAAGTACTCGCGCCTTTCTCAAAGTTATCATAGCTATCACAAGCTGCAGAGAATTGTACAACACAATTACATTGCTTAATCAAAGAAAGATAAGGCTCCTCAGATATTATTTTATTCTTCGTACTGACAATAAAAGGATATTTTGTCTCTGCGAAAACCTTTAATGCTTCAAGGGAACGCTTATATTTCAGTTCAGCAGGTTGAAATGGGTCTGATAATCCACCCCAATGCAGAGGTATGTCCCAGTCACACCATCGTGTTTCTGCTGTTCTTTCACCATTTATAAACCGACGCAATGACTCTGCCCCCTCTCCAGGTTTAACGTTCGCGAATACATCTTTTGAACGTTGAACAAAGCAGTAAGAGCAGTAATGTGAACAACCTATGTATGTATCAAATCTTATAGGTACATCACATAGAATAACTTGACTTCCACAAATTGGCATACTATATCTCTTTTTGACTTTCAGTTTCTACATCGTTTGTTCCACCTAACGCGATATTTACAATCATGTCAACTATTGCGGGCTTACCTGTTTCGTTGACATAATTGTTTATTTCTTCTTCGTGCTCTTTTGGGAAATTAAATGTAATACTAAAGACTTCGCTTTCTTCAGCTATTTTGTTTTGAAACGCCCCTTCTTCCAAATCATCAAAAGAGTCTGCATCGTCAAAATTAGATGGGTTTAGGAACTCACACTCCAGTCCAAAATCCTGCAATTCTTCCACGTCCCACTCATTGCCGAGCAATTCCCAATCGTTTTGTCCGAATGCAATGTTGTCCTTCTGGATATATGCGCGGAGTTTCTTTGCGTCTGTTTCGGCTGGCAACACCTTAACAGGAGCATCTTTGTAGCCAAGTTCTTTCATGGCTCGGTAACGCATATTGCCAAGGATAACGACGAGCTCTCCGTTGTTATCGTAGGCAACGAGTTCACGAAGTTGTAGCATCTCGGGGTCATCTTCAATGCTCTTTTTGAGTGCTTCATAACGCTCATCTTTGATAAAGCGAGGGTTCTTTGGCACGTCTTTGATTTGTCCAGTATTGAGATGCAAATCAGAAAGTTTGATTGTTTTTGCTTGCATATTTGCTTTGTATTATAATTGTTCGTAATTTTGCGGTATGGGAATAAGTGCTGGACACTTATTTCGCCCCCATGGAGACTGAATTGATATTTCTTTCCTCACATGGGGCTTTTTACATCTTATCAACAACAGAATAAAGTTCGTGCATTTTTAGATTATTATTCCAACACACTTTGAAATATACGCCCCTTCCGTCAGCATCTGTATATGTAAACCATAAATCACGTCCATCTGTCCGTGGGTGTATAAGACTGTGTGATGTTGGAGTATAGATAGATTTTTCAAGTATTTCATTAACACTCATCATTGAGTTTCTACTGAAATATTTTCCGCTTAGAGAAATCATCGCATCATTAGCAAAGTGGTCTAAGCCTTTACTTGTATAACCTATTTGAATTACCTGCCCATTATCTATTACTTGTGTGGTCTTTTCGTTCTTAAGTTTGGCGTACAGTTCTTTGGCAACTTTGTTCTTTTCGTCTTTTACAAGTCTTTTACCGATAGTATCAAGCTCTGCGTATTCAACTCGCACACCATCGCGGAAGTATAATTTCTCTTGCGAGTTATTTCTATTTACCCATCTTGAAACTCTTGTACTGCCGCTGCCCTTTGCCATATCTCCGCTCTTTATTTACGCTTACGTGTTCTATAACCATCTCTGTGCAACATAGATTCCACACTGTTGTAAGTATTCTCTTCGTATGTTCCTCGTGTAACCGAGTTTACATTCTTCAAAAAGACCTTTTCGTCCAATGCTGCACCAGCGAAATCTCTAAACAATGCGCGATTTCCTAAACTTGATATTTCCACATAAGCCTTATCTAACATCTGTTTTACTCTACCCTTATTTGCTTCGGGGGCAGAAGCGACAACCGCATTTAATTTCTCTTTTACAATTCCGACCATGATGTCATGTGCTTCTTTGCGTCCTTGAGATGTTTGCCCCATCTTTTCGTATGTATGATAATCCATTCTGACAGGAGCATTTGATGATTGCGCCTTTACTGAATTATTCGTTGTTCTTGCACTCCTTGTACCGCCACTACCTTTAGCCATGTTCAATTTGTTTTCTGTTGTCAATAACTTGTTTGTCAAGCAAATCTTTCAGCGTTGGAATAGTCTTGCCCATGTCCCAATTTTCTTTGAACAAAGCTGTATTCTGTGCCATTCGCTGAATAGACTTGTACTTGTTCTTTATGATGATGATTGGCGTAACGTAAACCGCACCATTCTCTTTGCACCATTGCTTAATGACCTCGCCACCGCCATACACAACGAATGTAAGGCTGTTGCCATTAGCAACACGCGTGGCTATCTCGTATTCGAAGTTCAGGGCGTTAACTCTGTCCTCGTAGCCTCGTGTGCAGAATGCGCTCCAGCCCTTCGGCACTCCAAGCAAATTGAATGCGTAGAACTTGTTAGCGACATTCAGGTCAACGAACACGCGAATGCCTTCCTCCTGCATCTGCCTTGCAACGAGTCGTTTTTTGTAGATTGCTTGCAGACCGAACGCAATAGGTGTTTCATTGAATAGCGAGAAGTTGGGTTCTACGATTTGTGCAGGGTTTTGCTGCAAAATTTTCTCGGGGTGTTCGTAAACCGCATTGAACCGATAGTCATCAGTGTAGAAATGTAGCGTTCCTGTGCCATTCATTTTGAATGTGCGCTTTTGCTCGCCAAAACAGACAAACGGAATTTGGCAAGTTGTTGCTTGCATGTCTAATCTGAGGCTTGGCACCTCAAAATCGTTGTCCGTTGGGAACAAAGAGTCAGGTATGTATAGGTCGTTATTCATATTGCGATATTACGCAAAAAGGACTAAGCACTCATAATGCTTAGTCCTTTCTTTGAATATCAGACCTCTTTTATCGATATATTGTGCTTATACAGCATCAATTTTCGCTTTATCACAAAAGATGCAACTGAAACAGTTATCCGACTTTTAACGTCCTCAACAACTTGTTTCCCTTTCTTTTCGTACACGAAATCCGCAATGTAGTAACACGCCCGTTCGAGCAGTTTGCCTTCGCTGTCTGTCTGCTTAGGTATTAGCTCGAACTTGACTTGTCTTTGAAGATTTTTTATTTTACCGCGTTTTTCTTCCTCGCGCAATAACAAGTACCGCTTAAACTCCTTGATGCTGTCAAATCGCCCGAAAACGTTGTTTACAACCTTGTTTCTGTATTTTGCGCGGCCTTGCTTCGTCCTTGGTTCGTTCATATAGCTCATCTCACCCCCGTGCTGCCTATCCCGTTAGCACCTCTCTCGCTGTCTGATAGCTCCTCAGCCTCCACATACTCAACCGATGGTATAGGCATAATCACAGCCTGCGCTATGCGGTCACCTACCTCGTAGTCACAATCAAGCCCACGAAACATAACGTGCACCTCACCACGGTAGCCACTATCCACTACGCCCACACAATTTGCCATGAGCGCATGATGCTTGTAGCTACTGCTACGCGGATATACGAACATCGCATAACCCTCAGGCAACTCAAATGCAAGCCCCGTGCCGAACACGACTACACCATGTTCGTAGTCTTTCCGCATCGATGTCGCCACAAGGTCAAAACCAGCATCACTAACATTCATTCGCTGCGGCATCACCGCATTCTCATTTAATTTCTTTGTTTTAATTATAAGCATCTTTCAAAATGTGTATTTTCAGTTACAGTCTTGCTCTGTGTGAAGCCATTACACGCTGTCCGCACAGAGTTGGAAAAGAATTTCGGGCATCTGCCCTTGGCGAACCTCAGGCACTCACCGCACTTCCCCGTCTTGCTGTTTGTCATATTGTCTAAGCAGTCTTATTGCCTCGTCCAAGGCTTCACCATATTCCTTTGCCGTCAGCGGCATCTCGCTAATTGCCCCTCTGCGCCATTTCTGGTGCAGATGCAGGGCGTGAATAACTTGTTTTGTAGTCATATTATTTCTCATTAAAATTGCGCCCTCCGTGGCCACGAACCACGCGCTGCCGACACCACTGCACCATTAAAAGTCAATCCGTTAAGTTTAAGTTATTAAATTGTGGCGTTGCAGAGAGGGCTTATGATTTTTTGCTATTGTTAATTGTCGTTCATTTGTTGTTTCGTATTTGATTGTTTAGTACTTTTGCAGTGATTTCTATTGGAGCTAACACCTCCCGAGGCAAACTTCCGATGCCTCTATCTCTTCTCGCCGAGAAAAGAAACAAGCCCATTGTCCTGCACTTTGGGCTTTTTCGTTGTCTGTCGGAAGCAGACAACTCGCCAACCGCAATAAAGCGGTTGAGCATAGCCAGAAAGGAGGTGTTAGCATGAAATCCAATAGAAATCAAAAGGAGAATGGCGTTGTTCGCGTATTCTGTAAGTATATCACGAAAAATGGTGTACGCATTTACCCGAAGAATGGTTCTATATTCTCTTTCGTTGTAGATAACAGAAAGGCGTAATATCGTCACTCATTGAACGTGTTGCAGGCACGTTCTTTTTTTGTACCCCACCTCGGACACGGACCGAGTGTTACCCGACCTCGGGCAAATAAAAAATCCAACTAAAACAAAACCATTTATATTTATGAAGTAAATAAAATATGAGGTTGGTAAGTGGGGTATGTTGCTAATTAGCTGCTCGCAATCGGCGGTCCGTCATGACGGTTGATGTCCTTCCACAGCCAATACACGAACAACATTAGTGCTATTACTATCAGTAGTTTCATTCTTCATCGAATATTTTTTTAATCACGCGATAGGTCATGTAGATAAAGGCTATTACAAGCGCAATACTCATGCCGTAATCTAATATCATCTCAGGCTTTATCATGTCTTTTACTTTTTTGTGTTTGCGGCAACATAACCGCGAATAAAACCTTTAAGACAGGCCCTTGCCATCAGTGGCGTGCAAGTGTGCTGTTCGCCACACTCGTCACAGCGAATGCGGTCGGCAGCCTCACGCGCCCTCTGTTGGAGTGTCCTTTGCATCAGCTAATTCCTTGTAATGTTCAATAATGTGTATCAAATCTCTGTAAGTTTCGCTGCGGCCATCGCAGAATCCATCTTCCTTGCCAGCAAGGTAAGCCATGTACACACTGAAAACGAAGAACGCCACAGCAGCAATAACAATCATCGCTATCATTCCTTGCCCTCCTCTTTACCAGTTAGGCGTTCCCACTCATCATCAAGGTAAGCTTTCTCCTCCTCCTTGCTCATGAGTCCCTGCACATAATTCATGTCTCTTTTGAGCATCTCTATTCGGTCAGGCGCAAAGGTCACTACCTTGTATCTATCTGAGCCGCACAGAGCATACTCGCACAATTCACCAAGTGCCAAATAGCACTGTTCAAAGTCCGTATGGTCAGAGTTCTGTATGGCATTGTCAAGCACTGCATACATTTCCTTCAATCCTTCTACAAAAAGTTTCATCATGTTTTTAATCGTTTGTTTTGTTATTTGTTGTTTTCTTGTTCTTTTTCTATTCTGTTTCGCATTGTCTCAAACCACATATCAAGCACCTTTCGTCTGTCGGCAAGTTCCTGGTTTCTGCACTCCTCTTCCAAACTGGCATATAAGAGTTGCTCAAACATATCATGTCTTAGCTTCTCTATCTCGTTTTGCAGTTCGGTGAGTTGTGCCTCCTTGTCGGCAATCAGCGAGTCGTAGTGGCTCCTGGCCACATCATCATCGTCACGTTTTCTTTCACGCGACCTCATGCGGTCTGTTTCAATTTTGTTCGACTCGGTCAGATAGATGTCGGCAAGCTCCGCTTTGGTGCGCGGAACACGTTCTGGTATGTGTCTTAGCACAAGTGCAGTCATGTCCTCTTTCATATTGTTCTTTGTTTAATCATTATCGGGCAGTCTCGCCCGTTCGGACTTGCGAAATAGCAAGCCTTGTGAATGTTGTGTCTGTCACTCTCTGTATGCGACAGGGCATATCGCAAACAAGCCTTGCGCTCCTTGCAGCCTTGCCCGTCACATGATTTAATCTTGGTCATTTCCTTCAAGTTTATCTATGAGTTCTTCATAACTCTTTTTTGTACAAATCAATCGTTTGGTTACTTCGGAGAGGGGGAGAACATTCGTAAATTGTCTTAAATAGCATCCATCATAAAACAGCTTTTTACCTTGATAATCAGTATGTGAGTACACTTGAATACCCCAAAGATGGTTCTCATTATCTCTCACTAAACAAGGTTGCCATTTTTGAGGAACAAAGTTGGAGTAGTCGCGGTAGTAGGTTGGGACTTCGATGTGGAGATTGAATTTATCTTCTTTTCTGTCATCACGGCAAGTACCATCTAAGTTACACCTTACCCCTATTTCATATTCGCCACCACAATCAACAAGGACTGCGAGAATTTTATCTACTCCAAACTTCATATCAAAGCAAACTATCCTTGCAGTAAGATTGTCCTCTGTCACTATCCTTCCTTTAACTTCCTTGTTGGTAATCTTCTTCGCCAACTCAAGGTCAAACGGAATTTTCTTGTATGTTGTTCGTGTCATATTATTTCTCGTTTAATTGTTTAACTCTCTGCCAATGAGTTACCTCCAGCCCGAAGCTAACGAATTTGTGGCTGTCTGTGCTTACATGCGGGTCATTGCTGCGACGTGCGAACCACATACAACTCGGCTCATCTTCGTTGCACACAAGCACGACCTCCTCATATTCTGGCAGCTCGTCCTTAACGCTTATCCACTTGTTGTATTGCTTCTTTTCCATATTGTTTTTAGTTATGTTACGCTTTTACTTTAATTCCGTAGTACTGAAAGAACAAATCTTCAAACTGATGGGCGGCGTAGAGGGCGGCTTCCTGGCTGTTAAAACAAAAGGAACAACAACAGTTCTTATTCAGATATTTACCAACGTAGTGGCCTTCTATGCTGCAAGCTTTTGAAATACCCATGTATAAATTTTTTGAATAACTGGAAATAAAACGAATGCCTTCTCTCTGGTATGCTTGGGTATGTTGCTCAATATCTTCAGCCGTGTATAACTTCCAATAGGGATAGAATCTACGCATGGTTTTGTCGCAAAAATCTTCACCGTTGATAGCCTTTTGGATAATCATTAACTTATAGAACGCATTTGCTTGCAAGAATGCTTCTGTATCGCCTAACGGATTTACAAGCAGAGGTGATGCACTAATTCCTAACCGCATGCAAGCATCTGCAAAGGTTTCGATTTTGTGAAAGTCAAATTCTTCGTTTTTCATTGTTATTCTGGTTTGTTTGTTGTTCCTAAAAGATGCTCGTTCCCTTCGTAGGGAATGCACTGCTCCCAACGTGCACTAACACACAAATAAAAGTTTTCTTTGTCCATACCACTGAAAAAATTGCATTGCCATTCATATTGGTCACCATCACGGACAAGCACTTTTTCAAAAGGCTTAAACTGAGGTTTAGGTCGGGTATTAGTATCTTGTTCACTCACTCCAAACTTACTCCAATCACGTTGGTCTTTTGATGGAAAGAGTGTAGGTTCTGCAGCTGTTGTGTGAAGTTTACCATCTTTTGTAAAACTCACTATGTTTCCACTCCTTATTACCCTACAATATATAGGATAAAGCGAGCAAGACAGAACGTACAATAAGCTTAGCTCGCCATACATTGAGCTATAAAGGCTTGTACCTACCACACAATCTTTCAATATTTCTGCTATGTTCATTGTTTTATTTGTTTTTAGTTATCGTATATCCACGCGACTTTAATTCTTCAACAAGGTAAGAATCATCGAGTTCACTTATAAATTTCTGTTGTGATGATTTGGTGCATTCGTCAAATATATTCTCAAGCACTTCTGCTTGTTTGTATTCTGATACGTAAGCAAGAATATCGTAATCCTCAATCATTGCGCTTATTTCTACTTGCATATTGTTTGGTTTTTGGTGTTAATAATGTTATCTGATAAAACACGTGACAGAAACGATAAACCCGTCCTTGCGCAGACAATCAGGGTGGCCCGTAGCAGGCGCAACGCAATCCGTTCTGCCAGCCGCCTTAGCTGCGGCAAGCACCAAAGCACTAACGATGTATATGCAGCCGTCTTTAGGCTCGGGCAATCCCGTTATGTCGCCATAGCTCACTGAGCAAATGCCGTTATCGTCAACCTCGCTGAAAGTGTTCTGAACTCGTGCCACTCCGACACTGTCGTATTTAGTTCCGTTGTTAAGTACAATAGTGTGGGGTGTGTAATTGTAGAATGTTGTAGTCATAGTTTTTTATAAATTTTCGTTAGTCTGCAAGAATGCTCTCCACATATCTCACTACTCGTTCATATTCTTTTCCGCTATCTTCACTATCCGCATAGGCTTTCTTGATGAGTTCTTTACCAGTGCCATAGAAACAACCAACGTTCCACATATTGTTGCTTCGTGTCCATGTAAAATAGCGGTCACTGCTCCACCAATTTTTGAAAACTATATAATCTCGGCCTGTTTTAATTATAGCGTCGCCTTTAACAAAAGCGTTACCATAGACTGATGCCACGCCAAAGACTTCTGCTTTATCATAGACTTCTGCGTCACCATGTACAAAAGCGTTACCATAGACTTTAGCATCGCCAAATACTTGTGCTTTCCCAAAGACTTTAGCCCAGCCATAAACTTCTGCTCTGCCAAAGACAAAAGCGTTGCCTTTGACAAAAGCGCTACCATAAACTTTTGCTCTGCCAAAGACAAAAGCGTCGCCTTTGACAGAAGCGTAGCCACAGACTTCTGCACTGCCAAATACTTGTGCATTCTCATAGACTTTAGCGTTACCAAAGACCTTAGCTTCGCCATGGAGCCAGCAATCTCCTTCTTGTGATAGATTATGATATGATTGCACAAATCCACCTTTGTCACCAGCTTTTATAGAACCAAAGTTCCTAAGAGCTTCGATTCTATATAACGTTGCATCGCAAAAGTCTATGGTCTCATCAGTTAATCTGTATTTCTCCATATAGCTATATATTAAATTTGAATTGTTTACGTAACTGGTTCTCCAGTGCCTCTCTTAGCGCATCAAACGTCTTTGCGACATTCGGGTCTGTCAGTCTGTTCTCAACAAACGTGCAGCAGAACTTGTAGTCCATGCCCATGCTCGCAATCTTGTTGCGCATTTTAAGGAGTATTTTAATCTTTTCTTTTTCCGTCATATTCTGTCATTCGTTTTGCTCGTTTACTCCATAAGCATGCGGTAGCATACGAATAGCTTCTGACCCATAGCTATCCTTTGTCAGCGACACGAAATCGCGGACTGTGGTGCTGCCATCAAGGTTTATGCCCTTATCCTTGCAAAAGCTCTCTCTACCCATGCGGCATGAGCCAGTGAGAACGTGGTGATAATCGAAAAGGTCGCGGTTGGGATAAGGCGTGTCGTAGTCGGGAAATTCCTTCACAAACGCCTCTATTCGCTCTTCTTCTGTGCTATCGTCATAGAGCTTTTCTTGCAGAGATGTGAAAGCATCGTGCAAGGTGTCGCCATGAGCGAAATAATTTTGTTCCTTGACAATGTAGCAAGGCTGCAAAGTAAGGTCGTTTTTTAAGATAAAGCCTTGCGCAATGTTGCCGCGAACTGATTTTATAATGGTTTGTATACCATCTATGAGATGGACATTGTCTCCATTCAGTTCCTTTACGCCTCCATCGCCATAGCCATAGCCAAAGCCATAGCCATAGCCAGAGCCATCGCCACAGCCACAGCCACAGCAACAGCCACAGCCAGAGCCATAGCCCCAGCCACAGCCAGAGCCATAGCCATGGCCATGGCCATCGCCAGAGCCAGAGACACAGCCAGAGCCAGAGACAGAGCCAGAGCCATGGCCAGAGCCTTCTTCTGAGTTCGTGCTCAAAAATGCGTTAATGCGCGTTTCTAATGTTTCCATGCTGGTACTCCTTCTATTGATTCTATCGCTTTGTCTGTGCAAGGAATTATCTCTATTGCGTCAATAATGGTAATACTCTCTACCGCGACAGTAAACTTGCATTCACTTGGTTTGGACGTACCATCTACGGCAAGCTGAGAGAGAGAAGCCGCTCCTCTCCAGCACCAGATGCGACGAGCATTGTGCAGTGTAACCTCTTGACCGTCGTGTGCGACCAATGTTCCAAACTCTACTCCGCTGCGGTCGCCGCGGATAATGACTTTCTTTCCAATGTTTGTTTCCATTTCTTTATTTGTTTTTGTTGTTGCTACCACTTTTTCTGGCAACTGTGATTGTTGTTTGTTTATCAATTCTCAGAAAAGTGCATCAGTGTGTTGCATTGCAACTAATGCAAACTTCTTGCTTCGTACATTGTGTTATGACCTCGACTATTGCATTTTTTGCAACGGTCAGGTATCTGTGCTATTGCATTCACGTGCTACCCTGTCGTTGTATTCGCAATCATCAATGCAGTTGCACCACTTGTTAGCATAAGGTTTGAAGGCATACTTGCAATAATATCCGTCTGGAAGATAGTTCGTCTTCCCCACATAGTATTTGCAGTTTTTACACACTGGCTTATTCATCGCATAATACCTCTCTTAATGTTATTCAATTCTGTTGCACTCAACGCCCAAGGCGCATAAAGCATTATCTCGTCAATGTGCGCTCTCACGCAATGTGGAAACACCAATCTCCCGTAGGAGTTCCTTCGTGTGTAGTGTAATATTCTTTCTTCTATCGTCATGTTGTTTGTCAATTTATTTCGCACTGTCGCGATATTCAAAGTAATCTTGTAACCACCCTTTCATCTGCTCCGTGTTGCTCAATGCGTTAAGCAGATTGACGCCAGCTGTGTTGACGTTGTTGTCGGCATTAAGGTCAATCTCCTCGTCCTTGCCAGTCACAATGCCAGCCAGTCTTGTGCGTAGTCTGTCGGCCATGCGGTAAATATCCTCCTCCACCATCACGCCAAGCAGCTTTGTGGCAGGGCAGTCCATTGCTGTCTGTGCAATGTCCATCAGCAATCGGCCGTTGGCATATTCATACAAAGGCAGCGCACATTCAAGAGCCGCCATTACGGGAGCGTCCTTCACACCATTACGAGTAAGCACCTGCATCACCGAGTAATAAAACGGTTGCCACAGATGTTCAAAGTGTTCATCTGTCCACTCTGCGAGTCCGTCATACATCTCAATCAGGCTGTCGGTAGCTATGCAGCGAGCTATATCACTATCCCACCTTGCTATCTTAATCTGAAGTTCCTTCACGCTCTTTTTAATGTCGTGTCGGTAGTACTTGCTTTGGCTGATAGTACACAGCGCGCTGCGCAGCTTCTCGTTAGCAAGTTCTTTGCGCATCATGTTGAGGTAAAACACATCACCAAATATGCGGCTCTCCTTGCTTGTAGGTTCTTCTCGGCATCGTCTGTCGCGCTCCTCCAGCTCGTTAATGCCATTCTTGTAGGTTGTGTAGAGAGGTGAGCCAATGCGTCTTTTCAGACTCTTGCCATAAAAAGGGTTACCTTGTGTTGTTGTCGTTAGATTGTTCATTGCTGTTGTTATATTATCGTTGATGGTTTGTTATCGTTTGTCATTGCAGTTAAATCCCCCTTGTACGCATCTCTCGCAATAAACTCGTACCCGAGTTTTGTCAGATTGCCTTCCTTCCTGTCGCTTCGTTTAGTTGCAGCATCATATAGAACAGTGCGCCCGTTGAGCAATACAACATACCCCCTCTTTCTTAATTCATATCTTCTCCTTATTTCTGCCATATTCTCTTTTGCAGTTAGCATAGAGAACACCCTGTTCGTTCTCTGTGGCAGTCCGTATTTTATTCGCAATCTCTCCGATTTTATAATGTTCTCGAGAGTTGTTCTGCGTTTCTTCCGTGCCTCTTCCGTGTGCATCTTGCAGATGTTTTTATGCGCTATATGTGCGAGAATGTTCTGCTTAAAATCATCGGTTTTACGCAGGTGCATTTTCTGCGCCTTTTGACGAATTTTAGCCTTGTTCGTCTTAAGTAGAACCACAAGATCCTCAATCGTGCATATAGGGTAATTCTGAACGAGTATTTGTTCCTCTTCTTTGCTCCAAATTTTTCTTTGCATATAACGCGTTATTTTTTTTATTATGTATACACTTGCACGTCTATCGTTAGAAAGTCGCTCAAACCGCATTAAAAGCGGCCTTTCGGCTATATTACGAGTATGCTACCATTCTCTTTGTACTTTGTTATTCGCATAAGTTTGTTTTTCGGCAATCTGCTCACGCATCTTCCATTAACGCTTACACTGCCAACTATGTTCAGTTCTTGTCTTAGATTCTGGCTGTCTCTCCTGATTATGATTTCGGTGTCGAATATGTCGTTGTTTCTGTAGTATTCAAGCGAGCTTCTTCCCCCGTTTTTTTCTGGGTCGTACCAGTCCTTTCCTGCATTATTCGTGTTCTGCAAGGCTTCAATTCTTGCTATTGCTCGGTTGCGCTCTGGTAGGAACTCCTTGTTGAAGGCAAGCCCTATTCTGCGAGGGTCGAATGACACATAGCTGTTATCGTAACGTCCAGCTTTGTATCGCGAGAAGAACAGCATCAATTCAGTAAGTTTGTAACTTGACGCTATTGCAGTGAAATTGTCAACGAACAGCCTGATGCCTTCTGTGAGCACCTCGTTGTCACTTGCCGAACTTAAGAACATACCTGTTATCTGTATCTCGAGCCAAGACTGGGCTGCGCCAGCGTTATCGTACAGCGTGTTTAACGCTCCCAGTGCAGCGCACTCTCTTAAGTAGACCTTGTCGCCAATCTGCGACAGATAATGCCAATTCGCTGGGCTGTAATTCTGCATCAACTTAGATAGGCAGCTGTTCTTCTCCGCCCACATTCGTGAGACGTTCATAGATTGAAGCTTGACATCGCTTAATTGCAATATCGTTTGCTTCTCGCTTACGCTCTGAGGCAGTCTTGTATCTTCGTTCATTTTGTTGCTTCTGCTTTTCTTGTTGTATTTGAATTCTCGCCCAGTCCACGAAATGACATCGCAGGTCTGATATGCTGCTATGTGCAGTTCCTTTTGCCCTGCACTCCAGAATGAAGTCTTGCAGTATTTTCTTAAGTGATGGAATATCCTTGCCGAACTTCATTGCAATTTCCTCCAATGCACTTTGCATTTGCCCAAATTCCTGAAAAAGTTCCTCCTCTCGCGCGCTACGCGCGCATGGTGTGTGTGTAATATCTTTTATATCATTTTCTTTTATATCATTTTCTTTTATTATGGGTGTATTACTCTTGTATTCCGTTTGTACTTCATTTGTATCATTTTCGCATTCATTTGTATTACATTTGTATCCATTACTTTCGTTGTTTTTCTTTAATTTCCAGCGTGTTTCGATTGCCCGTTTTCGTTTTTCTGAAATATCAATTATTCGGTTTAATCTTTTCAAAACTGATTTATTTCTAAACATTTTCGGACTTTTCTCAACATTTTCAGCCTTATCGTCATCATAATCGAACAAACCAAAATCTTTTATTACGCGTTCGACTGTCTTTTGCTTTACATGAAGGTTGTATGCTATACTCTTGATAGAACTCATCGGCATCTCACCGTCTTGCTCATAAAGCATCTCAACAAGGCACCAGTAAATACCAATTCCAGCCACGCCCATCTCAACTATCAATGCTTGCAGTTTGGGGTCGTTCCTCGCATTGTAGTCATGTTGAAAGTAATACGTTTTCTTCATTGCCCGATATTATAGCGTGAGATTGTTGCCCTGATAGATTGCAGGGCTGTAATTATGTCAACGTTAAGACTTGCAGCGTCAATCATAGGCGTGCCATCTATCGCAACATACATCTTGTTGTCATACTCTTTGACCTGAACCCTCTCGGCTAATTGCTTGCACAGGTGGTCGTTAATGCGCTCTATATTGCGCTTTCTGCGCTTTTCGAACGCGTGTATTATATTGTCTATATACATCATAGTTCACGCTGTTTTAACAAGTTCTCAATCTGCGAGCGCATGACCAGTACATTGCGCCCAACCTGAGAACACTGAATGTTGAATTTCTTTCTGTAGCTTACCCATGTGTTCGGAGTTATACCGAGCATCTTGCAAGCTTCCTTTGTCCCTATCCACTCGTCTTGTGGCTTAAGGCGTTCTTCAACTCGTTCAAGTATAGATACGACACGCTGCCAGTCCTCCAGTGGTATTGTGACGAATGTCTGTGTCATGGCTCATTGATTATTAGTTTGCATTCATTTTATCTACAAGGCTGCAGACGTATTTATCCGCTTCTATTACCTTGTCATTCAGTTCTCGTATAACGTCCTCGTCACGCACAATCTCGAGCGAATACAATGGCTTTCGCATGAATGGGTTGTACACTACGAAGTACGTTTTAGTTGCTCCTGTGACAGCCATGTGAGCGAAGCACTGCCAGTAGTAGTTCGCTTCTACTTTCTTAAGTCCAGCAAGTTTTTCCTCGTAAGTGTCTTGCGTGAATACATTCTTGACGAACTTGATGAAGTTTTGCGCTAAAGGGCATTTAATCTCAATCGCGTAGAAGGCTTTTGCTTCGTTGTCGTAGTACATTCTATCAGGCGAGCTTGCGAAGTTCGGCAGACTCTCGCTCTTTACTGATGGTGGCTCGTCTAACTCAATCGGTGTGTTAGAGCCATCGCCATACTTCTTATTGAATGTCTTGGCGAAAAGGTGTGCGGCTTCGCCCTCCATCGAATGTCCCCATTCCGTTATACGTGAATGGCTGTCAGTCAGTTCAACGTACTTTGAGAAGAGTATGTCATTTCCAACTATGATTGGGTTCATGCCTCTCTCGAATGCGAGCTGGTTCATGTACGTTTGTGCAGTTGCTGTCCATTCTTCGCCTTTTGTTCTCGGCTTGCCCATAAGGTTGCCAACCGCACTTCCCGTTATATTGCCCAGCCTTGAGCGAAACCAGTCAAGTGTATTCTGATTAGTGTTGTCGTACATGGCTTATTCTGTTTGCAGTTCTACGTTTTCCTCAGCATCTTCTACCTGTTCTGCGGCCTGTTCTGCTATTGCCGAAATTGACAGCTCGGTTGCGTCTGCTGTTCGCTTTCCTACCTCCTCATAAGAGGTATACTTAATGTCTTGTGCTTCCTCTGCAGTTATCAGCCCCATGCTGATTTCTGGGCAGTAGGTGCGCTGCCAGAATGCGGCTGCTCTGTATCTTAGCATCTGATTAGGCATCGTTAGCCATTTGCTCCCATTCTTTGATGCCCAGCCTTCGGCCTTTGCCATCTTGATGCTTATCCAGTCACCACATAGCGGTTCTTTGTGCTTGGTGTCGGTTATCTCGTAGGCTACGACTCTGCAAGCATAATCTTCTGTGCCTTCTGTGCCTCGGAACTCATATCGTAGAGCAGAGAACCGTTTGCTTGCATTGATGCAAGCTATAAGGAACTTGCTGCTGAAGGCTGGTTGGCCATGAACGATATACAAGTTCTGCATAACCATCAAAGGGTTTGCTTGCATTCGCGTAGCCATCTCCAGTGCTATTGTGCAATTTGCTATGACTGCCTCTGCTGGTAGTGGCTCGCGGCCCTTGAACCTATATGAGTCAGGTATAAAGTTTGACATAGCATAGAGTCTTGCTATCCTCTGAGTAGCTTCAAACTGCTTAACCTGTTGTCCGACTGGAGTGGCAGCAAACTCGGTGTCTTGCTTAATTCTAAGCAACTGAATTTCTTGTTCTTGCGGTGTCATCGTTACAACTGCATTGTTCTTGTTTTGTTCCATTGTTTTAGGTGTTGTTATGTGTTGTTATAATAGCCCAGCGTGCCACTCTTCCTCGTGATACAGCGTTGAACCAATCAGTTTTAATTCTTTCTTCGCTTCTTCTGTATCTGCTTCTTTTGCAATGTCAAACACCTTTATGCTGTCAAAGTAAGTGTACGACTTCGCTCTCCGAATCAGCTCTTTGTCTTTTTCTGTCATTGTTCGTAATCATTACTGCCAAACTCTTCTCTAACATATTGAAGGGCGTCAACTACATCACAAGATGTGTCACGCGCTGACTTTAGCTCTTCAATTTCTTCCCAGCCTACCTTTTCTCTTTGCAGTTGGTCTACGAGAGCATCTATTTCTTTGTATACTTCGTAAGCCTTGCGCTCTATGGCTTTTATCTTGCCAGTCTGTTTCGTGTCCATATTAGCAATCTTCGAGTGATAACTTTATGAGTGTTTGCACGCAATCAGGAAACATTCCAGCCCTGTATATGCACACGGCAATAATTGCGGTCGCAATAAAAAGTGAGATGCCGCAGAATGGTATCATATCGTACAGCGTTATACAACCGTGTCCAGTTGATACGCACATCATTGCACAAGCAACGAAATCAAGTACGGCTATTAAGGAGAAACACAACCACTTCCTCATCGTATTCTTTTAGTTACAATTCCTTTTTTAAGCAGCATATTCCTTACTGCCTGAGTTGATATATTCTCATTCTTCGATATTACCTGCATAAGTCGCCATTTTGCGGCTGTCGGGTATTTTTGTTTTAGCTCCAAGAACGAGCATACTACACGCTTTTGACGTTCGTATCTGCGTTTCTCGTTCTCTGTCATTAAGATGTCTGTCATACCTTTATTCTTTTAGTTGTATATTAGTTTCAGTGCAGGCGGCTGGAGTCGAACCAGCTAATGTCCTAACGTTTCGCAAGACCGAACGCGCTACAAAGGGCTATCCAGCATCGTAATGGTAGCGAGTTCAATGTACTATCTCCTGCCGTCTATCCGATTAACGGCCTATCACCTGCGTTTGCCCGTCTTTCCGAGCTGCCAGCCCCTCGCCTTGGCTGCTTGACTTTTGAGTTGGCGAGTTAAATGCAACACTTTGCACTCATGGGCAATTCTTATGCGATTTCCAAGTAATTAAGTTTGTATATTGTTTTCATTGTTATTTATATTTGTTATATTTGCAATGTTTGTTACTTTATTTCTTATTTGCGTTGCAAAGATAAAAAGAAATTTTCTTAC
>ERZ1034962.308-NODE-308-length-25222-cov-5.639647_pt1 | contig 25222 bp, 33 predicted proteins | sample MGYA00520696_ERZ1034962 | MGnify/ENA primary metagenome ERZ1034962 (study PRJEB33766, sample SAMN09781770) | gut metagenome | biome: gut microbiome | host: Homo sapiens | place: Madagascar | study: EMG produced TPA metagenomics assembly of the PRJNA485056 data set...
GCACTGCCGCCTCCGGCGATCAGGGTGTGGACATCGTGGCCGAGAAGGACAGCATCAAATACGCCATCCAGTGCAAGCGCTACACCTCCAAGCTGGACAACACGCCGGTGCAGGAGGTTTTCGCCGGGAAGCAATATTACGGCTGCGATTTGGCCGTGGTGCTGACCAATAACTATTTTACGGACGGAGCTCAGGACCTGGCCAGTAAGACCGGCGTCCGCCTCTGGGACCGCACCGACCTGAACCGGATGATTGAACAGGCGTTTCCACCTGCGCCTCCCGCCCCGAAGAAGGAACTCTCGGTGGGGAAAAAGTTGAAAGAGAAAATGCAGAACAGAAACAAAGTGGAACCCTGACCTCCCGGCCCCTATATGGGAGGGGGGGGAGAATATGGGCCGCCAGTCGTACGAAATCAGGCACGACACAGGCGGCAGGACGCCAGCGGAAATCACGTGCGCTTGGAGCTTTTATAATACGCCAAAGTTTAATTGCCCGACCACCGTGCCACTGGTGGCCGGGCTTTGCCGTCGATGGAGTCAACCCCCTTGCTACCGACTGCACCGACAGCATAACGCAAAAAGTTGGAAATCTCAACACGTAAAACAGGAAAGTCCATTGTTTTGTGCTTTCTAAATTCGTAAATTGTTTTCAAAAGTTTGCAAAGGGGACAGGAAAATGGGGAATAAAACAGAATACGACGAAATGTCCCAGATTATTCGTCAGGCCAAGCACGAAAGAAATCTCACGAACCAGCAGCTGGCCACCGCTGCGAATGTGCCGCAGTCATTCGTCAATAAACTGTTGGCCTCCGGAACTTCCGGCAGCGCCAATGCGTTTTATCTGGCTAGTATTTGTGAGGTCCTTGGTCTCTCAATGGATGATCTGCTGGGCCTACCCAAGCAGGAGAATCCAGGACAGGAGGACGCCATCGCCATCCTCCAAACGGAAATCGAGCACAGGGACGCTCTGCTGGCCGAGAAAGACAAGCGAATCAAAATGATGCAGAAGGGGATCCAAAGCAGGCGGACGCTGATTTACAGCCTCACCGGCTTGTGCGTTCTGCTGGCGGCAGCCCTGGCGGCTTACGTGATCCTGGATGCGCTCAACCCCGCCATGGGCCTGATCCGGCAGACCGGGACCAATATTGGCGTGTATCTCATGGCTATGGCCATCATCGGAGTCTGCCTGTACATTGGTCACAGCATGGTCAAGCGCCGGAATAAAAAATTGAGAGAGGAACAAAACCATGAGCAAAGCTGACATCCTCGCCCGATACTCCACGGATAACCAAAATGCGGACAGCATCGAAGTCCAGGTCGAAAAGTGCACAGAATGGTGCAAGCAGCACGGGTATACCATCGTCAACGTCTATGCCGACTACGCCGTCAGCGGCATGAAAGATACCCGGCCGCAGTATAACCAAATGATGCAGAACCTGCGTGCCGGCGAAGCGGACACAGTGGTGATCTACGATCAGAGCCGGATGTTCCGGAAAATGACAGCCTGGTTCGCCTTCCGGGATGAACTCACCGAAATGGGGATCAAGGTAATATCTATCACACAGCCTATGATCGGAAAAGACCTCCGGGACCCTGCCAACTTTTTGGTGGAAAGTAACATGGCGGTTTTTAACCAAATGTGGGTCCTGCAAACACGCCAGAAAGTGATGGAAAAAATGCGCTACATGGCCGCTACCCAGCAGCACACCGGAGGAAAACCCGCCCTTGGCTATAAGGTGGTCTTGGACGGAGACAAAAAGCGGCTGGCCATTGATGAGGCAGAGGCGCAAATCGTCCATCGGATATTTGATGCTTATGCCAGCGGCCAGAGTTACCGGGAAATCATCGCCGCCCTGAACCGAGATGGGATCAAAACCAAACGTGGCAGCGCTTATGGTGTCAATAGCCTCCACGACCTGCTGAAAAACAAAAAGTATATCGGGATTGTTGAGTACGGTGCGCATCCGTACTCTGAAAGTGGCCGACGGAATACGCACGGGAGCGTGGACGAAAACGTGATACGAGTGGAAATACCTGACCTTGCAATCATTGACCGGAAAACATTTGATATGGTGCAGCAGCGTATGAAAGAGAATAAAAAAAATCAGGGTGGCCGTCCGGCCACCCGAAGAGAATACCCGCTCAAGGGGAAAATATTTTGCGCTGAATGCAAGTCCTCCATGACCGTGAGAATATCAAAAGGCAATTTGTTTTATTATGCCTGCGCCGCCCAGAAACGCCAGCATCAATGCACGGCCAAGCCGATCCGCTGCGACTATCTGGAGCAGCGTGTTGCAGATGCGGTACGTGCCGCACTTGGGACGCCGGAAAACAAACAGTTTCTAATTCGGATTTTGCGGGAGCAGGCGGAAGCAATCCAGGGGACCGCTGCCTCCTCCCTGCTGGCGTTGATTGACGAGGAGCGTAATACTACCGCCCAGTTAAATAACGCCATCAACGCAGTCTTGGCGGGCCTTATGAGCAATCAACTCAAAGCAAAAATCGCAGAGTTGGAAAGCAGGAAGTCCGAGCTGGAGAAAAAAATCAATACCTTAAAGCGACAGGTAGATGCTTCCAATATCCCGGAGGAAAATCTTACCCAGATGCTGGATTATATTATTTCGTCCGATTCCGAGAGCGCCGCACTTTTTGCTATTGTTGCACGGGTCGAGGTTGGCCCGGATGATATAACCATCTGGACCAACCTCGATGCTGACCCCAACGGCCGCATTGACTTTGACTCCAAGGAGGACGTGCTAATAACTCATGGTGTCCCTTCTGGCGTACCATCAGTTTTTATCACTGCATTTGGGATGCTCAAAATCCAAGTGCAGCGGTAAAGCAATGCGTCACGCACAGCCCATGCGTGTGGGTTGAAAACAAAAAGTAAGGGCCGTTCCATATGGAGCGGCCCTTATGCTTTACTTTTTGTACATCCCTTGCAGGACCCCGACTTCTTCTGCGTCGCCGATTGCCCGCTTGTGGAGGTATTCGTAGAGGGCCTTCATGCCTTCGGGCGGCTCCCCCTTTTGCCGCTTGTACGCCTCAATGTGCCGCACGACATCCTTGTGCAGGAGGTTCATGTGGTTCATCTCCTCGCCGGACAGTTTGTAAAACAGTTCGGCCATTTCCGGATCGCTGGCCTTGTATTCCAGGGCCAGCTTGGCGTAGGTGCGGGCATCCTTTAGCTCGTCCTCAACGTGCTCCATGAGGAGTTTGATTTCCGTCATGGCTTACGCCTCCTTCAGGGCGTTGACGGCAATGGCGGTCACGCTGGCCACAGCAGCGCCGGACACCCATGCGTACACGTCAACGGGATACACAACGTCGGCGCAGTTGCAGCCATTCGGCACGGCTAGGTAGAGCAGATTATCCAGCGTCACCTGAGTGCTTCCCACGGCGACAGGGATCGTCTTGAGGGAGGCAGCTACGGGGACACCGTTGTAGTACACTTGCACGTTCAGGGTCCCGGCGGTGGTCACAGCCGCCGTCACCTGCGCCGTCACTCGGTAGAGGCCGGTCTTGCGGATGCCGATGTTGTTGCTCCGGTCCACAATGGAGGGGCCGGTGGGCAGTCCTGCGCTGGCCCCCATGTTCAGCGGGGCGGGCGTGGTAGTCAGGTCCTGGGTGGCATAGTTGTACTTTTGGGCCGCAGATTTGCGGTAATTGCAGTTACAGGCCATAGTCTTTTACTCCTTTCGTAATTTTTCAGGGCCGGATTTTAATTGAGACGGCCTTAGTCGATGTCAGTTATAAAACCGGCTTAAAATACTTCACGCAAAGGCCCCCACAGCGTTTGCCGTGGGGGCCGACGCTGTTAAAGCGTAATGTTGGGGCTATGCAGCCAGATCAGCCGCAGCACCCGCCGCAGAAGGGACTCGGACCGGCGTTGTAGCTGTACCCGTTAGGATACCGCACCACGCCATACATCCGGTTGTCCATTTCCAGAGAGGCGATGCGGGCGGACTGCTCGGCGATGCGCTGCTCAAGCTGGGACTTCGTCAGAGCCGCAAACTTGGCTTCCAGGTTGGCGTTGACCCCATCGATTGCCCGCTGCGTGGTGCAGCAGCAATCCGCCAGCTGCCGCTGGAGGTCGTTGGCCGTCTGCATGACGGTGGTGTTGGTCGCACCCTGAGCCAGGGCCATCTCCTTGCCAAGCTGGCCGATGTTGCCCTGCATCTCGTAACCCAGGTTACAGATGCCGTTGCCGATGTTGGTCAGCCGGTCGTTCAACTGGCCGAACTGCTGGCCAAAGAGGATCTCCTGCTGAGAGGCGGCCGTGGCGTACTGGCCGAATTCGCCCTGACGGTTCCAGCCGAAGCCGCCGCCCATGAAGGCAAAAAGGAACAGCACGATGATCCACCAGGAACCACCGCCCCAGCCGTCACAATCATTGCCACGGGTCACGGCGGCAATGTCGGAAAGACTCATGTTTTCCATATCGTAATCCATCCTTTCTTAAAAATTTTATGATAAACCCGTTGCGCACCGGTTTTATCTCAAAAACTGCATAAATTCCTTGGCCTGCTCCTGGAGCTGCTGAAACTGCTGCTGGCTCATTGTGCCGGATTTAAGCAGTTGCTCCACCTGCTGTTTTGCCCGCTGCGGGGTCATCCCGGCGGCGAATTTCCGGAATTCTGAGAGCATGGCCAGGGGATTATTGGGCCTGGTCTGCGGGCTTAAAATGCCCATCAGTGGGTTCTGCTGTGCCATTGACGATAGCCTCCAATCTGCTCAAGCGTTGCTCAATGCTGTTCTGCTTCTGCTGGTCCGCCTGTCGGGGGTCGAACTCGGAAAACTGGAAATATTTGGTAGTTACCATGCCCATTTGGTCAGCTATCCGAACTGCGAAGACGCTGTTGTTCTGCACCATGATCCAGGCCGTCTGACCTGGTTGGACGCTGACCTGTTCCACGTCCGAAACGTTCGGCACCCTTATCCAGTCCATGCTGTTGATCTGCCCTTGTGGGCCCACTGGCGGCCGGTAGGGAGACGTTTGCATTGGGGAGGCGTAACCGCCCCCGTTCATTCCGTAATTCGGTTGCTGCGGCCACTGGGGATTTGTCCACGCCATAGCTGCCACTCCTTCCGCTGTTTATTTTCTTGTGCCATTATCATATCAAAAAACCCGGCCCGCAGATTATCGTCTGCAAGTCGGGTTTTTCTTGTTTTCTTCTCACCACAAGTCAAAATTTCAGATTTTCCGGGAGCAGTTTACTGTATTTCCGGCAGAAATCATACTCTTTTTTTAACTTTCGGATTCTCCTGTTTAAGGTAGCAAGGGACATATTACAGGCGTGGCACTGCCTGACTTGGCTCCATCCTGCGGCACGGGTGCGGAGTATCTTCTCTTCCTCCGGCGTGAGTATCGCCAGGGAGATAAATTCCTCCAAAATCACCCGGTTCCACGGGACGGAATCCATTTAACCCTTGCCAACCTCCTTGTTGTAGGCGGCGCTGGAAATGCCCAGCAGAACGCCCAGGAAGGTGTCCACGGCGGTGATAGTACCTACCACCTGCTCCCCATAGGGGAAGCCCCAGATAGAGCAGAGGGCAAAGTACAGAGTGCCCAGGCCGGGCAGCAGGATGGTGGCAATCCACTTGAGGATGTCATACACACGGTTCGACAGTTTCATAGTTGTTTCCTCCTTGTAATGATTTTGTAATTAAATATTGTGCAGAGGCAGGCGTTTGACCTCCTCCATCACACGTTTTGCGGAGCCGTTGCCGCCAGCGGCGGAATACGGCACATACAGGTAATCGTTCAGGTTTTCATACTCGTCACGGGTGATGTATCCCCGCTCGATATACTTCATCCCCAGGTATACGATACGGTCGTGAGCGAGGCCCACAAGCAGCTTGGTCTTTGCGTCGTACTTTTCCCTCCGGGTGGAGATAAAATTCCATAGTCCGGTGGAGCCGATGATTGCCACCAGCACGGTAAGCGCCATTTCGACGAGTTTCAAAGGCATTGGCCCGGTCCTCCCTTGTGTTATTCTGTTTCGGTGTCCGTTGCGGCAATGCTGATTTTCAGGCTGTTCGGGTCAAACAGGGCCACTTCGCCGCTTGCGCAGGTGACAGGGGTTTTCAGCTTCCCGTAAAAGTACGGTGTGCCGCCTGTTTCAGTAATGAAAAGGCCGAATCCCTTTGCCTGTTTCCAGTCGGCGGTAGATTTTGCCCAGGTGATCTGCTTGACGTTCTTAATTTCACGGGATGCTGCTGCGCCGATAACGTCAGGATATGCAGCCCCGCTGACGGATACCAGGACACGGGCATAATTGCCGCCGGTCAACTCCGTAAACGTGCCGTTATCGGCTTCCGGGTCATTGGAGCAGAGGCCGATATAGACCTTGCTGTGGTTGGTCAGGCTGTTCTTGCCGAAAGCCCAGCCCAAAATGTTATTGGCGTAAGTGTTAGAAAATGGCATAGTATTGTCCTCCTTAAAAATCAGGGTATTCACTCAACGGACGAATGTAATCTGCGACAGGTTCAAATATTGGGTACGCTTTCGCTGCTTCCACGTCTGCATCAGGGATGTAGATATACTCAGTTCCGTACTGACAACTGTCCGTTTTTGCAGCGGTTCTCGGCGTATACGAGTACACCATGCGAACTTTGTTTACTACAGTCTGTATTTTTGGCTGTTGAAAAGCAGATCCAACTGCGTAGAAATCTTTAAGACAATCAAGGCGGTACACAGCTAGTGCACTTCTCGAAATATTGTAGGCAGCCTTCATTCTAGCCAATGACAGACAGTTTTTAACATTTGCAATAGCCCCAGCAATGGCCTCTAATATGGGGCAATCCGAAACAGACTCAGCGCTGTCAATGACTTTTATCCTATACATGGATGCAAATATTGACTTACCACTCCAATTTGAGTTTTGAGAAACCCCAAGTAATTTATAGTGGAACTCAGTATCTGGACTGTCATCGGGGCTGTAAATCGCAGACCTTGAAACGTTATCAATGGTATTCCCCCATGATGCAACTAAACCGTTAGAATACTCAGTTTGTTCTTCATTTGCTATCCCACGCATAGAGACCAGTTTAATTCCAGCCTTCGTATATGTGTGTGATAGACTAAAATATGTTGTCATATTACTACCGTCACGGTCTGTTATGGTTTTTTCGCCATCGCCCCAGTCGATTTCAATATACCAATGACCAACAGAATTGTATGCCCCGCAGACGTTCAACACAAGCGAAGATGCTGGAATATCTACAAGCAGAATGGAACAGGGAATTCCATCTTTTGTATACTTTGGAACGATGTCGGCAAATGCTGTTTCACTTTTTGCAGAGGCAAGGTCATATGACCACTCTGCAAATTCAAACCCTTCCAGTTCAGGCCCAGCGGGTTCTTCGGTCAACGCTGCCACCTCTGCTCTGGTATATGAATGCACGATGTTCCCATAAATGTCGTAGTAGCAGATAGCGTGTTTCTGCTGTGCGGGTGTCGGTGTACCTCCGCTTTCCAAAGTACCTGTTACGCCGGAAATTGTTACATTCTTCTTGATGTTCTCCGGAAGCAAAGTAGCCGGTTTCGGAATCCCCACCTTCGACAGCAATTTCCCCGCAGACGGTTCAACTGTCATATCTCCGGCAGAAAAATCAAGTGTTACGGTTTTTTCTTCGCTTTCAGCCGTCCCACCTTCTGCTGTTCCGGTCACACCGGCCACCGTCACACCCTTGGAAATGTTCTCCGGAACAAGGGTGTCCGGCTTTTTCACGGTCAGGGCCGTCACAAGTTCGCCTTCCGGAATCTCAACTGCCATATCCCCGCCGGAAAAATCCGGCTCCACGGTCTTGCTGACGGCTTCCCCGGCGGTATATACCTGCAAGCTGCCGTCAGACTTCGGCACTGCGATAGGGAGACTTCCTGGATATTCCTGTGTACTTCCGTCCCGCTGCTTTAATACAATGTTGGCCATTACTGCACCTCCAATCGATTATTCTTTACTTCTGCACTGTACGCCTGCCGGATCACCAGCACACCGTCCACAACTTCCGGATATGTCCACGTCCCAAGCGTAGCCATGTAAACCGCAGCGGCAGCAGGGGAGACGTTCACCGTAACCGCAACCACATTAGCGGGGTTAATGCTGGTTTCGTTCTCCATTGCTCTTGCAGCCGTGACGGGCTTTGTGCCGGAAGTATCCAGCTTTGACGCTGCCGCTGTGTGGATCATGTTGCCCAAATGCAGGATTTTAATTGCAGCGGAGACAAGCAGCGCAAGCAGCCGGGCGGTCACTTTTCGGATAGCGGTTGCATTCTTTCCAGCAGTACTGCGCAATTTACCAAGCAATTTGGTCCCTGTGCGCCTAACGTATTCCATTGCCGCTCTGCGGTAAGCGACCAGAGTGCTTGCAATCTTAGCCCTCATCTCTTTTCCAAATGATATTTCTGCTGCGGATGCGGTCGTAACGCTTGAATTGGATTTGGTGGCATCTTCTTTATCGCAGGATAAGACTCTGGCTTCCGCTTTATTTGGGCTGAGATTATTCTGTAATTTCAACTTTACATTTACAAAAAGCAACGCAACGCTTTGAAAAATTAAGGATTTACCAAGGTAAGCCCTTATGATTTTTATTTTTCCGCTGAAAAGGCGTGTTGGAATCATGTTTGACCCTCCCTCCTGATGAAATACACCCGGTCATCGTCGATCTTCCCCTCCGCCAGCAGGGCATTGTACTCCGCTTGGGTCAGGATGATGGGCGTGACCTTCAAAAATTCCTGCTCCACTCGCAGCACGTCTTCCCGGAATCCTTCCGCCAGCTCTTTGTAGCTGAGTGCCTCATCCGGCGTTGCCACATAATCCGGAGGCTTGGGCCTGGGGACGATACGCAGGGTGTAGCCACGGAGGGTGCCGTCCACATAGCAGACATAGATATTTTTGTTTCCGGCGGCCTGGAGCCAACTGTCCGGGATGCGGACCCCACCGTCTGCTACGGCAATACGCAGCGGTTCCTCGCCGGTCCGGGCGAAGTCAACGTACACCGCATCCGCCTCCGGGATGTCCAGATAGCGGTTGGTGTCCCACTGATACAAAAAGGGATGGTCACGGATATTCATAAGGGCCTCCTTTCGCTTGTGTCCGATTTGGGCACGTCAGCCAAGCAGGGTGTTTACCCTGGTCTGCACGGCATCGTAGTCATATCCGGCAGCAGTGAGCCGCTTTTCCCGCTCGTCCCCGTTGCCCCACTCGCCCCGGATGACCTCACGGGCCAGGTCCTCGATGGACTTCACAGGGGCTTCGCCGGTTCCGGGGATGCGGATTTTGTCCCCCACATGGATGAGGTTGGGGTTTGCAATGCCGTTGTAATCCGCCAGGGTCTGGTAGGTCGTGCCGTACTCCTTGGCAATACCGCTGAGGGTGTCTCCGTATTTCACAACGTAGACAGTCTCGCTGGGGGCCTCCGGGGGCATATCCGGCGCTTCCGGCTCTGTGGCCAGGTAGTCCTTGTAGCACCAGTCGCAGTCAACGTTTCCGTTTACGCCGTCCACGCTGCCCCTGCTGGTGTACTGCCAGATGCCGTAGTCCTTGGCGTACTCGCACTTGGTGTAATACTGGGCCACCCATCGCTCCTTGGTGTCGTACCATGGGGCAGTAAGGTAGGTGTCCCACCAGTACAGATTTGCGTAGATGCCCGTTTTGTAACCGGCACCCTCGATGATCTCGCACCAGGCTTTCACCTGGGCCAGAATCTGTTCCTTGCTCACGGAGAGGGTGATCTGGTCTTCCAGGTCCAGATATACCGGGTACTGGGGCTTCCGTCCCTTGAGCATCCGCAGGACGTGAGCGGCCTCGCTCTTGGCCTTCTCCATGGTGTTGGCGTAGCTGTAGAGGTACACGCCGAAGGGGATGCCCAGGCGTTCGCACTCGCTGGCGTTCCGCTCAAAGCAAGCGTCGTCCTGATCGGTCAGGTCCATGCCGTAGCCACATTTCAGCAGCGCAAATTTCACGCCTGCGGCCTTGGCCTTTTCCCAATCGATGTCTCCCTGCCAATCAGACACATCGATACCAAAAATCTTTTTCATAATTATCCTCCTTAAAGAGTTGTCGGATGGCTTTCTTGCCATATTCCGTTCCATAACGTTTTTGTAAACATCTGTGCAACTTTTAAACCATAAGAGAAACCCACAAGAACTGCGTAATTGGCGTTATGTTTGATGAGCGCACTATACACATTTTGCCCTGTAACCTTCGGATGGCAGCTCCACAATACAAACGTCATAGACTCGTTCGGCATCTGCGCAAGTTTTTCTGTAAGAGCCGCTTCAAACCGTTCCTCTGTATCAGCAGTGTCATTCTCCATATACAGGATCGGCATATTCACATATCCAAGTGAGTTACTTAGCCGCAGCGGGACGTTCAACTGGAAAAACTCTTTCGTCCAATAGAAGGACGGCACACCGGCCATTATCTGGGCCGTATTGGTCGCCGTGAACAGTTTGTCCTCTGCCTGTACCGGGATGCTGAATGCCTGCCGGTAGTCCAGGTCAGGCACGGTAATACTCGCCGTGTAGGTGTTCTTCGCCGTGTCGATGGTAGGCGTTACCGCCACCCAGTCCCCGGAGGGATTCTGATATTTCAGGGCCAGGGTGTTGTCCGCTGCCCCGAAGTTCCCGGCGAAATACTGGCCGGAAACCTCAATCTGCGCCTCGTTGGAGGACGGCACGGGCCGGTTCGCCCGGAGGATGTTGCAGGTCAGCTGGACATAGGGGACCAGCGTCTTTTCAATGGTCTGGGTGGTGCTGTAACCTCGGCTGTCTGTGGCCGTGACCGTCACCTTATTGGTCTCCACGTTGGTGATGGAGTAGGATGTGGCATTCAGCGGGACCTCCCTACCGGCTACCGTGATACGCTTGATGCTGGCGCTGTTCCTGGCTGCAACGCTCAGGCTCCCGGATGCCGTGGAGGCATACCGCACCAGAGCGTCAGCGTTGCCCGTCAGCGCAAGGGTTTTCTCGTTGGCATCCTGGCAGGTAGCGCTTACAGTCGGCGCACAGAGCGCCGCAGCAGCCGTCGCCGTGAACGTTGTGGTCTCCGGGTCAAAGTAGTGGTCCTTGTCCGTGTGGGTCCAGAGGGTCAGCGTGACCTTGCCGGTGGCCGCATTGGGTATCTGAGCGTAAAAGCTATCCGGCAGCCGGAACGGGACGGTGCGCTGCGTAAAGGTGACGTAGCTGCTTGCAATGCTCCCGTCGCCGTTAAGGTAAAAACTCAGGTCCCCAAACGTTACCAGCAGGCCGTGGGAAAAGGCGCTGCTCTTGGCGTTGATGTAGATGGAGCTGACGCTGCCAATATTGGCATCCGTGGCAGACACCGTGGATGCTCTTGGGATGGTGGGCAGCGTGATGGTCTGGTCGCCGGAAATAGTGCCAATATACGTCCCGCCATAGTTGATGTTCAGCCGGTAGCTGGCCCCGATCTTCCCGGACCAGGTGCCGTCTGCGTTATGGGGTACGGTAAACTTGTGGGACCCCAGGGAGACAGTCCCGGCGCCGCTGGAATAGATGTCCGGGCCGGTCCATTTGTATGTTTGGCTCCCGATGGTAAGGGCGCAGTCATCCGTACCGGCTCCCACGGAAAGCCCCGCATGGTGCAGGGACAGGGACATAGATACCGGGGTCGTATTGGCCACAACATCGTACTGGCCCACGGTATAGGTCACAATGAGGTACAGGCTGGACACGCCGGACGAAATGTTAAAAGATGGCATATCTTACCCTCCCCTCAGATGTAGAAGCAGGCGGTTCCTGCTGCGCCGTCATCGTCTGTGTAGTCCTCAAACCGGGCATGAGAGCCGATGATGAGGTAATTTCGCACGGTCATATCCGTGCCGATCACGCCGTCCTTGTTTGCCTGAAGCATGGTCTCATTGCCACGCATGACATACATACCGGTTTCATCCAGCCGGTTTTCCATTTCCGATCCGGACCGCTGGATATGGACGAAGGATTCGTCGATGGTCAAGCCGAAGGAGGTCGTCACTTTGTCCACGCCGTTCTCCACGATGGAGGTCACGGTGGCGCTGATTTCGCCCGCCTTGATTTGCAAATCTGAGAGGGCTTTGCCCTGCTCGGCCACGGAGGCCGTGATATGTTCCGCCGTCTGCTCAATCTGGCTGATCTTCCCGTCCTGGGTGGCCGCCGTGGAGGATAGGCCCTCCACGCTGGTTTGCAGGGTGTAGACCTTTTTTGCCATGTCCTGCAAACGCTTGGTGATATAGCCGTTTTTGGCCCCGCCGTACACCGGCGCACCGGCAGAGGTCACGGAGCCACGGACGCCGCCGTCGATGCTCAGGGAGATCTGTGTAATGAGAGTCCGGTATGTTCCGCCGGTGGCCCGGATGTCGATCTGGTCAAAGGGTTCGTACAGGAGCCCACCGGGGATCTCAAAGCTGCCGGAGTAAAAGCTCAGATCCTGCATCTGCGCCCAGGCGTTGTCCGTCAGGGCCTGGGTGGCCAGGTTGTTTTCCACCACGATCTGCGCCCCAGTGGTGCCGGCGGGGAAATCCTCGGTGCTGTCCACCGTCTGGGCCCCGGCTCCCGGCACGTCCACCGTGACGGTGTTCGTCCGCCGGAAGATAAGGCCCGTTACCTGGTAGGCTTTCAGCCGAAGGCTGTCGCCGCCTGCATAAGCGTCAGACGTACCCACGGAGGCCGTAAAAAGAAGCACCGTCAGCGCACCGCTGCGGTCGATGGCAGCGCTTCCGCCCAGCAGGGCGGCCATTTGGCCTGCCGCTGCGGCGATGGTGATGTCCGAGGGCAGATTGCCCACGCCGGTTTCCAGGGTGATTTTTTCGGCCAAGGCCGCAATGTCTGCGTTCAGGGTTGTGCCCAGCTGGGCGGAGCAGTCTTCCAGCGCCGCTTTGAGGGTGCATTCCGCCAGCACGGCCTCCGCCGGGGCGTAGGCCTCGGCCCCCTTCTGGGACATGGCATCCGCCATTTGCAGCTCGGACACGCCGCCGGTGTAGGTCTCTGCGGTGACGGTGCCGACCATCAGCGGGTACTCCTCCTCATTGATGGCCCAGCAGATTTTCAGGGTCTTGCCCTCCAGGTCCGCCGCTCCGGCGATTTGCAGGGTGGCCTGGGCGGAACAACTGCACCCGATGGTAAATTGCTCGCTGCCGCCGCCGGTGGCCGTGTAGGATGCGGAGAGGATGCTCATGGCTCGGAGCGTATCGCCCACATATACCCGGAGCTGGACCGGCGTAAACTTCGCCAGGAGGGCCGCAGCGGCCTCAGAAATAGCTTGCATAAGTCCTCCTCACTGTTCAATGGCAGAAACGCTTGCGTTTTCCACGTAGGCGATGCTGGGCACATAGCTGTAGATCGTATACTTGGGAGTGCCAAAATACGCATAGATTGTCGTGTCGTTGCCGCCGATGTCCACATAGCGCAGCTTGTGGAATGGGGTCATGCTGGACAATGCTGCGTCGATTTTGGCCGCCTCCGCCCGTGTCAGCACCGGCCATTTGATGGTAAGGTTCTTTTTGATGGCGATGATGGTTCCCACCATGTTGCAGGGCGGCGCTGCCACCCTGCCGGTGTCGTTGCTCCAAATCTTCTCGTGGGAGATTTCAATGCCGGACAAGGCCGGGCAGGGCATTTCTTCGTCGTCGATGTAGATGGACGACAATTCCACGGTTTCCAGGGCCGCCGTTCCTCTGGCCTGCAAAAAGCGATCATAGATTTCCATGGGCACCTCCTTACAGGTTCAGCGGGATCACGCCGGTGGAGGAGATCTGGCCGTTGATCCAGTTGACGGATGCACGGCCCACCACCTGCCCGTCCAGCATCAGATTGATGTTCATGGGACGGTTATTTCCGCCGCCATTGGGCGCATTGCTCAGCACATCGGCGATCTTACGGGCCACGATGTTGGCCCACTCGGTATTGCGTTCCAGTGGTACAATGGCCTCCCGGCCGTCTTCGCCGATCATGGTGTTGCCAAATAGCGCTGCCGTGTTTACGATGCCGCCCTTGGCCGCAAACCGCAGCCCCAGGGGAAAGCCCTTTCCGCCAAACAGATACTTGCTGATACCGGCTTCCAGGGCGTTCAAGCCCTCGGTCTTCCATTTGATACCGATTTTGATGGTCTTGGTCATGGATCCGATAAAGTCGCTGAGGCTCTTCCAGCCGTCCTTGAACAGTTTCACACCGGCAGAAACGGACAGACCGTTTTTACTCTGAGTACTCCACCAGGACTTTGCGTTGCTCCACCACTCGCTGGCGGTATTTTTTAGTTTGGCGGTAAATTCGCCTGCGGTAGCGCTGCCGCCGCTGGTCTTGCTGGCCCACCAGGCCTTGACATTGCTCCACCAGGTGGCCGCAGAATTGCGGACGTTGGTGGTAAACTCACCTACGGTAGCGGTGCCGTTGTTGGTCATGGAGCGCCACCAGCCCTTGACGTTGCTCCACCAGGTGGAGGCGGTGTTTTTCACCTTAACAGTAAATTCACCGGCGACCTTTGCTCCGGCATTTGTCGTCTCGGACCACCAGGATTTTACGTTGTTCCACCAGTCATTGGCGTTATTTACAAGCTGAACAAGGACTTCTACGGCAATCTGGCCTCTCCGGTTTTCCAGTTCTTTTACCAGAGGGTTAACGATATGCTCTTTCACCCACATTTTGATGGCCTTAAAGGGATAAGCAATACCGTCCAGGATCTTATTTCCGATTCTTTTGCCCCCGTCTTGGATCTCATCGGATTCCGATGTTTTCTCAATGCCAAAGGCCTTTTTGAACCCATCAACAAACGGATCGGAAATATTCTCCTTAATCCACTGGTTTACCTTGTCGAATACCTTAAGCGCTCCACGGTTCGCGCCAATAAGGATGCCCCAGACCCAATTCCCGTCAAACTCTTCGATTTGCTGGGCAAAGTAATCTTTGATTTCGTCCCAGGCGTTTCCGATGTCGGAGATTGCCGTGCGAATGGCACCCGCATAAAAGCCTGTGATTCCGCCAAGGATAGAGCCGATTGCACCGGAAAAGGAGTTTGTGATCTTCGTGCCGTCAATGTTTGAAAAGAGAGAATTTAGTTTTCCGGAAATCTCGCTGCCGACACGCTGCCAGTCAAAGCCATTGACTGTGGTCGAAATTGTTGTCAAAATTCCGGAAACGCCGTTGGAAAGGGTTCGGCCTGCTGCTGCAAAATCGATAGAATCCCAGATGCCCGTAAAGGAGTCCGCAATAGAGTTTCCCAGCCCGGCCCAGTCTAGATCTTTGGTGAAGGCACTGGCTGTATTTAGTGCACCGGAAAACAATCCACCAATCGTGGAGCCCAGATTGGTCCAGTCAACCCGATTGATTACACCGTTGAGACTGCGGGAGAGTCCGGAGCCAACGGAATACCAGTCAAAGGTATTGACCGCCGATGAGAGAAAGGACAGCGCATTATCCAGGTGCCCACCAAGTTTCGTCCCGAAGCCGTCCCAATTCACGTTTGAAACCATTTCATTTAGCTTCCCGGTGATGATCGTTGCAGCACCAGCCCAGTCGCCGGAGCTGATGGCCTCTTTGATACGGGTCCCGATGTCCGTCATCCAGCTGGGCAATTTCCCATCCACCGGTTTTGTCGTGGAGGAGCTGCCCCCACCGCCGCCGGAACTGTTTTTGTCGCTGACCTTGGTAATTTGGTCAAAACCCATCAGCTGCTGATTGTACTCTTTCTGGGCATCCGCAGCGCTACCGGTGGCGCTGGCGGCGGCGTTGGCTCCGTCTGCTACGGTAGTCCACCCGGAGCCGAAAAGGTTGGTGATAAGCTCGCCGATGGCGTTGCTTACGCCCACAATGTACGGCATCAACTTTGAAAAAGCGTTTGTCACCAGGTTAACGGCCGGGGCCAGTGCCTGGCCGAAGCTTGCCTTCAGCTGGGTCACCTGGGCTTGCAGGGCACTGTTCTCGGCGATATAGGAGCTGACGATAGAACGCAGCCGTCCGAAAATGGAACTTACCAACCGCAGACCGGCGGCAACGAGGCCAATCCTTCGGATAGAGGAAACCAGCCGCTCAACACCATTGGAAGACTCTTTTGCGTGTCGCCGGATGTCCTGGAAGAAATTTCCAATAGATTTCAGGCCGGACCACCTCGTCGAAGAAATATTCTTCATGGCCTTGGCCGTGCGGTTCAATTCCCTACTGGTTTTCGGATCTGTTGCTTTTTTTGCTTCATTTCCCATTTGAGCAAATGCGTCAGCAGCGGCATTCCCAAAGGTTTCCGCCTGTGCTTTCACAACGGCCATTCGCCCTTCCAGTTTATCCAGGAGGTTATTTACTCGGGTATTTTCCTGCTCCAGGGACTTAAACTGCGCCGTGTTTTCACCGCCGGGGCGGTGAAACAGCTCGTAGAGTTTAGCGTTTATAACGTCCGAATAGTTATACAGATTACGGATTTGACCTTGCAAGGATTGCAGCTCGGCCGCCGCATCTTTAGAGATGCCTTTAATGGCAGAGCCGATCCCGTTCAGTTTCCCCGCAGACCTGGAGACCTCGGAGAGTTCGTCCGTGACCTTTTTCTTTGCCTTTTTCATTCCGCTGGTCATGCCGGATGCGTCCAGGCCGATGCGGACCAGCATATTTTTTACAATGGCCATACGCTCACTCCTTCCAGTCGGTCTCGATGGTCATGGTACGCCGGATAAGATTCTCCGGCAGAATTTTGGCATCCGGCTCTCCCTGCATACAAGATAGCCGCAGGATACCCAGGCTCCGGGGCAACGTGTACAGAGTCGCCTCGATGGCATCGTACAGATCGGAGCATTCGTCCTGGGTCCGGGCCAGAATATCCATGGTAATTTTTTCGCTGTAATGGTGGACTTTCCCGGACATAGCCCGGAAAGCCGTTTTCCCGGAAGAGACGGCAACGCACAGAGGCGGATCCTGCTCGTTGAGCACCACGTCAATGGGAAAAATCTTCCCCGCCAGGGACGGGACCTGCGCCTCGATGGCCTTGTTTATGGCCGTCATAATCATAGCTTCGCCTCCTCTTCCAGGTACTTGTCCAGGGCCGCAGACATGTTCTGCTCATGCTTTGCGCTGTATTCCACGGCACTGGTCCGCATATAATACTTTCCGGGGACCTGGGCGAGGCTGCCGTATCGCCCGGTGGAGAGCCGGGTGCGGAACCCGTACTCCTGGCTGGCCGGGTAGTAATACCGCTTCCCGGCCTTAGAAATCTTTACAAACCTGTCATTTTTATCCGGGTCCATGCAGACCTCGGCCACGATCTTGGCCCCGGAAGTGCGCTCAAAGCCCGGACGGACGATGATGCCCCGGGCCAGGTCGCCGGTCTTCTTCGGGGCCTCGCTGCGGGCCAGGGCCAGATAGCCCTCGGCGGAGCTCTGGACGGCCTGGGCACCCTCGGTGCCTACCCAGCGCATGGCGGAACCGGCGTCCTGCCAATCCGGCAGCGTCACCGTCACGGCTCCGTATCTACGCCTTTTTGCCATAGTCCACCAACTCCCTTGTGATAAGCGTCAGGCCCACATGATCGCTTTCCCAGTCCGCAGGCGGGGCAGTCAACTCAAAAATCCGACTCCCCCACTTGACCCGCATTCCGGCGTCCAGGCCCGACCGCCAGCGGATGAAGAACTTGTACAGGCCCTCGTAGACAATCACGCCCTCAGCGTTGACGGCGTGGGCCGTGGTACATTTGACTTGTGCCCAAATTGAGCACACATCCTCCCACCCGTCGGCGATGACCTGGCCGGATGGCGTGCGGGTCTGCTTGGGCCGCTGGATGGTGATCCGGTGTCTAAGTTTTGCCGCTTCCATTGCGGTGCCCCTTTCTTGCGGCGTGCCGCATCATGATTGCTTTGATTTTTGCAACTTGCATTTGGTTGATTTCCGTTTCGGTCCAGAGCGGGAAAATCTCCCAAATGTCCGGCAGCCCCTGAGAATTGACCAAAGAGAACGCCTGCCCGTACCGGTAAAGCAGTGTCGCCATGCCTCGCTGTTCGATCAGCTGGCGCTGCTGCATTCCCTCCACGGAATGCAAAAGCTCCCCCCAGGTCCAGTCATCGCTGTCCTGGGGGGAGACACCGGCCGCCCAGGACAGCAGCTCAAGACGTTCCTCGGTTAACGGTTCATCAGGGGTCCGGTGGGGTTTACGGCTTCCTCCGGCGCATCCTCGGCATTGTCCAAGGCGTCAAAGACGCCGTCTACGCTGCGTTTCAGGATGGCCAGCAGTTTGGTTTTCTGCTTTTCATCCAGCAGGCCTGCGCCCTTGGCAATGTCTATGGCCAGGGTGCCAAAGTCCATCTGTCCGGAATAGCCCTCGTCCACCAGCGTGTCATAAAGCTCCTCGCCGGTCAGGGTCTTGGGGTTCTCGTTCCCGGCGAAGTGCAGGCTTTCGTTCAGTACGTCCGCCATGGCTTCGGCGTCCGTGGCAGCATCCATGATGACGTCCAGCGTGTCCTTACCGGGATACTTGGCCTTCAGGGCTTTCTGTCCGCCCAGCGTCAGCCGGAGCTGTACCTCGCCGGTCTCGGTATGCACAGTGATAAATTTACGCATTTATTTGGCCTCCATCAGACGGGATCGGTGATTTCCCAGTCCTTGGAAAGGGCCACAGACGCCTTTGCGGCGATGATCTGGTCCGTTCCGGTGCCGGTGACATAGGTGGATACCTCACCGGCGGACTTGAAAACAGTGCCGTCCGGGAGATGGACCTCGACAGCCACATTCTGCTGGCCCTTCAGCGCGCGAAGCACACGGTAGTCGGATTTGGGGTCGCCGTTATCAAACAGGTAATCGATCTCCCAGGCACCTGCGTCCTGGACACCGTTTTTGCTGTGCTTCATGGAGTCCTTGAGGCAGGTCACGTCCAGCGTGCTGGGCGTGCCGCCGATGTCGCCGATCTTGGTAACAAAATTCATCGATACTTCATTGATTTTTACGTCAATGCCGATGGACGCAAGGCCCTGTACTACTGCCATTTGATTTCCTCCTTCATCTGGTAAATTTTAAGTCGTTTATCATGTCCCGGATGCCCTGGGGAAGTGCTTCCCCAGGATGGTCCAGAAAATGCAAGGTCATAGCTTTTACGGCGAGCTTATACCGGTCACAATTACGGTCCGTGAGCGGGATGCCGGCCGCCGTCAGTTTGGACTCTGCGGCGTCGGCGTGCTGGGAGAGGAGCAGGTCCTCGGCTTCCTCGTCAACCCGGCAATAGAGCCGCAGGTCCTCAATGGTGACGCTCTCCATAGCCTTAGCCGCCGATGGTGGTGATGGTGAATGCCTTGTCAAAGGTCAGGTTGCCGCCAACCAGCACGTCGCCCAGGATGGCGATCATGCGCTCCACGGACTTGACGCTCTCATCCACCCGGATGCTGTAATTAGAGAACAGGCCCAGCAGGTACGCCTGGGGGTCGCCGTAGGCCAGTTTGGTGTCGCCGATGTCCTTGCAGATGGTGTACGGGACTACCAGGCCGCCGTCCTTGATGGTGCCAGTGTTGCCCTGAGCAGTGATCTCAAAGAGCCGCTGCTTCTCGCTGGTGCCACGGAGTTTGCCAAGGGCCGCCAGGTTGGCCTTGGTCAGGATCAGGCGGGCGTTGCCTGCCACCATCTCGCTGCCGCCAAAACCAAACACGATGTCGTGCAGGGTGTTTTCATCGATCGCCGTGATGGTGTTGGTGGCAAAAATGGCGTTGCCCTTGGTGTTCTTGGCGGTGGTGATGCCAAAAACATCCGGGGAGACCTGGCCGTCGCCGTTGATGATGAGCTCGTTGACCTTCCGGCGCAGGGCAAGCAGGGCGTAGGTCTGGCACTTGGCAGCGTAGGCCGTGGGAGACAGGTGGGCGATGTTCCGGTCCACAAAGGACGTGGTCTGGACTTCCACCGGGGACAGTTTTGCCTTGGCAAAGCTGGGGTCGCTGGCGGTACGGGTCGTACCGGCCACGGTCTCAGGCTTGCCCACGGTGGCCGTCTGGGTCTCCAGCATATACGGCTCCTCCCAGGAGCGCAGGCCCTCGAAGTTTTCGGCCCGGACCTGGTTGATGAGCTCGGAGATCTGTGCGTTAAAGCCGTCATTGATCTGGCTGCCGCCGCCGGTGACGGTCAGCAGCTCGCCGGTGAACAGGGTGGAATTGGTTCGGATGGTTTTCAGCACGTTGGAAACGTCGAAGCTGGCCCGTTCCCCGGCCATCAGGCAGCGGCCCATTTCCTCCAGGTCCTGCTTGCCGGTGCCGAACTTGGGGGCATGGGCGATGTCGTACCGGTCCGCCTCGTCAACCAGCGCCTTCAGGTCGTCGATCTGGTCGTTCAGGGCCTTGGCGGCGTCCAGTTTGGACTTTGCCTCCAGCAGATCGTTTCTTTCACGGGCGGTCTCGGCGGCCGCCAGCAGGTCGGCACGCTGGCCGAGCAGGTCGTTCAGTTTGGCACGAGAGGTGCCGATGATGTCTTTGGGCATTTTGTTCCTCCTTATGCATTCTTATATCGGGATTTTTCGGTTTTCAGCTGGTCATCCAGCTGCGCCGTTTCGGCATTTTTTCGGGCGATCAGGTCGCCGATGTCCGGCAGCGTCCGCATGGCCCGGACTGTGTTGTTCATCACGGATGCGGCCAGTAGCGTCGCCTTGGGTTCTTCCCCGGAGCCGGTGATTGCGTCCACCAGGCCAAGTTCCAGGCACTCGGTGGCCGTCAGGTAAGTCTCAGCCTCCATCAGCTCTTGCAAATGCTCCCGGCTGGCCTTGTCGCCGCACTTGCGGCAGTACACGTCCAGGATGGACGCATCCGTGGCCTCCAGGACCTGGGCATCGTGCCGGAGCTGGTCCTTATTGCCAAAGCTGCCGAGACTGGCGCAATGGATCATCATCTGGGCCGGAAGGGTGATCTCCACCCGGTCAGCCGCCAGGATGCAGTAACTCGCAGCCGAAGCGGCCAGGCTCTGGATAACGGCACGGGTCGGGTTCTTGCAGGCCTCCAGAATGGAGTAAATCTCCGCTGCAGAGTCCACGCTGCCGCCCACGCTGTTCACCTCCAGCACCAGTTCCTCGCCTTCCGGCAGGGATTCCGTGGCCGAGCGGATGTCGCTGGCGCAGAAATATCCGGAATTGATGTTAAATTCCCGGTAGATTTCCGCCCAGTCGTCCGGGATAAGCTCACCGGAGAGTTTCAGGTTCATCGGATTTACCTCCATTTCGGGATTTGCTGAGTTCGGGCCAGTCCTTCAAAGGCACATAGTTCAGGCTGGCGACGTACTCGTCGCCGCCTTCCACGTTGGGCATATCCTCCAGGGACCGGATGTCGTTGATGGAGTAAGCGCCCATATTGTGCATTTTCTCGTAATACTGGGCCCTGCTTTGAGAATCGGACCGAAGCAGCGCCATCATATTGGTCCGGATTTCCAGGCCCTGGGCGATTTCCGTAGGGGTCAGGAGTTTGTAGGTCAGTTCCTGCTCCATGGCCACTACCCTTGGCCGCAGGGAGCCCTGATACTCGATGCTGTTCTGCTCGTTGGAGTTGTAGCTTTGCTTGCCGTGCTGCAACTTGTAAAGCGGGACGTTAAAGTATCGGGCAATGTCCTCCACGGTCTGGGCCTGCTGCTCGATAAACATGGCGTCCTTCTGGGAGATGGTCAGGCTCTGATATTTCAGGCCGTGGTCCAGAATGGCAATGCGTCCGGCGTTGTCCGGTCCGCTCTGCCGTTTTTCCCATTCCTCCCGGATGGCGTCCTTCAGGCTCTTGCCCGTGGGTTCTCCGGTGGCCTCGTCGTACTGTTCGCCGGAAAGGTCGGCGTCAACGGTCAGGATTCCGGACGGGCGGCCGCCGTTCTCGTAAAAATTTTTGTTGTAGGACTGCGCCGCCAGTCCGGACTCCACCACTTCCGCCGCATAACGCAGCACCGGCACGCCGGTGATACCGTCCAGCGTGGGGCCACGGTAGTGGCAAATATCCTCCTGCGGGACCATGTAGACCTCGTAGGTGATAGGGTCTGTGATCTCGTACCAGAGAGAGCGCCGCTTGTCCGTGTGGATGCGAACCAGGTCGCCGGTCAGCGGGATAAGCTGCGCCGGCCGCCGGGTCACGGGATCCCGGATGATCCAGTCGTAAGCGTTGCCGGTTGTCAGGATGCTCCGTTCCAGCAGCTTCCGCCGGATGGACGGCGACATCATTTCATTGGGCCGGGTGTTGAGCAGATACAGGATGTCGTGCGGCACCCGCTCTTTGGTGTTGTCGTTGATGACGTAGTTGGGCAGGCAGCTCAAGTCATCCGACCGGATGTTGATGCACCCGTACACCACGGACAGCTTTTCGGCAAAGTCTTTGCCGAAGGTCATCGTCGTGGGGATGCCCGTACTCACCACCACCGGGGCCTCGGCCACCCTGGTGGGGCTTCGTGCGCTGGCCCGTGGCTCGCCAAACAAAGCAGACAGAAAACTCATGTTTTATCCTCTTTCGACCCCAGCCCCATGAACGCCTTGCCCATATATCGCCACAGCAGCAAGCCGCTGACGATGTACCCCAGGGGCAGGTAGATCATGGCGCAGCCATAAACGATCAGGGCCATGCCGCCGAATACGCAGATCATGCACAGGATAATTGCGAGAAATTTTGCCAACATAAAAGCCTCCTTACGGATTTACAAAAAGGCTTTGCTGGGCGGTGTATTGCGCCCAGGCGGCCTCTTGCTTGTCAAAATACTCTTTGTCGATTTCCACGCCCAGGAAGTCCAGGTCAAAATCATAGGCGGCCCGGCGGGAGCTTCCGCTGCCCAGGTGGGTATCCAGGATTTTGTAACCGGGCTTTGTGTAGTGGGCGTATATCCAGCGGTAAAGCTCCTCTGGCTTTTGCGTCGGGTGGAACCGGCCTGCTATGCCCGCAGACGACATTTTGATAACCTTTGCGTTATCGTTGAAGCTGCACCAGGCGTATTCCGCCATCGCCATGGTAAAGTTTTCCGGTATGTTTGTTTTGAGCCAGACCAAAAAGCATCTGTTCGGCGGCAGTTGGAAATAATTTCCGCCCCAGATGATTTGCTCTTTTGACACCCGGAAAAGTTCGTTAAAATAATCCTCGCCGGGGGCATAGTCCCAGCTCACGATTTTTTTGCGTACTTTGCCGCCCACTTTCCACCGGTCCGGGTTATCCTGTTTGTATCGGTCGAACCGCCCGCCGAACCGTGTACTGTTGACATATGTACCCACCCAGAACCATATGGCGGGTCCACAACGGCCAAGTCGAAATACTTATCAGGGTACTCCCGCATAACATCCATGCAGTCACCGTTGATTGCCGTACTTGCCATCCGTCAGCCTCCTTATGTGGTCCACCGGCCGCTGGCCACCAGCTCCTGCAAGCTGTTTTCCGGCTGCAAGATCGCCGCCGCATGGGCGATGATCCAGGCCACCGTAATGTCGATTCGGCCCGTGGAAAGATTTTTCATGGGTTTGATATTTTCGTTCCCGTCTGTGCGGCAGCGGACGTTTCCGAAGCACCACCGGGCGCAGGTATTGTGTTCATGGAGCATGATTCCGGCCCGGAGTTTCGTCTCCAGGTCCTTCATGGCGGGGCTTAAATCGCCCATTCCCTGCCGGATTTCCACCACGTTGACCCGGTTTTTTTGCAGTCTGCCGGACATCATCCGGCTCAAATACGGGTCCACGCCCAGGATTTCCAGCCGGTAGGTGTGAGATGCCTCAATGATGGTGTCCTCGATCTGGCTAAAATCCACCATGTCCCCGTCGCAGAGGCTCAGGTATTTGGCCCGCTCCCAGTCCAGATACGGCACATGGTCCCGCTTTTCGGCTTCCTCTACCGTGTCCCTGGGCCGCCAGGCCCAGAACAGCGTGACCCATTTGGCAAGCCCCGGCTGGGGTGGAAACTCCAAAACAAACGCCGAAAGGTCCGTGGTGGTGGACAGGTCCAGCCCGCCGAAGCACCGTTTTCCCCGAAGGCTTTGCCGCATGGCCAGCCGGAGGGCATTGCCCTTGAGGGTCTCCTCCAGATCCGGCTTGTGCCACTGGGTCTTGTCGTAGAGGGTCAGGGGCAGCCAGCCCACCGACTTGGTTGCGATCCATTGGTTCAGCCGCAGCCACCGGAACAGCCGTTCCTTTTGTTCGGAACGCTTGGCGTCCTGGGCTTCCTGCCGGATGACCCGCAGGGGCACGGTCACGCCGATGGACGGATTGCACCGGAGCCAGACGTTCTCGTCGTAGATGTCGATTTTCTCGATTTCCTCCGGGTCGTCCGGCATCCCGTACATGATTGGCAGCCAGATGGGGTTATCGTCAGCCGGGTTTCCGGTGCCGTTTCGGGCCGCCAGGATCTTCCGGCATTGTTCGTGGATTTCCCAGCCGATTGACGTTCGGTCCGGGTCATCGCCTGCGGTGGTCAGCACGATCCATGCCGGTTGCCGTCGGGCAGAGCCGGAGCCGAAGGTCATAATGTCCCACAGATCCCGGTTTGGCTGGGCGTGCAGCTCGTCAAAAATCACGCAGGAGATGTTATATCCGTGCTTACTATAGGCCTCGGCGGACAGGACTTTGATGAGTCCGTCGGCATTCTTCAGCCGGATTTCCCGCCGGGACGGCACGATTTTGACTCGCTTTTTCAGGAACGAGGCCGCTTCCACCATGGCCACCATGGCGTTGAAACAGATAGAAGCGTTGTCCTTGTCGGCGGCGCAGATATAAACCTGCGGGTTTTGCTCGTTATCGGCGATCAGGTGGTAAAGGCCCAGGCCGGCCGCCAGCTCCGTCTTGCCGTTCTTTTTCGGGATTTCCAGGTACAGGTACTGGTAATGCCGGTATGCTCCCACCTCGTCCCGGTCTACGGTGCCGTAGAAATCCGACAGAGCTGACTCCTGCCAGTGCTGCAAGGTAAAGGGCTTGCCGGAAAAAGCACCGGTGGTGAACGTCAGCAGCTGCAAAAAGCCCTTGGCGAAGTCGGCAAGTTCGGCGGATTGCTCAGCCACTGTTCAGGAATCTCCCTTGCAGGAGGGTCAGCGGGTCGGATTCTTCCTCGTCCTCCACCTTCGGCACCACCAGTTTGCAGCGGCTGGAGATGGTGCAGCCCAGGTCGTTGGCACAGCTCCGGGCCACCTTGGCGAAGGCGCCCATCTGCTTGGTCCAGTAGGCGATTTTCTCCGTGGCCTCGGCATAAACATCCGGCTCGGCGTAGTCGCTTTTCCGGCATTCGGCAGCGGTTTCCAGGGCCTTGTCCTTGTGCTTGGCCGCCTCGCCGTAGCTGTACTCTGCGTCACACAAAAGCGCC
>ERZ1034962.309-NODE-309-length-25162-cov-11.630342_pt1 | contig 25162 bp, 26 predicted proteins | sample MGYA00520696_ERZ1034962 | MGnify/ENA primary metagenome ERZ1034962 (study PRJEB33766, sample SAMN09781770) | gut metagenome | biome: gut microbiome | host: Homo sapiens | place: Madagascar | study: EMG produced TPA metagenomics assembly of the PRJNA485056 data...
TTAGAAAGGAGACAAGATAATGTCGATAGGACAACGAATTAAATTATTACGAACGAAGCGAGGTATATCGATCGACGAACTTGCAACTAAATTAGGCAAGAACAGAACGACGGTATACCGATACGAGAATGGTGATATTGAGAATTTACCGCTGGAGATTCTTAATCCTCTGGCTGACGCTCTCGACACTACGCCTGCGCATTTGATGGGATGGGGCACTAAAGATATGATCTCTACTAAAATATCAGATGGCGAGGAAGAGGCTGTTTATTCATCAATGAACGAAACATATGTTAGGCATGTAGAAGCTTGGCACAATATGTTTGGCATGGACCCTTTTTCAGACGAGGAGCATGAAAAGCTAATGGAGTACGGGAAGTTCTTAATCTCGTTGAGGAAAAAATAAAAGAAAAGAGTCATGATCTATGCGAAAGGAGGTGATGCCAACTTAATCCCTGGCAGTACATCATAGAAAGGAAGAACAAAATGTATAAAGAATACCCAACGTTTCATTATTACGAAACAAAAGAATATGGAAGAAAGTCACGTACTGACGATCCTTTGCTATCAACTGACGAAATACTTGAAAAGCATAGTAAGATCGTCGAGGAATATGCTATTAAATACCTTGGCGGTCCAATACCTGAAGAGAACAAATACATGGAAGTGGCCAGTGGCGAATCACTTAAAGATCGTCCTGAGATAACTCGCTTACTCAAAGACATAGAGGACCCATCCGTTAAAGCCATAATTGTGGTCGAGGTTCAACGTTTAAGTCGTGGCGACCTTGAAGATGCTGGTAGACTCATAAGATTGCTTCGCTATACGAATACTTATGTGATTACGCCTATGAAAATATACGACTTACGTGACGAATATGACAGAGACGCATTCGAACGTGAACTTAAACGAGGAAACGAATACCTTGAGTATTTCAAGAAGATACAAGCTCGTGGAAGACTTGCAAGCGTTAAAGATGGTAATTACATTGGCTCAACTGCACCTTATGGGTTTGATAGAATTGAGAAATTTGATGGTAAGAAATCATACCATACTCTTGTCGAGCGTAAAGATCAAGCAGACGTTGTTCGTATGATCTTTAATTGGTATTGCGAAGAAGACATCGGGGTGACTGCTATTTGTAGAAGGCTCGAAGATTTAGGCGCTAAGACAAAAACCGGACGGAAAAGATGGGAGCCGAGCATAGTATTCAGCATTCTGGAAAACCATCACTACATTGGCTGCACACGCTGGAATTGGAGAAAGACAGTAAAGATCATCGAGGATCAAGAGATTAAAAAGCTTCGCCCGAAAGCGAAAGTGGATGAGTTCTTACTATTCGAAGGTAAACACGATGGGATCATCTCAGAAGAGCAATTCAACAAAGCTCGTGAGATAAGAGGTAAACGTCATCGAACTCGAAGAGATCTAACTTTAAAGAATCCATTCAGTGGCATAATGTTTTGTAAAAAGTGTGGTTCTAAGATTGGCTATAACACTTACACTCGAAATGGCGTTGAATACGCTCCTCCTAAACTTGTATGTAACAACCAGGTTCATTGCAAAACTGGGTCTGTAAACTTCCATGAAGTATTTGAGTACGTTCGTAAAGTCCTCAGAGACTGTATAGACGACTTTGAGGTTCGTATAGAGAATGATCACGACGACTCTTCTAAGTTACATAGAGACCTGGTAGAACGTCTTGAGAAGCAACTTAAAGCCCTCGAGAAGAAAGAGATAGAACAATGGGACGCTCAGTACGATCCAGATCCAGCTAAGAGACTTCCTCAACATGTCTTCTCCAAACTTAATGAGAAGGTGTTAAAAGAAAAAGAGGAAGTTAACAAAGCGTTAAATAAAGCTAAGGACTCTGTTCCAAAGCACATTGATTATCAAGAAGAACTAATGAAAACCACCGATGCCTTGAGAATATTAGAGGACGTCGGACTAGATGCTAAAACGAAAAACAAATATTTGAAAACCGTGATTTCTAAGATGGTGTACGAACGAGATCCAATCGTACAGATATCGAAAGAGAATGCTGAGAAGTACGGAATAGAAGCTTCAAAAGGTTTACGCTACTACACTCCCCCTTATAAGATAACCATCGAGCTTAAGTGTGACTAATTTAGGGTACATTTAAGCCCTTACTCATAGGGATATACATGATACCGATGGCTCTGTAGCAATCCATTTTGAAGTTAAAAAGAAGAGGCCCTGTCATAGTGACGGAGCCTCTTTCTCTTATAAGCCGATCTGCGCAATGATGAAACCAACGACAGCTGCCGCAATTGCCCAGATGATCTTGTTGACGAGTTCGTCCCAACGTTTGCCAGATTTACTCGCCATATCTTTAACATCCCGCTTGATCTCTTTAACATCGTTTTCGACATTCTCTTCACGAGTGGCTAACACCTTAACGGTCGTCACCAAATCGTCGAGATCGTCCTGGCGTTTTTCGACTTCGTCAAGTCTTTTTGTGTTTGACTTAGAGCGATCTTCGACGGCAGTGAGTCGGTGCTCAAAGTTAACTTCCATTGGCAGACCCCTCCTTTACCTCAGCGTTCCGAGGTGAATTACTCAATTGCGAGTAGATGTTGCGGAGTTTTGCTCTTGCCACGGCCATCGTATCAACTGAGTCATACGTTACGGGAATGCTAGAAATGGCCTTATAAACAAGGTCAAGCTCCTTTAGAATTTCATCCATTGGCTTCCTCCAATTCTGCTATACGAGCTTTTAATTTCTGTACCTGCCATATGAGCAGAGGAATGAACTCCGTGTATCGCAAGGCATAACTGTATTCCCCGTCAATGACATTACCGTCTTTATCTGTTTTGGGAGACTTTATAAACCCAGCAAAATCCATATCAGAAATACTAGAGGCATCGAGCGCCTTTTCGACTTCCTGAGAGATCATGCCTAAATGTGTCCGTCCACTTTCACCATCAATGAATTTAAACGAACAAGGGGACAAACGATTAAAGAATTCATCATACTGAGTCAAGTCAGTGCTGATGTCTTTTTTCACCGTCTTGTCAGAAGTTTGGATCGTTCCGTTTTGACAATAAAGATCAGACCACAAGAATCCGTACGAACCAAGTGAATACCTATTCGTCGCTCCAGGTATCAAATTACCATGACTAGCAACCCCTGAACTACTAAGTGCGATAGATGCCCCCGACCCACTTGTCAAATACATATCGCCAAAAGCAGAGTTCAGTTCTATTGCGCCAGAGTAGATAACCAACTTGGTACCATTTGCATAAGAACTTGCTCCAGTTAGGCCAAAATATGCAGCTCCTAAACCCTGTGAATCTAACAATTGGATTTGACCACCCTGCAGAGTAGAAGCTTGAACAGTTCCGGTCATGATCTTACTACCATCGATGTAAGTTGAGCCAGAATAAGCCCAACCACTAACCAATGTCTGAGCAGCTTGTGCAGAAAGCTGAGCCGATGAAGCATTTGCATTAGCTGTATCGGCAGTAGCCTGAGCATTGCCTGCCGCCGTCGACGCATTATTCGCAGCGGTTTCAGCATCAGTTATTTTCTGCTGTGCATTTGAATCCAAATCGCCAAATGTTATAGAACCAGTCAGATTCAAACGTTCTGCATCGATAGTGCCGGTCTTAATGCAAGCTCCATCGATAGAGGTGGTTCCGTTCTCGAGACCATTTGTGAACTCGGTGAGTCCATCTATTTTGACCCCAAGAGCATCGATTTGTAATTTAACCTTATCGTCGACCTTGGCAATAATGGAATCCTCGGTAGTGATGATCTCAGCACGCCCCATCGGAGGGTCGGACAGATTACCCGTAATGGTCGCCGAGTGATTCTTAAGGCTAACGGATACACGGTCTCCAGTTTTGACGCTTGCAGCGCCATACTTGAAGTTTGTGATGTTACCTTCTTCGTCTTTCTCGGTGATTGTCGTTACTGGAGTCAATTGCTCAGATCCATCGAATCTTACGCAAACAGAATCGTCACATTCGACAACTTCACCATACAGAGTAACCTCGTCTATTCGGCTTGTCTTCTTGTCATTTGTGATCTTCGCAAACTGAGAGATCAACTCATTTGATAGTCCCATTGGTTGTCACCTCCATAACTTAGCTGTGAACACTGCTTTTTCTGTAACTGGACAGCCAGGTTCGCACTTAATTGTTTGACTGATGACTTTTGCCTTAATGTTCGTAATTCCGGCCCTTGTGTAATTCAGACGCACACAATCACCAAGACGAACGGGGCAATAACCATGAGTATAGGACACTGTGTACTCCAAAACAGACAGCTCTCGGAGTAACTGGTTTGCGTAGTCTTCAACCTGACTCTCGGTTGGATCACCGACAAGGTCGGGGTTGTTAACTCGATGAATGATCTCTCTCCCTCGACTTATAGTTGATGTGACACTGTTCGGGTCGTCATTAACGGCTCTAACAAAATAATACCCAGCACCATTTGAGTGAATAACCTCTACGACATTCGGAATGCCATAGAGGTCTCTATCCACACTAATGTCAGGGTACAGGATCGAGCTGTTATCGTCGTCATACGTCCAGACAGGCTGCAGAGAAGCAGTGTCCTGATATGGTGACAGGAGAATACGACCCATCTCGTCGAGGGCAAAGCTATACTTCGCATTTGCGATGAGATCGGACAAGAATGTTAGCCAAGTGTCATCCGTACTCGCTGTGAAATCCATAGCAAGAGGAGTTCCGCATTCTGTTTTAACAACGGGAGCCCGAGCACGCTCTCGAGCCAAACGATACGCAAAGTCCATTACACATGAATTCTTGAGTATCGAATAGCCGAGAGGTGGCGGACTTTCTTTAAGCTCGATCAATGGGGTGTAGGCGTCAACCGAGATGTTCTGGAGTCGCCCATTGAAACTCAGCGACGGAGTCTGAACGAGGAATGTTCCAAGCGGGTGTCTCTCTCGCAATCCATTTTGAATTGTTACGAGGTAAATTCGAATGTACGACTCCCCGACAGATTCAGTCATGTCGATGGTCGCAGAACCAAGAGTCTCAGCTTCAGCATCTCGCTGAATAGTGCTCGATTTCACAGTGTCAACGAGCTTAATGTCTTTCCAAGTCTTTGGATCGACGATGTAATACTCAAAAGTTTGCTGCATCGAAGATAACCAGTCAGGCATCTTACACCCCTCCTTCGACTCTCGAAATCTCTAACGTGACAGGAATGATCGTATCCAGATGCTTTCTGGTGAACGACACTTTGACGTTCGCCCAATAGCCGCTTCCGGAAGGTTCTCGCACATAGACGTTACCCATCCACTTAGACAGGCGGCGCAACCCATACAGAGTTTCGGTATCCTTTTTAGCAATGTCAACACTCCAAGTGGCGGTCTCACCGTGCTGAGTTCCGTAATAGCTAATCGGATCAGATCTGCCGATATACTCGACCAACTCAACGTCTGGCTGATGTGAGAAAGAGATGTCAATATTATACGGAAGCTTGAGCATAGAACCAGTCCAAGGAGGATCTACGATCTCGGCACCATCTTCGGTCACATTGAATGTAGTCCAGTCCTCGTCCCACTGAAGAACGATGGCGTTTCCGTTGACAGGGTATCCGGGGACATCGTAATAACTGATTGCACCAGTGCTGGTGGTCATTGCGACGATTCTGTATCGTGCATAATCCAACGCTGGATGCGGGTCGGTCACGAACGTCCCTTTTACATTCGGAATATCCTTTATGACCTCAACAAATCTGCCATCATACTCTCTTCGATAGACGGATAGCAAAACGCCTTCGATAGGAGTGCCATTTTCATTCTCACAGTAAGGACGAATAATGGCAGTGAGGTCATCCTCATTGATTCCTATCTCAGCATTGGGGGAATACTCTACATCCGTCCAAGCGACGGTGAAATTCAGCGAAGCTTCTGCGGTGAGACCAGAGTTCATGGACACCACACAGGAAACAGCGTAACTAATGTTGTTTTCGAGATCCATATCACTTGCCGAAAGGTTGATCAGCAAGTTAGTATCGATGTCGAAATGCTTGGAGTACACCGTTTCGCCCTTACCAACAATCTTGCGATTACCGACATGGTCGACGGTTTCGTAAGAATCGTTGGCCGTAATGGTGACTTGGTATCCGATTGGTTTCTGGGTGGCCGGACCAGCAATACCGGAAACATTGAAAGGGAACGAAACCAGCGTCTCGATCTCCGCTCCCGCTGAATCGGTAATGTGCATTTCCAAAGTCGGAGGGGCATAAATGTCGACTGTTCTCTGAACAGACCAATCACCATACTCGTCCGTAATGCCTTTTGTGCGAACTCGCCAAAGGATCTTAGTTCCTTCGGGGAATTTTGTGGTGTCAATTGGATATGCACTGACCTTGTCCTTCTCACTTTCCTCAGTCGAGTTTTTGATGGTCTTGACTTCGGTCTTACCATCAATCGTCAACTCGAGTTCTGCATATGTCTGGCTGGACCCATCCTCTGAGTTATGAACCCAATATAAGGTGAGACTGTCGCCGGTGATTGCCGTTGTGGTGGTAGACCAGGTCGTAGGAGCCGCCGGTTTGGTTCCGATCACAACCGATACAGGGTTGGTCCACGCTGACTCACCATCAGCATTAACCGCTCTTACTCTGAAGAAATATCGCTGACCCGATTCGAGACCGGTTTTCTCATAACGAGTCGCCGAAATGCCGGAGATAGTGTCAACCGCATTAGATTCATCGAAGTAGTCCTCTTTGGTTGCATACTGGATGTCATATGTCTTGGCAGTCGACACTCCAGACCATTCGAGATATACCGAAGTGGCTGAAGTTGCCTTACACACATTGATTCCGCCAGGGGCTGCCGGAGCAGTACCAGAGTTGTCGGAGTAATCAGTCCATTCGCTTTTCGAATCGCCTCGGTATGCATAGCAGCGAACTTTATAAGTGCTGCCAGCATCAATGTTCCAAGTGTGGGAGGCGTACCCAGATTCAATTGGAACATCGGCCTTAGCGAACACGCTACCCGTATTATCTTTAATGACCTCGAAATGCACATGGCTGGCATTGAGGCTTTCCAATCCATCGACACTGGCAGTCAACTTATAGCCGTCAATCGTAACTTTAGGGGTTAATGGGGTAGACGGCGGGTTGTTCTTAAAGTAATACGTTTTAATGGTAGACCATTCAGCGGTCCAATAAGACGTTTCAGTCTTACCATTCGGCTTATATGTCTGCGAAACGGGCTGAACGTAGAACGAAACCTTTTCGGCATTCGACGGAGCAGTCCAAGAAGCACGCTTAAAGGTTGTGGTGGATTCGCTGCCAACGAGACCGATCCCATCAGCAGCGGCATACCACCATCTAACCTTGTACTCTTTTGTGTTTGGCTTATCCCAAGTCCAAGAAGCAATGACGGTTCGGTCAGTGTTCGCCTGGAGACCGAGATACTCTACCGTAGCTCGGTTCGTCGTATTGGTTTTCACCGTTACCGGATCACCACTGATTCTTAAGACTTGTCCGACATAAATGTAGTTTACGTTTGAAATGTTATTCAGCTTCGCCAATGCAGATACGGTAGTGCCGTACTTCTTGGCAATTGCGGAGAGTGTATCTCCACGCTTTACTGTATAGGTAGTCGCCATGTTTTACACCCTCCTTTCAATTTTAGCCGCTCTAACCAGAGTCTTAATCGCTTCAGAGACTTCACTGCCATCGTCATAGGTAATACCATCAATGGTATAAGACGGACGACTAAGGGTATTGAGATCCTTGTGAAGCTTGTCAATTGCGGTAATGACATTGGAATTATTTCCATTTTGACGTCTTTGCTCGACCGCAGAGCCAATGGCACCAACGTTAGCTTTTACACCAACAAAGCCATTATTGTTGAACATCGCACCGAGACCGTCAACGCCAGTCTTAACCTCGCTTAGGTCAAGGACCGGACGAATCACAGGATTGGCATTGATGTCACTGCTCAGGACATCCTGAATCTTAGTGACCGCTTCACTCAAACCTCGCTTGGCAGAATCCGCCATCTCGGAGCCAACATTATAGGCATTTGATGTGTAATCTTTAATCGAGTTTATAAAACCCTGACCAAAGTATCCGCCGATTTTGGCAGTTTCCTTAGATGGAGATGCAATGCCAAGTGCTTCTTCAGCCGCTTCAAGTGCTGCGGTAGCCATAGCGACTGCTGCAGCCTTAGCTTCGAAAGCGCTCGCATCAATGCCGTCAGCGAAACCTTCTGCCAGATAAACACCAGCGTCGTAGAAATCGCTATGCTTAAGACGAATGGAAGAAACTGCACTATCACAAATCAGCTTGACAGTAGACTCGAGATTCGCTTTACCTGCTGTCATACCGGTAACCAGTGCAGCAATTAACTCGCGGCCGACAGTCATGAGTCTTGTCTTACCAGATGCAAACGTAGTTTGAATTGCCGTGGTCAACTCTTTAACATAGCCGGTTATGTTAGTCTGAGTAGACTTCATTCCAGTCAAAGCAGATGTAAATAGACCTGCTGCAGCAGTCTGAATCTGGCCTGAGCCAGACTTAAAACTACTGGCAATGTCGACAACTGTGATGGTTCCGAGTTCAGTTACAGCATTCTTATACTCGGTGACTCCATTGGTGTTAATGCTGGAAAGACTATTGATGAAGTCCCTAATCTCTCCCGCAGCATCGATGGACCCTCTGATTGCGCTCAGATTCATCGCGGATGCGCTGAGCGAATACGCAACTAACTTAGTTCCAAGCGGGGCGATATTAAAATTGTCAACTCCGGAAAGATCCGAAGAACTAAGACTGGTGATAAACGACACAATGTGGCGTGCCATCGTGATAGACGTGGCAATAGCCAAAGTATCGATTAGCACCACCTTGTCCGAATACGACTTCAACGAACTTGCTACGTCATCAAGCGGGGAAAGATCAACATCAGGAATGGCTTCCTTGAGTTCTTTGATCTTGGACAGAGATGCAATCGCAGAGTCAACGTTAGTCATACTCGAAGAGAACGCAGCCATGCCTTCGCCGAACGACTGTAGCTCTTTGCCGAGATCGGAAAGCGAGTTTCCTCCACTAAGGAAATCACCGATTGCGTCGATAATATTCGCTCCTGTCAACTTAAGGATTGCAGAAGACAACTTGCCAATCTTGTCCGAAATGTCGTCTGGAATGTTCTGAACGCCGTCAATGAACGGTTGAACATTCGTCATGAAAGCCGACAGATCCGAGCCAACCTTCGGCATGCCCGCAATAACATCCATCGCCAATTGCGCAAGTCCATATACTACGAGACCCAATGCACCAATGAAGAGCAACAGAATACCAAGGCCAATTATTGCAGGACCGGCCACTGATCCAACAAGAGCTGCCGCCAAACAAACAACTTCCATGGCGATGAGGAAGGCAGTGATGACTCCAACCACTTGGATTGCTTGTGTCGGATCAACGTCTTTCAACAAATACAATACTCCGGCAAGAGCCCCAACTACTAGTGTAACGACGCCTAGAGCAACGAGACCCACTATCGACGGGGCCTGAATAAGCTGCATGGCCATTACAGCAATCAACAGAGCAGCAAGAAATGCCGTGATTACGCCAACTGTCGCGATGCCTTGAACCGGATCAACATCTTTAAGCAGATACAAAACTCCGCCAAGACCGCCGATCACGAGGCCCATAACTACAATAGCGCCAAGCGCAGATGCGGAAGGACCTTTCATTCCGGAAATGATTTGCATGGTGCCAGCGAACGCCAGCATAGCCACAGTCAATGCAATAGCAGCGCCAATACTCGACTCGGCCGGCAGCCCAGCGAGTAAATATAGCACTCCGCCGAGAATTCCTATGGCTACGCTCATAGCCAACAGTGTCAACGTAACGCCACCCATATTCCCAGCAACTTTAAGGACCATTGCGAAGACGAGCATGAGAATACCCAATGTGGTTGTTGCGGACCAGAGTTTCTCTCGATCAATCGTGCTGAGAACAGCAACTGCGCCAGCCATGATGCCGACAGCGATGGACAGTGCAATGACGTTACCAACACACTTCTCTGCACCCTTAGTGGCGTAGACCATAGCAGTCATCACTAAACCAAGAGCGACGACTGCTGTCGCGCCATTCAACAATGCTGCCGGATCAAGCATACTAAGCAGAACAACAACGCCTGCAAGAATACCAACTGCAATCGATAGAGCAAGAAGAGTGGCTGCCACTTTGGCGATTTTCTGTTCTCCACCAATTGTAGTTATTTTGACTAAACCCCACACGAACACCATAAACCCGGCGAGGAACAATGCACCTTTGCCTATTTCCTCAAGGCTAAGCTGGTTGACAAGTTTACACACGCCAACCATCAACATCAAAGAAATAGAAATGGACAGCAAAAGACCGCCCAGTTTAGCGATTTGCTTGTCTGCACCGATCTTTGTCACTGCGACAAGAATTCCGATGAATACCAAGAAACCACCAGCAAATAATGCCCCCTTTTCCATTTCCTCCGGTGTTAATTGATTAGCGAGTTTACACACGCCAACCATCAGCATGAGTGCAATGGAAATCTTGATCAGCATTCCGCCAACTTTGTCAATGTTCTTACCAGCAGTTTTGGTAGCTAGCATCAAGAGACCGACAAACACTGTAAATCCAGCCATGAATGCGCCGGCTTTACCGAGATCAGGCCAACTTGTACCGGAGAGTAATTTCACTACTCCGACAAGAATGAGTAAGGAGAAAGACATCTTTAAGAGCATTACTCCTGCCTTATCCATGTTCTGAGCTGCTTTACCCTTGATTAATAGTCCATAACTGGCCATGAAACCAGCTAGAACTAGCATCAATGCAGTTAGCCCAACAAAACCACGAATGGCTTGATCAGTATCCATGTTGCCGATAAGCTTAACAGTAGCTGCAAGCAAGAGAAGTGCTGCACCAATGGTTAAAAGACCAGTTTTAAGACCGGCAATCTTCAGACCATCTTTACCAATCCTTGCCGAAGCCGACTGCATCTTTGTTACTGCTTTTGACAGAGCAGTTAACACAAGAGACAAAACGATGATGACGCCGACGGATCGATACAGATTCTTTTCATCCACAAAGCTGAGAACAACCACCGCACCGGCTAAAATGGCGATAGATTTCGCTATCTTCTCAAGTGACGAAGCCGCAGTCTCAAATGCCTTGGCATCAAGAACTTTTGAAAAGCTTTTCTCAACGTCGGCAAGACCATCAATGACTTTGTTAACACTTCCAATACCATCAGAAATAGCGCTAACAAAATCGTACATTTGTTTGACAACTACGAGAACAACGCCGATGGGGATAATGGCCAGTAATTTCTTCCAGTCAAACCCGCCAACGGAGCCTTTTAACTTCTCGATGCCGTTTTTCAACGTATCGACAAGAGGACTGAAATCCAATTTCTTAAAAGCGTTGATGATATAGTTACCAACCGTAGCAACGCCTTCGATTATGAACTGAACTCCAGAACCAATGCCATTAATCAAACCAGCAACGATATTCTCGCCAATCTCAAACATGACAGTCGAAGGAGAATGGATACCAAGAACATTTTTGATGGTGTCGATGATTGTTGTCGCAATTTCTTTTGCTTTCTTTACGATCGTAGTGAACTTATCACCAAGTCCATTTTGAAGTCCTTCGATAATGTTTACGCCGATCTCTTTCATCGCTTTGGGCGCAGAGGCAAATGCATCTTTAATTCGTGTAAGAATGTCGCCGAAAGAGATGTCAGAGATGTCAAACTTCAAAAGCTTCTTGACTGTATTGACCAGTTTCTTAAGAGCGGTAACCAGTTTGTTAACCAGCTTCCAATCCTTCAAAGATTTGAAGAAATCCTTGATCGTCTCGATGAACTTCGTGATGTACGGAGAAATTGTCTCGAATACACCGCTCATATCAAAGACAGAATCGATCCAATCTCTGAACTTAACGATAGCGTCACCGATTTTAGCAGTAAGATCGAAGATCGTAAGATCAAATGCCCCAAGCAACTGCTGAAGGATCTTAAACCCGATCTTTAAAGGACCAGACACAACAGTCAGGACAATGTCAAGAGCTGCGAACAAGCCTTTAAAGGTTCGTCTGATCTTATCGGCAGTTTCATCACTAACTTTCATTCGAGTAGTAAGCTTGTGGAAACCGGCGATAAGATTGAACAATTGCTCAGCTTGCATTGCCGGGAAGATATCGCGCCAGGCAGAGCCGATAGCTTTAATGACCGTAACGAGCCCCTGACCAATGTTCTTAAACGAATTGATCAGCAGCCAACGACCGTTGATTTCATCCAAGTTATCGATCAGTTCTTCCACCGGCATGCCAAGTTTCTCAGCAGTGGCAACCAGTTCCTTAAGAGCTGCGATTTGCTCATCAGTATAACCCTTGGCTTTGGCCTGCTCTTCGGTCATACTGGCGAGTTCTTTGATAAAGTTTTTCTGCTTATCGGTTAATTTCTCAGTTTCAGTTCCAGCTTTTGCCGTAGCGTCAGTCGTCTCTTTCTGAATACCAAGAAGTTTATCCTGGGCAGCAATCTTCTCATCACTATGACGAAAACTGTTACCGAGAGCCTCATTTACCTTATTCTGAACACGATAGTAGTTCTTTCCAGCAGCAGTGAGTTTGTCGATTCGCTCTTTTCCGTTTCCGAAATCGCCTCGAATTACCTGATTAACGATGTCACTAAGATCGACTACGCTATCTTTAACGCTGTTGATAGTATCTGCTGCGTTCTTAGCGGGCGCCATTATGGTGTTGAACTTATCAGCAAGGCTCTTGAAACCCATACCGAAGGCGCCTTCCAATAATTTGTTTCTGGCGTCAGAGATCTTACCAATAACACCAGTAAAGAAATCCGAAAGTGGGGTCAGTAAGTTCTTTGCTTCTTCAAAGTCGCCAACGATAATCTGCCAAGTCCGAGCCCAACCAGACTGAGCTGCTTCTTTCATAACATCCCATAACTGTGAAAATGTCTTGACTTTCGTTGCCGCATTTTCTGCAGTTTGAGCCATCTGAAGTGCTTGCTCGATCTCGTCTTTGTTCTTTCCGGACTTTTCGGCTAATGCTTTTGCAGCTTCCTTAACTGCGTTGGCTTCGCCATGCTGAGCTTTCGCATTCTCAAGTGCGGCTTTTACCGCATCCACCGACAGTCCGGTATACTCGGCGACATATTCGTTTGCACCCGAAGTGGTGAACTTCTTCAGCGTCTCGGTCAACACCTGAGAGGTAAGCCAACCAGTCGATAAGGATTCTCTGAAAGACCCCTTAGCTTTAATGGCGGCTTCCGCTCCGGTACCGAGCAATTCAGAAGTCTTCTTTAATGCATTCTGGAAGATTTCGCCACCCATACCTGCATTAACGACTGAGTTCCAGTCCATCAGCTTGACTGTACCAGCGGCTAACGCCTGGGAAAGCTGATACATAGCAACCGATGCCTGCTGGGATGTTGAACCAGAAACAGCCGCCAGGTTAGCGATGCCCTGAATAGCGCTGACCGAAGTTTTCAAATCAATACCGGCAGCGGTGAATGTACCGATATTGCGAGTCATCTCTGTGAAGTTATAGATAGTTAAGTCTGCGTAGTGATTTAACTCATCCAAAGCTTTGTTAACATCATCCAGCGTGCTACCCTTACTCTGGGTATTAGCGAGGATTGTCTGAACCGCATTCATCTGAGTTTCATATTCCTGAAAACCAGACTTAATAGGCTCAAGGGTCAAAGCATTGACCATCCGTTTTCCGGCATTAACAGCCGAATTGGTGATGTTAACGAGGGCGGTTGTCCCCATGATCTGAAGAGCGGAGAATTTTGCGCTGACAGCATCTACTCCAGCACCAAGGCCACGCATGTCAACCTTTTGAGCAGCAGATCCTACTTCTTCGAAACCTTTCTTAACCCCTCCGAAATTCAGCTTTTGCTTGAACTTGTCAAGGGTAGACATAGTTGTCGAAACGTTCTTTTCGAATTGACTGTTGTCAAACCGCATTTCTACGACTCTTTCGTCAACCGTCTTACTCATAGTTTAGTAACCTCCCTCCATGCGTTATTTGCAATCTCGTCAAAAATAGGCTGGATGGCAGGATTGATATAATCTCGTCCTTCCACCCAACCTCCAGTTCCAGTCCCGTGACCATATTGCAGAATAATGGCAATCAGGACTCCATTTTGAATGTTTGAGTTATGAAATGAGATCGTTACCGATCCATTCGCATTCGTTATCTCGTAATACCACGAGTTTGCAGTGAGACCTGTATCGATAGGTGTCGCAGACGCAAGGGCGGCAACTCCCTCTCGACCATACTTATCGAGATCTCCGAGACGAACCTTCTCTTTAGCTTTCTCGAGGTATCGGGTGAGTTTGGAGAAGTCGCCCTTTTGTCTGAACGTTATCATTTGAAAGTCTCCTTACTTTTGCGTGAGTAACTGATTCACTTTCTTCTGAACTTCGTCGGGATCGTAGCCAGCACGCTTGAGGGCGTTCTTGCGCGCGACACCAACGCCCCACTTACCAGCGATAACTTCTTTAGCAATCGCAATGGTGGAATTCTTGTTTCCACCGAGGATTTCATTGACTCTCGCCTGGACCTTGTCATAGTCATATCCGGCCTTGGTCAGAGCATTCTTACGAAGCGCACCAGACCCCCAAGCGCCACGAATAACCTCGTGAGCGATTGTGTTGATGTCTTTCTTCTTGGTCGCGACCGCGATGGGCGCAGTATCGTACTTCGGACGAGCGAAACCCCTAATATAACCCCACCCGACGTTGATAGTTCGACGAGCAACTGCTTCGCCCTTATTGCCCTCAATGCAGACGATAGTGTTGCCATACTGCTGCTCGACGATACCGATGTGATCGGCCCAACCATCATTCGGCTGCGTCTTCTGGTCCCAATTGAACAGAATGATATCACCGACTTTAGGCTTGATGGCACCATCTTCGATCCAAATGCCCTTGTTCTTGAAGATTTCGATGTGCTTCTCGCAACTGATTTCGGTGCCAATCAGATCGACCGCGCCAGCCTTGATTGCGCACGCCGAGATAAAACAGTCACACCACTCATCGGTGGTTTTGATCTTGGTCCTTCGCGCGAGGGGCTTGTGCGCATTATAGACATCGAGGATCGTCTTGAACTTTCCGTTCTTTTCGGAATAGCCGACCCAACTCTGGGCGACTTTAATCATTTCGTTAACTGTGCAACTCATGGGTCACACCTCCTTGTTAACCTGGAGTTGTTTAAGAGTCTGAATGACCTTGTCATATCCAACAGTGGATACAAGGAAACCAAGATACATTAAGACCACAATTTCAACTCCGATCTTCACGGAAAACCCGATGTCATTCATGATCAAATAGATCGCACAAACGGCACCGGACAGAATGGTCGAGAGAATAGCCGCCAGAATATTGGAAGAATACTTAGCATTCGTTCCATCAAGCAGCTTCTTGATTCCTTCGACGGTTAAATTTGTGAGCAGAGAAACCGCAAGAAGTGCGGTCGTCATAAAAGAAATAGGCATTGTTATTCCTCCTGGTCATCTGTTTGAGAGGTTTGTTTTAACCTCTCTTCCCTCTTCTCGAAGAATGTTTCGAATAACGCTTTCATAAAATAGCCGAGCATAACTCCGACAATCACACTAGCTATTTCGCTAGATAGCGATTCAGCGATTTGCTCTTTACCCATAAAAGCGAGGACATAAGAGAGTTGTAAATCTATCAGCGAGACTACTAATATGATAGCGACTGCTTTTTTCGAAAAGGTCTGGAGCCATTTCTTATAGGAAACTTGTCGTTTACCTCGTTTCATGTCTTCACCCCTTACTGTTCAGTCGCGCTCGTCTAGCCGCATTCAGCGCGGCATTATTGCGCATTATTTCGCCTTTGCTCTGCTTCTTCGGGGGAGCGTTCTTGATTCCACAGATTCGCACTAATGTCAACAGTCGATTCAAATGCCACTTCTGACATTCAAACGGGATGTTGTACGCGATCATCCAATAGTAGATTAACTCCGACGTCACGATTTCGTTATTCGCCTTTTCCTTTTGATGGTTAGAAAATGTTGTAGCGGTCATCGGCGCATTGATGTAACTGATAACCGCCTCAACATTTGCAGTCGTAAGGTTAAGGTAAAGCATCGGGTCTACATTCTTGGTAATGGTCATACATCTAATGTAGTCAAGACTTTCCTCCGATGACATGTTTGTAGTATTTGAAAGAAATGGTTTATTCCATTTGGATTCCCATTTTGACAGAGAGACGAGAGAATGCTCTAATTGGAGCGTCACAGTCTTCGCTGGAATGAACTCTTCCGTGGCTTCGTCCCAAGATTCGGGACTAACTGGTATTTCAAGCTGGAACATTATTCATCTCTCCAACGTGTTTGATCAGATCTTGTTGGGCAACTGGGCTGCAACTTCCTTGCCGAGATCAGCCGGGATAACACCGGTAAAGAACTTGGCTGCAGCGTCAGCATCCTGGGACAGTTCCATGAAAAGCTGAGAATATGCTTCGGTCTGAGAGAAACCGATCGACAGGGGGACGCCCCTCTCGTCGACCTTCATGAAACGTCTGCCATCAGCGCTCTTCTCGCCGTAAGCCTTGAGGATAAGCTCCTTGAAAAGCTTCACGAGCTCCGGAGCATTCTTCGTATCGGCGATCTTCTTTGCCATCTCAGCAAAGCCGCCGTCGACACTGAGCTCCATTTCGGCCAGTTCGGCCTTGGACAGGTTGAAGTAGAAATCTTCGGTTCTTTCGACTTCGTTATAGTCGGTATAGGTGATAGTCTTTTTAAGCATAATAAATCTCCTTTCAATTTAAAAAGGGAGTCGCCAGCCTAACTGAATACGACTCCCGTGGTTATATGGTTGGGCTGTTTACACAGTGCCCATGACCTGAGCGACTTCATCAGGCAGAGGCAGACGAGCCACGGCAGTATCGTCAGCATCGTCACCATAAAGGATCTTCTCGAGAGCAGCCAGCTTCTCAGCATCGACCTTGGTGGAATCGATAGTGAGACAAGCGGTGGGTTTGAAACCGGTAACGTTCACAGGGGTAGTGCTGAACTCCCAAGAGAACGTAATGGCCTCGGGGCTGTCATTGATGGTCGCATAGGCCTTCTCAGAGGGAGAAGCCAGAGCGCCATACACCAGATGCAGCTTATAGCCGTGCGCATTGCTTTCGACGTCATTGCCGATGGTCGTGCGATAGCAGAAGCCAAAGGTCTTACGAGCCTGCTGACCGATATAGACACCGGTAGCGATGGACGCAGAGCCATCACACTCGGCGAATTCATCGGGGTAGGTATAGGCCTCGATGGTGCCGCCAAATTCCTCGTTGGACATCAGATTGAGGTACTTGATGTCATCCGCATACAGAGCCGTCGCCTCAGCACCAGAAGGGCTCTCGGTAACGTTGGTGAGGCCATTCCAAGCCACACCCTTGGGGTAAGCGCCTTTGGCATCCATAGGATACAGGACGCCCTGCTTTACGCCAGTTTCATAAAGGCGTTCGCCAGTCTTGTCCCAAACAAGTTTAGACATAGTGTTGTCCTCCTTTTAGAAGTATAGTGTGAAAACATCGTGATTAAGATTGTCAGATTCATAGTGCCTATCAAAACTACAATAGGGCAGATCAAAGATCTTCTCTATGACTTTGCTGTCAGGATTCTTGCCAATAAGAATCACTTCATAGCTTAGCAGTTTACGATAAGCACCATCATTGGCGGATCTCTTTTCGATGTTTTTTCGTTTATAAACAATTGCTGGGTATTGCATTCGTACTGAGGAGGGAGGCTGAAAATACACATTACGGCTACCCAGGATTCCCTCCAAGATGGTCTGCAGGTCAAGTCTGCTCGACATTTGTATATAGCCCCCCTATTGTCAGTATTAGTCTGGGGTAACTTACTTCGACGTTATAGATCTTCCATAAGCTACCCATAAACTCGATGTAACGCATCGTATGAAAATTCCGAATGGCGTACGGATCGGCCACAATACTGATTTCCATAGATACGTTAATGTTGTCATTAACTTCCCCAGAAGATTCAAGCTTCCGGATATTACGAACTACATCGCCGTAATACTGACGTTCGTTCGTCTTCTCTTCCCACACACCAGGTGCGGTTTCTACTTGCTCAGCGTAGCCGATTTTACCGTACCACTTAGCCATTTTGAATTTTCACCTCGAATTTTGTTACGCCTTGGTCTTCATCTCGAGAACAATGGCGGAGAAGGGCTTGATGAGAGCGCCGGAGCAGCGAGTCTCGATCAGATACTTCTGCTGGTTGTAGTCGATATCGAAGTCGTCGAACATGTTGACAGCACCACCCTTGTCAGCACCGACATTGTAGTCGGCCAAGTTGACAATGATACCCATGAGGTCGAGGTTATTACCCTCACCGTCATCACGCTTCAGGTTCTCCATGACAGGGACAGTCACGATAGAGCTGACGCGAAGAGCAGTGCGAAGCTTCTCCTCGGTGTCATAGATGACACGACCGTTTGCATCCTCGAGCAGCAGGCAATCGGTGAGAACATCATCCGTGGTGAACAGGGTCGGAGTGCCGGAGCCCTTGTAGTTCTTGCGGGACTTGATGCAGGCACGGATAAACGCCTTGGCGCGCTGATCGGCATTGGCCGCGGCGTCGACTTCGATGGTAGACTTAATGGTAAACAGATCCTCATCCTTCCAGATAGGACGAATGTTCATTTCGTTGATCTTGTCGTCGCTGGAGGAGGAACGACCGTCGCCAACCAGGATGGCACGGGCGATTTCCTCGTCGAGCATCATGCGCATCTCGGACTTCAGCCAGGCGATCACGTCGAAATCGGTGATGTCGATCACGTCATCGCGATCCATCTTCTGCTTCTTATAGATCGTGGTAGGAGTCGTAGTGCGCTTGAGCAGACCGAAGACCTCTTCCTTCTTCAGCTTGCCCTTGATGTAACCCTTCGCACGAGCATCATCTTCAGTGATGTCCGCGAACATGGACTTGATGCGGGAGAAGGGAGAGTGGTGAACACCACCCATGACCTTCTGGACCCAACCCATCTCGCGCTTGATGAACTCAGGCGGAGTGTTGAGGTTGCGAGCCTCGGGGAACAGATAGTCGGGCGTGTTGATGCCATAAGTGCCAGACTTAGGCGCATACTCGATCTCGGTGGAGTGAGCCAGGAAGCTGTCCTTCATGCTGCCGTAACGCTTAGCATCCGCGATAATCGTCTGCATGTCGTCATGGCTGATGACATTCTCTTCCTGCTGCTGGGTATCCTTGTCGAACAGATTGTGTTTCATTGTGGTTTCCTCCTCGTCTTCGTCATTTTCGGAATTTTCGTCGCCATGCTGAACCGCCTGTCCAACGATCGCATACACGGCAGTTTTCTGCTCTTCAGTGAGCGTGTTTAACACATCGCCGATAGTCTTTTCCTTTTCGGAGTTGTCCTTCTTTTCCTCTTTGGACTCTTCCTTCTTCTCGGCAGACTCTTCGGCGTGCGCCAGAGTGAGTTTCTCTCCGGTATAGATGATGCCTTCTTCTTCGGACTCTTCACCATGCTTGATGATGGATTCGATAAAGGCACCAGGATTGGCACCGGCGAGAACCAGGCTCAATTCACGGATGTTACCGTGCATAACGTTCGGACCCTGCTGCTGAAGCTGATTTGCATAGATCGACAGTGCATTCACGTCACCATGCTGAACCAGGAGCTTGGCAGTACGGCCGCTTTCGGTATCGTTGAACTTGCAATAGGCGTACACGCCCTCATCACGATTCTCGAGCAGCGCGTGTCCGAGCACATCATTGACGTCGGAATGCTGGTGGCTCCAGACAAGAGGCACCTGCTGACCGTCATTGTGCTTGAATGCGTCTCTACGAATGACACGACCATCCGAACATTTCAGATCATTACGTGTTGCCCATCCGCAGAAATCAAAGTTGTTATCCATTTTGAATTTGCTCTCCTTCCTTGTTTTTGTTGTTCGTTTTGTCAATCGGATTTTCTGTTTCCTCCGGCTGATTCAGATTACTATTGATCAGTTTATCGGCCTTCGGATCGTCAGAAGGCTTCATGCCGACAATTTGTCTGAGTTCATTGGAGGTCATGATCTCGTTGCGCGTGAACTTGTCTGCGATTTCAGCAATATCGTTAACAGGAACGAGCTTAAACGGATCTCTAAAGAATGCAATCGATTGATGCTGCGAACGAGCTGTCTTGGTTAAGAATTTGCGTTTCATTTCGTCAACAATCGCCGAAACAATGGGTTCAATCGTGCGACTATAGTAGTTGAGCATGGTTTTCTCGTCTGCAGTACCATCCAAAATCGACTGAGTAATACCTAACTGGCTGTATAGCATGCTCGTCAGATACTCAATCTGCTTCATCAGGTTGTTTTCGAGAGAACGGTTCAACTGTGTGATACGCTCAGTACCGTCGGTATAAGCGATACCATACTTAGAGCCGGCCAATTGCATCTCTATGTTTTTACGCCTTTCTTCGGCCTGTTGACGCCTTGCTTCGGTCTTGATGATGTACGGTAACTGAATAATCAAATCCAATTTCCCCGATGCAGTTTGCTCATCGGTTACATCCAGAAGACCGAGTTTGCGAACCAAACGCTGCATTGTAGAGTTCGGTTCATTGATCACCGCATATAACGGATTCTCGACAATGGCGACCATCTTTTTAGGAACAATGGTCTCTTCTTGACGACCGGTCCTTTCGTTATACACACGAATCCGCACATGGTTGGGATACCAGTCCAGAATCTTCGCCGTTCGCATCGTCAGGATGTCATACGAATCGCTAATATTCGGATTGGTAGTGGTATCAATCGGAACAATGGCGACGCATCCTTCATCCAACATAGACATAACGGCATCCTGGATAAATGCGCGGCCGGTCTGGTCAGTATTGGCACTAAGCGTCAAGCAACTGTTGAGACCACTATTCATCTGCTCTTTAAAACGATCATTGTCGTCTAGTCGAACATGTTGAATACTGATTGCTGATACGTCCAGCGCGATACGGTTATACACGGAGGTAACAATGGACCTTTCATTGCCTCGTGTGAATCGAGGTCGATCCGGTCGAATGGAATAGCTATTTCCGAGGTCCTGATAGTTATACGTAGGGTCTCGATTCATAAATGCATTCCATGCGTGCTGAAGTCTATCCGAGATTCCCATTAGAATTCACTCACCTCCTTATCAGTAACTGATGTGGACATCAGAGTTTATGGTCTTTGAGCATGTCGGCATATTTCTTGCCAACGGCAACCCCTTCGCTATTGACAAATTTGCTTACCTGCTGATCGCCAAGAACTTTCGCGGACTGTTTGTACCACTTAATCGCCTTAGCTTCGGCTTTGTCGTGCTTGCGGGTTGCGCTCCTGTACAGACCATCGCTGATCTCAGTTCTGATAAGGGGATTGGCATGCTTGTACTTTTTTCGCTGATACTTGTCGACTTTACGGTCAAGCTTCGCCATTTTCTTCTGAGCCTTGGCATAGACCTTATCAGGGCGTCCTCTTCGAACACCCCATTTCATGCCAAGAACTCCATAGTGCATCAGTTCATTGTCATTCAAGACACACTCACCTCCTTATTCAAAAGCATCACGGTTTAATTTATAGGCAACGTAAGCATCCATCAAAGCTGCGACAGCATCGATCTTGTGATCGTACCGCTTCTTAAGAAGCTTACGGTTACCGTTGGTGTCCTCCATTGCAATGCAGTTACCCATCGTATAGGTCATGAGTGCTTCATCGAACAGGAGGAGTCGCTCTCCGGCAAGTTTCTTTAACTCGCCAAGGGGAACAGATTCGGTCTTTGCGCCCTGGATAACTTTCTCGATTCCGAAGGGGCCATTCTCGGATTCCCAACGAGCTACAAAGTCTTTGGCGTTGTACGGATCGTAGCCAAAGCAACGAACATCATACTGAACCTCTGAAATGTAGTTGTCGAGATCCTCGTAAACCTCCATCATGTCGAGAACTGTGCCCGGCATGACAATGAGGCTTCCCTCTTTGGTGAATTCGTCATACTTATAACGCATGGCCGAAGGGAGTTCACTGAGCGTTAGCTCGGTAATATAGTTGCGTGTCTTGATGCCAAAGGCACCTTTCGGCAACGGGAATAAGAACGTAAATGCGCAGAAGTCGTCACCCTGAGAAAGGTCGGCGCCAAGTGCGCAGGGCATCTGCCAATACTCGCGATAACGGTGAGGAAGGGTTTCTTCGTATGTGAAGTAATAGGTGTAACCTTCCATGGGAATGCCGAATCGCTTGGCAAGGGTATCGTTTCTGACTGCGGGGTTATTTTCGGCCTTCTCGACCTCTAGCTGATAGGTTTCATAGCTAACCGTGCGACCGAGGTTAGGGTTAGCTTTAACCCACATACTGGGGTCGCCAACCTCGTCAATTGAGTCAAGCTTATACCACCAAATGGACGTGTGAATGTCGGGGTAATCACCCTTGAGTACATTCATTAAATCCATTTTGATTGTATCGCCTGGTCCATTACGGACAGTACCCTCGGAGCTGATAGCAATGATGAGATATTCCTCATTCTTAGCGGCACCCTGAGCTGCAGGACCGACAACGTCCTCTCTGGTGTCACCAGACAACCACTCGTCGACCGTGACCACCTTGTCTTTACGGCCCTGGTATTTGTCAATACTCATGGGAACGATTTCGAGCAAGGAATTGGTCATGAAGTTCTGAATGCCTTTCTTCGTGCTTGCAAGCTTCACACGGTCGGCTCTAGAACCAGTAGTGTTCTGTAACGAGCCTTCGGTTAGAAACTTAAAGAACGGCCCTCTAGCTCTAGCCAGGGCGGTTTTGATCGGTGCTAGAACTTCCTCCGCCTGTCGAATGGTCGGAGCAGTCGTCGATTGCTGAGTAGTAGCAGGATCTACAGTCAGAAAGTAGGCCTGAATACATGAGGCATACATAGACTTGGCAGCGCCTCGACCGACGATCAGATACTGTTTGTTGATTAAGCGTTTCTTGATTCGCTTAGTTACGTAACGTCCGCCACGACCCTCAGGATCGGGTTCATATACGCTGCGCTCAACAAAGTAGTACCAACCGAAGATTTGCTCTGCCCATAGTTTGAATGAATCGAGTAGTCGGAGATCATCACCGTCGGTAAGGGTGAGTTCGTTTTCGCAGAAATTAATAAAACCCTGGATAGCTTGGTCATCATACCAAATTCCAGGGTTTGCAATTAATGCGTCTATTCGATTCATCTCCATGGAGATTTGTTCACATACGGGTATTTCGCCTCGGATTACGGCATCACGAAATTGCCCGTAATATTTTGGCGTGGCAGTATTCGATAATGCCATATTATCACCTACTTAGTTCTGTTTCTTCTTAGATGGATCAGAAGCGTTCTTGACAGCCTTGGTCATCGCATCTTTAAGGACGTTCTTGCCGACCTCGGTAGCAGCAGGAGCCACGACATCGTTCATGACTTTCTTGACGAACTTCTGACCGGCCGACACTTGCTGTGGGTTCAGCTTTGCATACTGCTGCTCCATAAGCAGACGATTAACGGTCTGTCTAAGCTCTTCATCGGACATGTCCTTTACACTGGGTTTAGAGGACTGCTGAGTTTTCTTTGCAATAGGCTTTCCGCTTTTAAGCGCTTCAACCTCTTTGCGCTTTTCATCAAGCTTGTTGAGTTTAGCTTGAGTCTTAAGCTTGTTCTTGGCGATCTTCTCCTCTTCCTTGAGTTTCGCCATCTCCTTGTCATACCGTTTCTTGCCGGCAGGGGTTAAGGAGCCATCTTTATTTTGATATCGACGAACACCCCATTTCATACCCTTAATGCCCCAATGCATTAACTCGTTTTCCATCCAAATGTACCTCCTTCCTTACGTCTTAGGATCGACAGCCACATTCAGACGCCATTCGAATTCGGCAATCTGTCGATTCATGGAATCAATGACGGCAGAACTAAGAGGCGGGTCGAAGATCAGCTTCACCTTCATGAAGATGTAGCTTTTAATTGCATGAAGTTGAGCAGTATTGACTTCAGGAACGAAATTGGCCCAGGTAGAAGTATCATCTTCGATCACGAAGCCTTCTGCCGGACCAACTCCAAGCTGTGTCAGGATCATAAGCACAGTATTGATGTGCATGATGATGTCTGCATCGAAATGAGTATACTCTTCATCGATTCCGAGCATCTTCTTAATCGATGTCAAGATACTTTCCATGGTCTCCCTCCTTCTTTATCGCCGCCAAGGGCAAGTGTCATTTTGTTTTCGCTCAACGGGCCCTTTAAATAGTAGATTCTCGTCTCCATAGTGGATTGCATCGTGAGTGTTCTTGATTGTACAAATCAAGTTCTCAGGATCAAGTAGAATCTTACTTCGCTGGAGAATGTCCTCTTTGCGAATCGGATTCATATGATGGATTATGATTCGAGAATAGATCTCTCGACCGGGGAATGCCAGGTCACAACCATTGTCTCGAATGATGACCTCATCTCTAATCCTCAACCACTCTGGATCTTTGTAGAATCGTTGATTAAGCCATCTATCAAACCCAAAAGTCTCTTCGCCGACTCGTCCATTAAGACGAAGATACTGATAGCGTTCCTCAAAGGTGGGAATGGTGATCAACTCAGAATATGTCCTAATACTCATCAGGTTCACCTTGCCCACTATAATTACGAAAGGCCTTCATGGCCTCGGTGTAAAGCTCTTCAACCTTCTTCTGAGACTTGAGAGTTTCAGTCTTAGCAGTAATAAGTTCTGCTTGCTTCTCAAGAATCTGTTTCTCGAGCCTAGCTTTCGTAGAGGCAAGCTTGAGAAAGTGAGTAGTCTCCTGAGACGAGGCAGTTCCTTCTCTCAGACGCCTCTCGACAAGATCGGTCGCCAAGGAAATGAGCTGGTTTTCTCGAGCTTCTGGAGTTAGTGCAGGTCTCATTGCACTTTGGTTAGAGGAAGAGCTTGTTACTTTTACTTTTGCCATACTTACTGCCTCCTCTCCTACAGTTTTGTATGACTTTTGTTGGGTGCTTAAAGGGGTCTACAAGGGAGTATTTTTAAAGTCGTTGAAAGGAGAAGTTAAAAACGACACAGAGGAGGCATGCCTGTGCGCGCAGCTCGACCCTGTAGACCCATTTAAACACCCAACAAAAGTGAAATGC
>ERZ1034962.312-NODE-312-length-24702-cov-24.451333_pt1 | contig 24702 bp, 22 predicted proteins | sample MGYA00520696_ERZ1034962 | MGnify/ENA primary metagenome ERZ1034962 (study PRJEB33766, sample SAMN09781770) | gut metagenome | biome: gut microbiome | host: Homo sapiens | place: Madagascar | study: EMG produced TPA metagenomics assembly of the PRJNA485056 data...
ACAACTCCGGCTCGGTCACCCCCTCTGACGCTGGAGGCCGCTGGCGTATCATTATAGCCTTTTCCTTGGCAACATATGGTTTTGCCAAACCGCCCATCGGGTCTGCCGGAAAAGGAACGTACCTGTTATGCTGGGTATTCAGTTGTCAAGGTGCTGGGTAATCATAATTGACTACCAAGCAAAATCGGTCAAAATTGTCTCAAGGATTTTCTTGATTTCATCAGGGACATACAGCAACGCTCTATGTAATGCGAGTGCCTGAACAGGAGTCATGTACATTTTCTTGAACAAGTGGTATCCGTCTGGTAGGGAAAGGCCTCCATTTCGGCCCCGGACTATTTTTATTGGATAGTCCTCGTTTAATGTTGCTATGTCCCTGCTGATAGTATCTGTTGAAACATGGAATTCTATTGAAAGATGCTCCATCGTATCTTTCCGGCGCTTATCTAACAAGCGAATTATTTTCTTTTGTCGCTCGTTAGATGTCATCTTTGAAATTCCTTCCGAATTTGCTTTGCACTTATAATATCGCAAATACCCCGCAACTTTTGCGGAGTTAAACTTTAAATCCGTTCGAATTTTATCTAGATCACTATAATTTATAAATATATGAATTTCTGCTTGTTGGTTCATATGTTTGCCCGTCAGCATTTTCTGCCGGCATTCTGATGCCACCTCACGATGGATGCCCTTGCCTTCGGCTAGCGCTTCCTACTGCTAAGCGCGTAGCATCCTTTCGCCAGTTGTTGCCCAACCGAGCGCACAAAAAAGCCCGCCGCATTTTGAGATGCGACGGGCTTAGAGCTGCAGCGTGAGATTTATTTTTTCTCCTGAGAATTTGTCAGAGGCTTTTCGGGCCGGTGGGGCTGATAATTCCAAAACATATTACACGGTTCATTGGCTTCTTTTCGAATTGATGCCTGAACTACTGCACGCAAGTTTTTGTGTAAAAGACTTTCTTTTGCTTTCATGGTAAAGACCTTCCTTCCAGTTTGATTTGGTTTTATTTGATTCCAACTCCAATTTTAGCCAAAACCAGTAGAAGAGCATCCGCAGCTGCAGCTACAATCCAGACAGTGCTGTACAATGGTTTCAGCAACAAAAGGGGTGGAACAATCAAGCAATATAATACAAGTCTTTTGCGTACCGCTATTTTCATGTCCTGCAACTCTTCGTTGCTGCAATGAATCGCCGAGTTATTGCAAGGAGCAAGTGTTAAAATTAGCGTAACAGAGACAATAAACAGCGTAATTACAGCTGCTATCGTAGAAGATTGCAGTCGGTTAATCAGATATAAGCAGGCATATTCACAAAATAAAGAGGTGATAAAGCAGGAAAACACTGTTTGCATATGAAGGCCATTTGTCTTTTCTCGTAAAAATGCCAACCCAAAATTCAAAAGAATCACTTGCGGTAACGGTGCAACGAGTGCTCCAAAGGAAACGAGAATAAAGAAGCCACCAAAGTTCATGAATTTTCGTTGTAGCGAGTATGCCATCCAATCGCGTTGACTTTCTTCAATGAGTTCGCTTTGTATACACTTCTCCACGATTCTTTCGACGATTGCTTCCATAGGCAGAACCTCTGTAAATCAGAACTATCTTTATTAAAACAGAGTTTTCAGCTTTTTCATCATTTTTGTAGTGAAACAGTAGTTTTTTGTCATGAAATCAGAGTATTCGGCAGCTCTGTTGCAAATTCAAACCAGCCGTTTTCATAATCCATAGCGTAAAGCGTGTGGTACTTTTCCAATGTGGTATGTACATTTTGCAAACCATACCCATGAAAAGATGGATTTTCCTTGGTAGATACCGGCAGTTGATTTGCAATCATATTTACCGGCAAAGATTTATTACGGACAGCATAAAACAGTTCATCTTCTTCAAGCAGTGCCTGCACATAAATTTGCCGGTCCGTTTCCGGCAGTTTTTCGCACGCTTCAATCGCGTTATCCAGTGTGTTGCTGATTACAACCGTCAAATCCACCATGTCAATCTTTATAGGAGACAAATCGTTCACACTAAACTGTATATCAATTTTACGATTTTTCGCAACAAGCGCCTTCTGATTCAAAAGTGCATCCAGTGCTGCATGGTGGGTATTGACGAGCAGGATGCGTTCGTTTTGTTTCGATTGCAGGCTATGGATATAGGTTTGTATTGTGTTGATATCTCTGTTTTGTTGCATCAGCATTCCGTCTAACGTACTCAAATGAGCGCGAAAGTCATGTGTCAGTTTACGTTGCTGAGCGTATGCAGCACTCAATGCTTCAATGCTCTCTTGCTGTGCTTTTGATTTGGCTTGTAGGCTGATTGCCTCTTCACGGAAGTTGGCGTTTTGTTCCATCCAGCTGATTAAAAGTAATGCTGCTATCTGCATTACGGTAATAAATGTGGCACAGACACATAGCGGCTGAATTGATATTTGCCCTTGCTGAAAGCAACTTCCGAAAAAGAAAATAAGCAAAACACTTGCAAGGGAAAGTACTGCGGGAATGGTGTACCATCTAAAATTGGTTGCTTGGCTTAACTTTCCATTTCGCGCCTTTGCCTGTAAAAAGCATACTACTATTATTATACCGTGTACAAGCATACTTTGGCATAGCGCATTCCCAAGAAATACACCATTCAGTGTTTCAGATAACAAAAGAGCAAGAGTATGCCATAAATTATCTATACAACACATCGTTGCATAAATAATAATTGAAATATATAAGCCAAAAAATCTATTACTGATATACAAAATTCTATGCACAAAATAATACAGGACAAGCGCAATTAAGATTTTCGAATAATCAGGCAATGCCTTTGAGGCAATGTTCAGAAATGTTGCCTCCAGAAAAGCAAGGCTCGTCACAATAATCCAATGGCGAAAACGTTCCATCTTTCTTGCGGAAAATGCATCAAATAGCAAAATTGCCGAAAAGCACTCCATCCAAGTCCACAAGTAGGTCAAGAAATAATCGCTCAATGTGCATTCCCCCAGTTTTTGTTCTTCCAACTCAGATACTGGACTTTCATTTGTGAGTACCGCTTCTGACTTACCGATAACTCTTTTCCATCGAAGAGAACAACTCTGTCATAATTGAATTTTTTGATGTATGCCATATTGACCAGATAGCTTTTCTGAATTCTGAGGAATCCGTCTCCTTCCAATTCCGCCGCTAAGTCTTCCATTTTTCCATAAAAGCGGTCTGGTACCTGCATAGGCTTTACTGTGTACAAATATATAACTCTTTGATTACTTTCCAAGTAGAGAATATCTTTGTAGGGAATGTTAAATGACTCTGCGCTAGCTGAAAAGCGCAGAACTTTATCATCACGCGGCAATTCTGCCAATGCATCCCGGAAATAGTTGGCCAGCTTTTGCTCCAGTTCCTGCTTGAGAAGGTATCGGAACGCCCGGACTTCATACCCTTCCATCGAAAATTCCGGGTAATTTGTCACAAAAACAATTACCGTATCCAGATGTAATTCCCGCACACGGCGTGCAATGTCCATGCCGCTGCGTTCATCCATGTCGATGTCCAAGAACATGATGTGATACTGTGATAATTGCCGGTCCGTTATCTCGGCGGGATTCGAGCTTTTTGTTATGCAAATGGACGCTCCGGGCGGTACCGGCTGGCCAGCAACCGCGTCTGATATTCTCTGCAAAAAATCCTTGTCGTCATCGCAAAGTAAAATATTAATCTTCATGCGTGTATCCTTATCGTTGTTTCGCCGTAGTAGACGTCCCTCTTTGCCATTCAACATACGTTTAATTCTCCCGAAAGTCAAGTATTTTCTTAAAATAACACTTATAGTGTAATATTATATTGCTTTTACACCGTTTGGCAAGCCAAATCATTTAAAATTGAATTACCCTAAGAAGAAAATTCATTGATAAAGCAAGCTGGACAAAGACATGAAAGATACCGAACGTCACAACTATATTGGGGATCACATTCGTAAGCTGCGAGAAGAAAAAGGCTGGACACAACAAGTATTAGGCAAAAAGTTGGGCAAGAAGACTTCCACTATCAGTGCCTATGAAACGAATGCCAAACTTCCGTCTGTCGATTGCCTTATTGAAATGGCCGAATTGTTCGATGTATCGCTTGACACACTGGTTTATGGGGATCGTTCAAATTTGATTTCTATTCGTGCCTTGCGACCAGAGCAAAAAGAACTGATTTCGGAGCTTACGCAAGTTTTTTCGGCAAGGCACACAACCGCTGAATAAAGGCTTGGCTTGCTCAGCAAGATTGTTAGCCACTTATCGCAATAATTTAGAATTCCCATTTTGTGGGCCTTTTGATTTTTCCTGCCCCGGCTTAGCAGCCGGGGCAGTTTGTTTTACTCGTGTTTTATGACAAGTAACTCGGATTTTGTGTCAATTTTGTGGAAATGAAGATTTTCTTGTGGTATCTTGAAGTCAAGATAAATAGGCGCTCCCGTTACCTAGATTGAAAAGTTCTATATGTATGTAAGCGTCGATGCACAGGCGCTTGTAATTGTCCGAATATCAACCCTATTAAATCCATTAGATTGGAGGATTACAAAATGTCAAGCATGAAGAAACGCATCCCTATGTTCCTGATTGCCCTCGCAATGATGGTGGCCATGGCACTGCCAGCTTTTGCGCTACCAACCAGTGGGAATAGCTCTGATAGCAATAATACAGTTGCACCTTGTGCAGCGGCACATTGCGAAAAAAACGGTCACGTTGGTTATTATATCCGTGTTAGCTCTTCTACTTATAAAGTAGGAAAGGAATATCGAAATTGTATTCACGGTCGAGTCGGAATCAGTGATTACCGTGAGCAGTATAAACTATCCGAGAGATACCGTTGCAATTTATGCGCAAGCGAATATAGTACCACTGACTTTTATTGGGGAGATTGGGTATGTCCTTGAGAAAAATCTCAACAAGATTTTCGTATTGACGGAAACGGTGGCATAGTTTTTGTACTACATTTGGGATGAGAATCCGATTTGAACTTTGCCAATGTCGCCTTTGCCTACGGTGGTGCAAACTGGTAGTGACTTACCCTACACGGCCATCAGCTATGCATTCACGGATCTTATCCTGTTGGCGGCTATGCTGCTGCTTGCGCTGATTCTTGTACGCCAAGAGCGCGCGGTTAAAAACGGCCATTGCCAAGCTGGCGGCATTTGCTGCCAGCTTATTGGTCGTTCTGCTGGTGCTGTATGGGGTCAATCTCGCATACTGTTCGGCATCGTTCAGCCTTGGCCCCATGAACCGCACGATTCAAAGCGTTCCGGCTTTGATGCGCTGTACCATGCAGATTACCGTTGGCCAGTATCTTTTTTTCGGTTTTTACTTGCTAAGTGGGCCGGTGCGTTTGTGATGGGGCTGTGGGTCATGCTGGCTGCCCTTATCGCCAAACGTGCTGCGGCCGGTTGGATTGGCGCGTTGGCGCTGCCCTTGGCAATGTACGGTATTCGTGCTGCAATTCCTGCCACAAGTCATTGGAACGTTGTAAAATATGCGAATATGGTGAGCCTGCTGCAGACCAATGAGCTGCTGGGAAACTATCGGAATCTTTTCTGGTTTGGTAATCCTGTCAGCCTGCCGCTGGTCGAATGGTTGACGGCAGGCGTTTTGGGTGGTGCGCTATTTGCGGCATTCTGTACGGTATTTGCCAAGGCACAGCTGCTGCCGGCTGCCAAGCACAGCTTTGCACTTACGTTTTCCCGCAAAACGCGTGCGACCTCTGTTACCCATGAAGAGGGCAGGAAGTTATTGTTGATGAATGGGGCCGCAGTATTCTTGGCAGCGTTTCTGGCGTTTGGCATCTATCAGGGCGTGACGGCGGAGAGCTACATAGACGCGGACGAAATTTACTATGCCTATTATATGAAGCACATTTCCGGCCCGTGGAGCGAAGAAAGCCGCGACTGGCTGAAAGATCAGCGCAACGAGTTTATTCCCATGCTGGAGACCCAGAAGCGCGTCAACAGCGGTGAATTGAGCAGTGATGCGCTGCTGACCTACAATTCACTGCAGCAGAAATATTCTGTCTATCAGCGTGTAGTGCAGTCCAACATCAATTACTATCTGAAAGAGAATCCCGGTGCATGGCTTGTCTATGAAACCGGATATAAAAAGCTGTTCGGCTTTACCGGCACCGGCGATGTACAGGATACACTTCTGGCGGGGCTGCTGTGTGCGCTGTGCTTCAGCGGCCTGTTTGCCATGGAACGCAAAGGCGGCATGGATGAGATTCTGGCCTGCACACCATTGGGCCGCAAATACACTGTAAAGGCAAAGCTGCGGCAAAGTACCGCCGTGGCAGCGGTTATATCGTTCGGAACCGTTCTGCCTCACCTGTGGCAGGTGCTGCGTGACTATGACCTTCCCTCTTTGCTAGGACCTGCGATGAGTATCTCCGACTTGCAGGCTGTACCCAAGTTTATAACCCTGTCGGATTTGCTGATTTTCTGGCTAATCTGTCGTTTCGCGGCCTGCCTCTGCATGAGCCGGATCACCTTATGGCTTGGACAGAAATTGGGGAATTTGCTGACTGCGCTCTTTATCAGTGCAGTTACCTATTGCCTGCCCGCGCTGCTGAGCCTTTCCGGAATGAAAAATGGTATCGAGTGGCTGGGATTCTATCCGCTTTTCCATGCAGCCGCGCTCTGGCAAAACCAAGGATATACCGCTGACGAAGAAAGCTATAATGCAATGTGGATTCCGATTTTTCTGGTATGCGCAGCATTCTTCCTCGCATGGGCGATTGGTCAGGCCCTTATTGATGACTATGATATGATAGGGTTTCCGGATGAGATACTATAAAAATCTTTCCATAGATGAATCCAACTGTACCGTTAAAAAAGAGGGCCAGCCGATTCATCTGACCACCATGGAGTATCAGCTATTCCTTGCGTTGCTCGACCATTCCGGGCATATCTGTTCCCGAAATCTTCTGCTGTCATCCGCTTGGCATATCACAACTCCGATTCAGACACGGACGGTCGATGTACATATCGCAAAATTACGGAAGAAGCTGGACTTGGGGCAAAATGATTTGAAAACCGTAATGAGGCAGGGATATGCACTCTCCGGGTGAAAGGCCGCGAATGACAGATTGACAACGAAAAATCTCTCCAATCGTATTTATACATTCTAACTCGTGAGCGAACAATTGACTTCCTTCGAAAATGGGAGCGCCGCCGAGGTGCTCTGTCTGATTATGAAAATTACTCCGCCATCTTCGACAATTTTAAAGAGCCGGAGGAAATCGCATTAACAAAACTACAGTTAGACAAAGCGGTCAGCATTCTTTCTGATATGCCTTTAATTTACCGCCAAACATTGGTTCTGAGAGTAAAAGGGTACTCTATTCGTGGAATTGCGAAAATTACAAATTCAAGTGAATCAAACGTTAAAACCCGCATACACCGAGCACGCGCCATCTTACTCAAATCGTTCGACACTTAATAAAAAATATTTTTGAAGCCGGTTTACATTTACAAATGATTTTTCTCTTTCCTCTTTCAGGAGGGGAAGAAGAAAATGGAATCATCTCTTTATTCTTGTATTCAAGCTATCCAAGACGGAGACAAAGAGCAGGCGCTTGCTTTTCTGGAGAAGTTTTCTCCCTTGTTCAAGAAGTATGCATACTTCCTGCAAACGGAAGATGCACTGCAAGAGCTTCAGTGCTCTCTGTTGGCTTTCGTTAAAAATTTACATCTCAATAAGTTGACTTCAAGCACTGATGGTGCTATCATCAGCTATATCAATAAGACGATATATCATCATTATATCGCACTTTCGAAGGGCAACCGGAACAAAATTCCAACAGTGTCCATTGAGGACAAGTCAGACTTCGACCCGTTGCAGTTTGATTCTAACTTTGGTGAGTCTGATACATACTCAAATCTCTTGCTGATGGATCTTCAACGTGCATTGACAGCTGACGAATACCATGTCATCTATGATCACTTTTTCCGTCAATATAGCATTCAGGCGATCGCTGCAAGAGATAAGAAATCTCGTCAAGCCATAAACAAATGCAAAAAGATTGCATTAGAAAAATTACGTCGTTATGCTGCTTACACCCATCGTCCTGTTTTGGTACATTGTATCCGAATGGGGGAGTATTCTGGAAAACGCAGAAAAGATGGGAGCATCGATTCCTCCGTTACTAAAAAACGCTATTGAGAAAATGTGTGACATTGATGATGATAAACATAATACTTCGGTGTAAAATTCGGGTGCCGTCAAGATTTATGCGCAAAATTGTTTGCAGGCTCCGGCTGAATGAAGTCAGCCGGCAATGAAGGCGTCGTCCAGAGCCGCTTCCAGGTGCTTCATGTTCATGTATTTCTTGCAGCCCTACTGGGTGCCCGCCACATGGCGCAGCCTGGCGCAGACCAGCATCAGGGCGGAGTTGCCATCGGAGAATGTCCCCACCACACGGGTGCGCCGGCGGATCTCACGGTTCAGCCGCTCGATCACGTTGTTAGTGCGGATGCGAGTCCAATGCTCGCTGGGAAAATCGCAGTAGGTCAGCGTCTCCTCAATGCCGTCCTCGACCTTCTTGGCAGCCTCCTTCAGCTTCATGGCGCACAGCTCGGCAACCACGGCCTTTGCCTTTTCGCGGGACGCTTTTTTGCTCTCCTGGGCGTGGATCGCCTTGAGCATTTTTGCCACAATTTTGATCTTGGATTTGGGCACAACAGAGAAAACATTGCGGTAGAAATGCACCGTGCAGCGCTGGTATTTGGCGTCCGGGAACACCTCGCCCACAGCCTCCAACATCCCCATGCACTTGTCACCGACGATGAACCGACGATGAGCTTTACGCCGTCCAAGCCGCGTCCACGAAGCCATTGGAAGAAGCTGACCCAGCTGGCCTTGTCCTCTTTCATGCCCTCTGCGGCGCCCAAAACCTCACGAAAACCGTCCTCATTCACGGCGATCGCCACCAAAACAGAAACATTTTCGGACTCTCCGCCCCAGTTGCGGCGCAGGTAGATGCCGTCCACATAGATGTATGGATAGCGCCCGCCCTGTAACGGGCGGTTGCGCCAGTCCTCGATGTGAACATAGGCTTTTTTGTTCAGTTCGCTGATGATAGCGGGCGACACCTTGCTGCCCCACAGTGCCTCTGTGATGTCCTCCACCCGGCGCACTGAGACGCCTGCCAGATACATCTCGATGAGAGCTTCCTCCACGCTGCTCTCCCGGCGACGATACCGCTCGATGATGGCTGTCTCGAAGGACACGCCCTTGAGCCGCGGCATGTGGAGCGTAACGTCACCGGAGGTCGTGGTAAGATTTCGGTCATAGTGGCCGCTGCGGTAGCCCTGACGGGTCTCGTTGCGCTCATAGCGGGCGGCCTGCGTCAGGGAGACTCCACCTCCTTCTCCAGCAGCTCGTTCAGGGTTTCCTCCACGCTGCCGCGAACCAATTCCTTGATTTGGCCCTTGATTACTTCCTCGTTTAGCTGTACAATTTTCTCGGACATAGTTTGCTTGCTCCTTTCGAATGTTTGTGTGGTAACTTCATTCTACCAGAGCCTGCAAGCTATGTCTTCTTTTATGCATTTTCCAATTTGCGCAACTTATTGTACATTATCTAAAATTCGTGCCATGAAGATATTGCGTCATTGCTTTCGAATAGGAACAAACAAAAATAGCCGCCCGCCGGTCAATGGAACCGGTGGGCGGCTATTTTGCTTATTGGTGGATTCCACTATTTCATCGATAGAAGTTTTGTAAAAGAATCGGAATCTCGTTGAAATCATTTACCCATATAATCTCAACACCTAACCGGGCAAAGTGATTGGATGCCTTCATCAAATCCTTGTTTGTCAGCTTCTCTTTTGCCAGGATTGCGTAGTGTACCTTTGTCTTTCGGTAGGTTATTTCCAATAATCGCCTTATGTTAGGGTCTGCTAGGCTGCATCCAACGAACAAGCAGATATTTTCTCGAAAGAAAGACAGCTGGCTGGCTATTTGCCAGCTATATGGGTTGTTGTATAAATCATTATAGTTTTGCTCGGTCAAGAAAATGGAATTTTTGTGGGCGTCTAACATATTGGTTTTAGCATTAACCTGTGGCATATATCCATGTACATGGTATATCGACAGCTTATCATCAGTTTCACAATCTTCATTATATAGTGTATTGTATGAAACATTTTCGTTTTTTAAATATGTTTCCAAATAGTCATCGTAATTATAGGTCAAAACTCGGAAATGTTTTTTGCTCATACATTTGGAAATGATTTTGGCAATATGATAAATGGCATACTTTTTATTGATTGCCTGCCTTCCCGCATACAATCCCTGATGGATTGCCCAATAGTAATCCGCCTCCGTTGCATATAGCTCTTTGCATAATTGAGCGGTAATAAGGCTTGAACCACCAATTTTCTTGCTTAAGGCTTTACTGTCATCAATTAGTCTTTGCCTTTGTAGTTCAGCTGTAAATTGTTTGAGTAGCGTATCCCAACTTTTTGCTCCGGGATCAACGGATATTCCCGCACCTAATACAAGTGCAAAATTATCCGCTTTCTCAACAACGTGTACTACAGAATCGAGATTTTTCCATTTCTTTTCTGCAAAGTCATTTTCTGTAATGTTTGAAATATAGTCATTAGCTGATAATTCTTTATTTGTCTTTTTGTCTGATAAGTTAACTGCGTTACTGTAATCGATGGGATACTCTCGAACCCACTGCTCAATAATTTGCTGACCCCATACATATATAGGAATTTCATTATTAATAGGGTCTTCGTACGTTATAGATTCACTAATTCGACCATCTACAATAAGAATACCTATGGCAGCTTGATCCCAGTTAACGGTTCTAATTTTTCTTCTAAAACTTTCAATGCTTTTTGCTTCGGTGGAAGATCTCTTCTGCAATTTTTTAAACTCAAAATATATACACCCTTTAAAGTCGCCAAATCCATTTGGTGCCACTGCATCAAATTTCAGATATTTGTCGGATGCTTTATTTTCCGTATATGCTGATATGATTTTCCCGAATGTAATTTCCTGCCTGTTGCGCGCTGCAATTTGACGCAAAACAGACATAACAAAAAATTCGAATTCGACTTTTCCTAGCATAAGGTAGTCCATCGCTTATCACTCCACTATTTGTACAATTTTTCGAAGTTCGCACACAATAATCGTTTCGGCATCAGTTGGAAGTCAATATAATAATGCACTTTTTATTATGTCTTTTCAATACTTCCAATACAATTCTTTTTCTGAAAGACTCTATAGAAAGAAAGTAGGAAAAGCAGTCAAATGTCTTTAATCATATTCTACAGATAGCCGTTCATCAAAGAAATTCAGCATTATTCATTAATGATGTTGTCATCTTCCATACAATTCCGTCATCCGTGAAATTTCATTTGCAAGCGCAGAAGTACAAGTACCAGCATTCATTCGCCATAGCCAGTTGCACCCAAGCGTAGAGGGCTGATTTATTCTCGCCTCGCTTCCCAATTCAAGCCAATCTTGAATTGGAATAATAACTGTATCGCCCACACTGGCCATCGCTACGCGAATAAGCTGCCGTTCGAGCGACCCTCTATCCGACGAATAGTCTATATACTCTTTGGCATATCGTACATCCTCCGGGGCGGCGGACAGTGTCCAGCCGTGTAGGGTATCGTTATCATGTGTTCCTGTGTACACCACACAGTTTTTTACATAAGTGTATGGCAAATAGTTATTGCTTTCTCTGGCATCAAAGGCAAATTGAAGGACCTTCATGCCGGGGGAACCACTCATCTGCAAAAGTTCTTTTACTTCCTTTGTTAAAAAGCCCAAATCCTCCGCAATAATGTGTGGATCACCAAATCGGTCTTTTATGGCATTTATAAAGTCTTTCCCGGGGCCTTGACGCCAGCAGCCGTTTTCTGCGGTTTTATCTTTGGCAGGAATGGCATAGTAGCTTTCGAAGCCTCTAAAATGATCGATTCGAACATAATCGAACAGTTCAAAAGACATCGAAAGACGTTCCAGCCACCAAGAATAACCCTGATCGGCTAAGATGTTCCATCGATAGGTCGGGTTTCCCCACAATTGTCCTGTGGCCGCAAAGGCATCAGGAGGGCATCCTGCCACCTCAGTTGGATGTCCATCCGTATCAAGATTGAAATATTCCTGATGTGCCCATACATCCGCAGAATCCAAAGCCACATAAATTGGAATATCTCCGACAATCTGCACATCTTTTGCATTTGCATACCGTTTTAGATTCTCCCACTGCTCAAAAAACATTTTCTGCAAAAAAACATAGAATAAAATGTCATCGTGGTAGTCTCTATCTGCCTTAGCAAGAGCCTCGAAGTTGCGATTGCGCAGGAGTTCTGGCCATTCCTGCCAGGACTTTCCCATTTGACTGTCTTTGATTGCCATAAAGAGTGCATAGTCATGCGCCCATGCGTTCTCCTTAATGAACTCATTCAAAGATTGCTTCATTGGATAGCGCTGGTAAGCCTTTCGCAGGAGAGAGAATCTGTTATCGTAAAGAATTTTATATTCTATTTTTTTCGATGTATATTCCCATTGAATTGCCGCGCATTCATCCTTTGTAAGAAGCTTCTGGTCGCATAACAATTCTAAGTCGATAAAATAAGGATTTCCTGCAAACGCGGAAAAACTCTGATACGGGCTGTCTCCGTAGCTTGTAGGCCCCACAGGTAAAACTTGCCACAATTTTTGATGCGCATCATTCAAAAAATCCACCCATCTATAAGCTGCACGACCAAGTGTTCCGATGCCATATTCTGATGGCAAACTAAAAATCGGTAAAAGAATACCAGCTTTTCTGCTCATATAAGTAACCTCCCAAATAAAAAGGCAGGCGTAACGCTAAACGCTACGCCTGCCTTTATTAACCCTATGTTTTACTTAGAAATTAGGATAAATGTCAATCGTTTCGCCTCCAACAACCGTATAGTTGTTGCCAGAAGACCACGTTGTATCATTGATCAGCGGCTTGAGCTCAAAGCTCTCGCCCTTGCCGATACGTTCCGTTTCATAAACCCAAACATCCGACGAAACATTCAGCATGCTGCGGCCGCTATCCCAAGTAAGCGGATAATCAGAACCACGCAGATACATGGTGTTGCCGAGACCGACATCATAATGTACGCGGATCGTCGTAACCGTGCGGGCAGGAGGGGCGTAATCAGCAACATTATCAGAGGTGAATACCCATGCCGTCTTTGCCGGAATAGTCAGGTTCAAAACCTTTCCAGTGATACCGCCAGCTTCTACAGTTGCTGTTACAGAAGTGTCCAGCAGGTTCGTCAGCGTGGTTCCTACGGCAAGAGAACTTTCGGCACGCAGGGGGATTGCGCGGGTCTCGTTGCTGGTTCCGTTATTAAACACGGAGATGATTTCCTGGCCGTTCGAATCATCGCGGCGGGAGAACGCATAAATGTTATCTTCAGCCCACATTTCACGCTGCGTTCCCGTCTGGAGACAAGCATATTCTTTACGCAGTTCGGTCAAGCGCTGAATATATTTAAAGGTAATCCCATCCTCATCAAAGCCAGGCATCACTTCACGGTTTTCCTTGTTTGCAATGCCTGCCCATTCGGTGGGGACGCCACCGCCATAGCAGTTCTGCTCGGTGCCGTAATAGACATCAGGAATACCGCGAACAGTGAAAATGAAGGTCAGCGCAAGACGCAGCTTCTGGTAGTTGTCATCAGCCAAGCAGAGGAATCTATCGCGATCATGGTTGTCGATGAAGGTCACGAGGTGATTGACATCGTTGTATTTGCTATCCTGATCAAAGATGCTCTTCACCGTGGTAAAACTTGCATCATGTGCAAATACTTCTCTAGCCTGGAAGAAAAGCGGAAAGTCCAAAACACCCCATTCGTAATTCGAGAAATCACTAACGTAATCGACATCACCTACAAAGATTTCGCCAAACGAAGGAACACCTAGATAATTTTCAAATTCCTGAATGAAATCCTTGGGAAGCGAACGGGCTGCATCAATGCGAACGCCGTCTGCACCGGTATCCTCTACCCATGCTTTGTAGGCATCTTTTATGGCCTGTCGTGCATCCGGATTATCCTGGTTCAGGTCATCCAAGCCGCCAAGGTCATAGTTCAGAACCTGATTTTCATCGCTCCAGTCAGTAATATCGCCAAAATGATGATACCAATCAGGGTTGTTGAACGGCGCTGCAGGCTGATAGCTATCAGAGTCATAGGTGCTGCTGCTACCATTAAAGTAATCCGCAGTGTGGTTCGGAACGACATCGAGAATGACCTTGAGCCCCTTTTCATGAGCAGTAGAGACCAGATTGATCAAATCTTCCTTCGTGCCATAGTGAGGGTCAGCCGAATTGTAATTGTGGGTAAAGTATCCGTGATAACCAGATTCCTCACCATCGCGGCTAAGAAGTTCATTTTCGGACGGTGGGGAAATCCAAATGGCAGTGACCCCCAGATCCTTGATGTAATCCAGCTTCTGAGTGATGCCGTTCCAGTCGCCGCCCTGCGTGTATTTCAGTTCGCCGGGGCGGTACTCAACGCCAAGTGTACCGTTGTTGCTGCTGTCGCTGTCGTAAAAGCGATCCGTCAAAATCATGTAGATGATGTCGCTCTCGTCCAGGACAGACTTCTTTTCTGTGATTTTCTGAATGTCGGTGTCGTTGATTGCATCCGCAGGTGTAAAGTCGGAGCTTTCTTCTGCGGTCGCAATCTGGGAAGTATCACCGATATCCTGTGCAAATGCGGTCGGCGCAAATATAGCCGAAATCGCGAGTGTTGATGCAAGTAAGGCGCTTAATGCGCGCATATTTAATGTCTTTTTACTTTTCATGGTTACCTCCTTTGGTAACTGTCATTAGCCTTTGATGCCTCCTGTTTGTAACCCAGAAACGAAATATTTCTGGCAGCAGATAAATATAATCAGAACCGGAAGTAAGCTTGCCATAGACATTGCGAAAACATAGCCCCACTGTGTGAATTGATGCTGTCCAAAGAATCCAGAAATAGCAATCGGCAGAGTTCTTTTAGCATTATCGTTGATAACCGTCAAGGCCCACTGATATTCATCCCAGGCAGTAAGAAAGTTGAAAATGCTTACAGACGCAATTGCAGGACTTGCCAGAGGCATTACGATTCTAAAGAACACCGTAAAAATGCTACCACCGTCAACGTATACAGCTTCATCGAAGTCCCTGGGAATGCTCTCAATGTAGTTTTTGATCATAAACGTGGAGAAGGGAATAACCCACGCCACATAAAACGGAACTAATCCCAGCAGCTTATTTGTCAGCTTAAAGTAGGTTGCGAGTTGATATTGCGTAATTATCAGAGTAGTACCTGGAATAATCATTGTCCCGATAACCAAGGCAAACAGAACCTTTCTTCCTGGGAAGCGGAATCGTGCAATACAAAAGGCCAGTGCGCTCGCAATAATTGCTGCAAATACGATAGTCAGAATGGCTACCACAAGGCTGTTCAGGAAGTTCAAATAGAACTTTTCCTGATTGAATATGTAGACGTAGTTCTCCAGCGTTATCTGGCTAAGCTTCGGGAAAAAGTGCGGCGGATACTCATAAAGTGCTCCATTGGGCTTCAGCGAAGTGCTGATCATATAGATCATAGGCAGGACAGAAAACACACCGCCAATGAGCAGAAGACCATAAAGAATCACATTTTGAATCGTTTTTTGCTTATTTATGGTATGCATATATGCTCACCTCACTCTACAGAGTCACCTTGCTGCATAGCCTTGAACTGAAGGATTGCCAGCAGAATCAATGTTACCGCGACAATGAACGAAAGCGCTGCTGCGTATCCGAACTCACCGGCATTAAATGCCTTATAGTACATCCAAGTCAAGACCGTTTCAGTCTTGTGCATTGGTTTTCCGCCCGTAATCATCTTAATGGATGTGAACGCATTGAAGCCGCCAATTGTCAGCATTACAAGCGCAAACAGGATCGTTGATTTGATGCACGGAATCGTAATATAAAAGAACTTGGCAATACTTCCGCATCCGTCCATCTCAGCCGATTCATACAGCTCTTGCGGAACACTTTGCAATGCGGCCAAAAACACAACCATGTTCCAGCCTACACCTTTCCAGATACCAAGCAGAATCAGGACGAACATGCCGCCTGCTCTTGTATCCAGCCAAGGAATGTTGGCAGTTGATATGTGAATCACATTCGTAATAAAGTAGTTCAACATACCTTCTGTATTGAAAATGTAGCGGAATACCAGTGAAACAATAACCCACGATGTAATTACAGGAATGTAATACACAATGCGAAACGTGATTCGAAACCGGGGAATGGAATTGATAAATGCCGCGACCAGAAGTCCAAGAATCATCTGTCCAGGAACTGTGGTTATCGTATAAATGATTGTATTGACAAACGCAGTTCTAAAGGTTTCATCCGACAAAACATCAATGTAATTCTTGATCCCACAGAACGGGTGTTCCAGCATTGTTCCAAAGTTCCATTCGAAGAAACTCATGTAAAACAGCTTCGTAATAGGATAAATCGTAAACAATGCGAAGACCATCACTCCCGGCAGCAGAAGCGCTCCGATTTGGAATTTGTCACGCTTTGATTTGATTCCCATCGCTATATCCTCACTTTATATAGAGCAACCGCCGAAAACAGTTGTCTAACTGCGGGAAAAATGTTATAATACATTTACTCCGCCAATAGTGCATCTACCTTCGTTGCCAAAGCATCCAGAGTTTCCTGGACATCGGCACCCTCACTAATAATGGAAGTCATTGCAGTAGTGAGTTCGTTATCAATTTCGCTCCAAGAGGCTACCGGCGGGCGAGCCTTTGCAGTGGTAATGGCATCCAGGAACGGTGCATAATCAGCATTGGCAACGACATCGCTATCCAGTGCTTCTTTGTTTACCGGAATCTGCCCGCACTTTGCCATTTCTTCTTCGGCAAAATCGCTGGTCATAAACTTCATGAATTTCCATGCGCCTTCTTTATTGGCAGTGTTGAACATGGCAATGTCTTCGCCGCCCAGAACGGAAATGGAACCAGCCGATCCTGCGGGGACCTCACAAGTGGCGTACTTGAAGTCAGGATATGCGCCCGCCAGCTCAGAAGTCTTCCACGGACCTTCCAGCAGCATCATGTAACGACCAGTGCCGAAACCATCCGTCATCGGAATATCACCACTGTTAAAGCCAGTGAATTCGCTGTTCTTGTACATATCGGCCAGCATTTTCACAGCGTTCACAGTTGCTTCGCTGTTCAGATAGCCAGTTGCTTTCGTGTAGTTTTCATCGGTGATTTCGCCGCCGTTGCTCCAAATGTAGGGCAGAACATTCCAGCCCGCCAGAGCCGGCTCATTCAGGCCCCAGACTTGCTGACCGTTCGCGTTCGTTCCAGAAAGCTTCTGGGCAGCTGCAAGCATATCGTCCATTGTCTTCGGGGCGGACAAGCCTGCATCGTTAAATGCTTCCTCGTTATAGAACATGATTTTCGTGTTCGTGTTCAAGGCCAGTGCATAATAGCTTCCTTTGATTTGTGCAGTGCTCATTGCACTGGGAAGCAGCTCGCTGCTAACCTCCTCAAAATCGCTCATTTCCTGATCCAGCGGCACCAGAATATTCATCTTCTGGAATTCCGGTACCCATGCAATGTCCAGACGGGCTACGTCCGGCAGCGTCTGAGAGCTTGCACTGATCAGAATCTTGTCATGAAGGTCACTCCAGTCATGAGAAACTGCATTGACCTTATAGCCGGGGTTCTCTTCTTCAAATTTAGGAATGAGCACATTCATCAAGGTCTCATTCTCTGCGGACTGCGCACTGTAGTGATGCCAAAAGTTGATCGTAACCGTATCACCGTTGGTGGAATCATCTTTTGCCTCTTCACTTTGTGCCTCGGAAGTTTGCTGAGTTGGGGTAGTGCTTGGTGCTTGTGAAGATCCGCATGCCGTGAATGCCGTCAACATCATTGCAGCGGAAGTAGCAAGTGCCAGCACTTTTTTTGTGGATTGCTTTTTCATTGTGTTACACCTTCGCTTTCTGTTGTTAATATTTTTACGGAACACCCTGATGTTATCCACATTTCTTCATCAGAGCATTTCGTTTCGGAACAAAGTTTGTTTTGCGGTGCAGAGAATGCTGCACTTTCGTTAAATAAAACCGTTAGTGTTTTGTCAGTTGGTCCTTTTTGAGGTGGTATTTGGATTTCCTTGGTGCCGGTGTTAAGAATGATAATTGCCACATCATTATCGACGCTACGTGAAAATGCGTAAACACCATTTTCATCGTCAACATATAATGTGTGGAAGTTTCCCTCTTGAAGAACGTTGCTGTTTCTTCTGCACTTGATTAGCTTTTTATACCATTCCTTTGTGTGGAGATCCTGTTTTGACTTATCCCATTGCATTGCCTGGCGGCATAGCGGGTCGTTATCCCCGGTTATGCCAATTTCATCACCATAGAATATTGCCGGGCAGCCAGGCAATGTCATTTGAAGCGCAACTCCTAAACGCAGCCGTGCAATGTCATTGCCACAAGAGAATAGGAACCGGGCCGTATCGTGACTATCCAGCGGATTGTACATCCGCAAGTTCGTCTCTTGCGGATAAAGGGAGAGCATCCGATTGATGCGCTGATCAAATGTGGATACAGATATTTTATCTTTTGCGATCCAATCTGTTACGGCATCCTTGAACAGATAATTCATCGCACAATCCAGGCGGTTTCCGCTTACAAGCCTATCTGCATCCCCCCATGTTTCACCGAGGATAAGAGCATCGGGATATTTTTCTTTTACTGTAGCAGCAAAATGTTCAAGGAATTTTGTTGGCATTTCATCTGCCACATCTAATCGCCATCCATCAATTCCAAATTCTCGTATCCAATATAGTCCAACCTCTGTGAAATAGTTCTGGACCGCCTCGTTTGCCAAGTTTAACTTGGGCATCCATTTATAGTGTCCTACGCAGTCATAAGTACAAGGATCTGGTTTGATGGGATACGACTGTACAAAGAACCATCGGGAATATTGTGACGCTTGGCCTTTCTCAACAACATCCTGAAAATAAGGAAAGTAAAAACCACAATGATTAAATACGCCATCCAGTAAAATTCGGATGTTCAATGCATGCGCTTCAGTAATAAGTGCATGCAATTCTTTTTCCGTTCCGAACTGAGGATCGATTTTATAGTAATCGACCGTATCATATTTGTGATTCGAACTTCCTTCAAAAATCGGTGTCAGGTAAAGGCAAGTAATTCCTAAATCCGAAAGGTACGGAAGTTGTTTGATGATTCCGGGAATATCGCCACCCATATAGTTTTCACGAGTGGGGGTGCTCCCCCAAGCAACGGCCTGCTTGGGAGACAGTGCATTATCGCCATTACAAAAGCGTTCAGGGAAAATCTGATAATAAATTTGCGATGCGGCCCATTTAGGAGCCCGAAAGCCATCAGTCGGATTCGGCCAAAGGAATTCAAAGAAGCTTTCGTTCATGCCTCGAAAACTTTCATCAAATCCGTTTCTGCCATACCAGATAGTTTCTGTACCTTTTTTCAGTTCAAAGCAATAGCGGATATATGCGGCAATGCTTTTCGTCCGGATAGATGTTCGATAGCAATCTCGTTGATCATCTCTTAATGATACGGAAAGTTTCTTTCGATGGATTTTACTGGGATCTTGTTCATATCTTTCCCAGTATAGTAATGTAACTTCATCGATGTCTTTTGCAGCTGTAAATAGCTGCAAGATAAGTTCGTTCCTCGATGCGGGGTAAATAAACTCTTGCGTTGGTCGGTGATTAACCGCTGGCAGATTCATAGGGACAACCTCCTTGTTCTCTTTGTGTTGACCTACGTTCAATCATTCTTGTTGACAGTAAAATCTGGCGCAAGCTTGACGTAGGATTCTCAATTTGGTTAATCAATATGTCAGCGGCCTGGACTCCTAATTCGTAAGTGTTTACATCCAAGCTCGAAATCGAAGGCTCCATCACTTCTGTGATTGTCGTATTATCGAAGCAAACGATGCCAAATTCATTGGGAACGTCAATTTCCAGTGCTTTTGCTGCTCGCATTGCACCCAACGCAAGCAAATCATTGCTACAAATAACCGCATCAGGTGGATTCTCCGATTTGAGTAATTCAACGACCTTTCTTTTGCATTCATCAATTGAAGAAATCTGATGAATGATCATTCCTTGATCAAACGGGAGATTACAATCTTGCAATTCACGACAGTACCCAATAACACGATCCTTATTAAAGAGTTCCTTGTCACCATTTGTGATGAGCGCGATTTTACGATAGCCTTTTTGGAACAAATGCCGTACCGCCAGCGAACCGGCTTGCATATTATTTATATCTACCCAACTGATTTCATTTTCGGTATGCTCGTGGCGTCCTAAAATCACACAGGGGAATTTCTGCTCATTAAGGCGTTTGAGGAATGGCTCGTTTGCGATTGATTCAGGAATAATTACTCCATCGATTTTTTTTCCCAAAACCAACCTTTCTACGGAATCAATCCCCCCAAATGCCTCTGCGCCATTTGTGATGAGCAGATTATAATCGTTTTTATGGGCAGTGGTCTCAATTCCAAAAACTGTATCGTTGAAGAAATTGTTCGAATATGCTTCTGTGTTTTCTACATCGATAACAATTGCAATCGTATGTGCACTGCCTGTCGCAAAACTTCTTGCAAAATCGTTGGGAACATAATGTAGTTCCTGCATTGCTTTTTGTATGCGTTGTGCAGTTTCGTCTGAGATTACACCTTTATTATTTAGTACGCGCGATACAGTTGAGGGCGATACCCCCGCGCGATGCGCCACATCCCGGATGGTTGCTGCCATATCCTTCCTCCAGTGCAATCGGTTTACTTATATAATTTCAGAAAACAGATAATTTTCAAGTCTTTTTTGTTAAAAACAGACATCTTTCGCAGTGCATATCCATACACATTGGAACCGCGTTGCAATCTTTAATGCAACCGCTTGCATTAGCTAAAGAATAGCACTCACTCTATAAATTGTCAATATAGAAAATTAATTTTGGATAAAAAGCCAAAAAGATGGCTTTGCTTTTGTCACAATTACCACCGGACTTGTGTGCCTCGTGCCAATCTTTTCGCTATTGGGTAACTCAGCGTATGTTTTTCTTTACAATTTACATCCCGAAATAACTCATTGCGTCTGTCCTGCTTCCGTTTACATGTACCTCTAAGTGCAAATGGCTGCCTGTGGCTCGCCCAGTGTGGCCGACATAACCGATGACCTGCCCCGCCTGCACCTGCTGGCTGGTGGCGACGCAGATGGACGAGCAGTGGGCATACAGCGTTTCCAGCCCGCCGCCGTGGTCGATTTGGATGTAGTAGCCGTAGCTGCCGCCCCAACTGTCAAGACCGTTGGCAACGGTGACTGTTCCGTCTGCGGCGGCGAGGATCGGCGTACCCTCGGCGCAGGTGATGTCGGTGCCTGTGTGGGAACTGCCCTCACCGGTAATAGGGTCCACGCGATGGCCGAATTGCGATGTAATTGTTCCAGCAACGGGCAATGGCCATTGCAGAGTGCCTGTCGGGGTGCGGGTGCCGTCCGGAGTCATAAGCTCACCGCCGCCCTGTGCAAAGCCGCCGAGTAGTTCCGCCCATAGCTCTTCGTACTGCGGGTCCTGCAGCAATTGCAGATAAGTATTCTGGCGGGTGGAAAAGTGATAGTCTGCTGCCATCTCGTCAGGCGTTTTGTGAGTCAGTTCGATTACGAGGACGGTTTCCGTTATCTCCGTAGTGGTTGGGTTTCCGTCCTCATCAGTGGTATTTATAGTTGTAGTCTCCGGATGGGTAGAGTAATCCACCGCGTTCATCGCCCACATGATTTCTCGCAGTTTGTCTACCTGTTCCTCTTCAAGCGAAGCAACCGAGGAGCCGAACTCATCCCCTGATACATACGAAGAAAAGACCGCCAGGACATCCTGCCAACGGATGAAGTACACATCATCGTTGGCTGTAATGTCTTGGCGGTCATGCTGTACGGTGTTGGAGATTTCTTCCAGCCTGTCGCGGTATTCTGCTGTCAGTGTTTCTACTGCCTGTTGCACGGTAATTGTGTCGGCGTTGGGGGCATTGGCGGCAAAAAAGATGCCATAGGCCGAGCCGGACACAAAGGCCACAAGGCTGATGACAATAATAATACTGAGTGCCACGCTAATCCCTGCAGCAATGGCCGCGACAAGACTGTGCAGGCCGACAAGAAAATGCCGTACTGCCGAGCGGACCGCCACAGCCGTCTTGCAGGTGCTGCTGGCGGCTTTCTGGATAGCAAGCTGCACTTGACGGGTACGGGTCTGGATTTGTGTTTGGGTTGTTATGCTCCGCACAGTTTCATTTGCGGCGGTGCGCGTCCGGCGCTGACTTTGGGTCACACCACGAATATCTCGTGGTGCGGTCTTGGCGGTGATGGCTTTTTCTTTTGCCCGCTGCCGGGGCAAATCCGCCCCACAACGCGGACGTTGCTCTGCATCGGGCAGCGTGCCGCGCTCGGTCTGTTTCGGGCTGACACCGCGCTCACTGGCGGTGCGGGCGCGGGTGGTTTCGGTTTGCTCGGCGGAACGGCGTTCCCGTTTTTTTTCTATCTGTTTGCGGGCAATCTTGCGGCCTTGCTCTACGGTGAAATTGGTGTTTTGCTTGATGACCGAATAGGATCTATCGGTTACCACCGAGCTGGTATCTTGCGCAGTTGTATAATCACCGTCTCCCTGCGTAGAAGTGCTTTCTCGCAGCATGGTTCGGCTTTTCTCCTTGGCCTCCGTCCACGCCTTTTTCAGCGCAGCCTTCGGGATTTCCCCTGTTGCATTGCTTCTCGGCATATGCGCGGTTGGCTTTTCTTTAATATCTTTCATGGCATCACCCCACGTCATAAATTATTCAAATTGAATTTCAAAATCGTTCAAACAGCTTTTAAATTCTACACACAAGTCGCCGCTATAATAAGACTCGTTATCAAAACAAACGCGGGAAGCATCCCGCACACCACTGCGCCTTAGACCATGCCAGAGCAATCGCTCGGTCAAGGCCAGACAACAAATTAGGCTAAAGGGCCATTACATATAAAAAAGCAATGCTGTATCTTCCGATTCTGGACGATACAGCATTTTCTTTGCATTTATGAAAGATTGTCGCTATAATAGGACTATATCTTTAAAACGCGAGGTTTCTCCCATGAATTTATATATCAGTGCCGCCGGGTATGACTACCACACCCTGCTGAAAGTGGCCGAGATGGCAGGGCTTGCGGGAATCATCGGTTTTCATGAGGCCGGGGACGGCTATCTGGTGACCTTCCCGCAGGGGGAAAATGTTCAGGCTCTGATAGATGACTATAAGGGACGGCTGCGGGATTTGGAAAACAATATTTGGCAGCATTAAAATAGGTCTATAAATTTGAAAAATGAAAGGGGCGAACAAACTCCGTAATGAAAAAATATCCATGTCCTTGTTGTGGATTTCTTAGCTACAATGTCCCGGCAGATGAAGATTGTGGGTATATTTGTCCCGTTTGCTTTTGGGAGAATGACCCGTTCATCACTTCTGATAACGAGCCAAGCGACTCCAATCATGGAATAACACTAAAAGAAGCAAAATCCAATTTCTTGCAATTCGGTGCTTGTGTAAAAGAAATGCTACGCTATGTTCGACCACCGAGAGATGACGAAAAGGAAATATCATAGCGTCGAATTCAAGTTTGTAGCACCCCTTCGGACCGCTTCGGCGGTCCTCTATTTTTGTATTGCATGGCTTTACTCCCTTTTCTCAGACGGGTTGGTCGACATCAATTTATAGAGCTTTGTATCCTTGGGAAAAGAATTTGTGAAAGGCACGATATTGCCCGCGCACCGAATCAGCCCGCAGCCTGCAGGGACATTGGTGACGTAGCCAAGCTGGTTGTCGGAGATGTTCAACAGTTTCGCCAGTTCCGCGCGGTCTGTGGCGCTCTGGTTCAGCATCACGAGAAATTCCGAGTTTGCCAGCATCAGGCGGGCGGTGTCGGAGCGCAGCAGTTCGTCCACATTCTGCGTCAGCCCGGTCACAAGTCCGTTGTACTTGCGGATGCGTTTCCACAGTTTGTAGAAGAAATTGGCGCTGTACTCATAGCGGAACAAAATATAAAACTCATCGAAGAAAATCCACGTTCTGCGGCCTTTCTTCCAGTTCTGGATGACGCGGTTATAAATGGCATCCAGCGTCACCAGCATACCCAGCGGCATAAGCTGCTCACCCAGTTCGCGGATGTCATAGGCAATGATCCGCGCCTGCGTGTCCACGTTGGTATGCCGGGCAAAGGTGTTCAGCGTGCCGGTAATGAACAACTCGGACGATAGCGCCAGCCCCTGTGCTTCGGGTTCGGGCTGCATTTGGAGCAGACGGTAAAAGTCCTGCAGCGTGGGCGGTGTGCCTTTATAACCGTTGCGGATGTAGGGCAGGTACACCTGCTCGGTGCAGCGGCCGAGGATGGATTTTTCCTTCGCGGTAACCATGCCGTCACCGATGAGCTGCTCGAACAGCGACAGCACAAACTCCGACTTGCTGACGATGGGGTTGCGCTCATCGCCGTAGGCGCGGTCCATATCCAGCGCGTTGATGTGGGTGTCGGACGTAGCCGAGATGCGGATGACCTCGCCGCCGAGGGCTTCGGTCAGATAGCCGAACTCCGACTCCGGGTCGAGAA
>ERZ1034962.324-NODE-324-length-24130-cov-21.670613_pt1 | contig 24130 bp, 23 predicted proteins | sample MGYA00520696_ERZ1034962 | MGnify/ENA primary metagenome ERZ1034962 (study PRJEB33766, sample SAMN09781770) | gut metagenome | biome: gut microbiome | host: Homo sapiens | place: Madagascar | study: EMG produced TPA metagenomics assembly of the PRJNA485056 data...
TAGGGTGTTCAGCGACGCTCAGGTGTCCGGCAACGCTCAGGTGTCCGGCGACGCTAGGGTGTACGGCAACGCTCAGGTGTCCGACGACGCTCAGGTGTCCGGCAACGCTCAGGTGTGCGGCGACGCTAGGGTGTTCGGCGACGCTAGGGTGTCCGGCGACGCTAGGGTGTACGGCAACGCTCAGGTGTCCGGCGACGCTTGGGTGTGCGGCGACGCTTGGGTGTGCGGCGACGCTAGGGTGTTCGGCGACGCTAGGGTGTCCGGCAACGCTCAGGTGTACGGCGACGCTTGGGAAAAATCTCCGCTGTACATACAGGGCACGCGCTACGCTTTTTACATGGCAACGGCAAACAAAGTCGGCTGCGGCTGTCAGATATTCACCTTTGCAGGTTGGCACAAACACTGGCGCAAAATCGCAGTCAAATTTGAAATGACCGAAGCAGAGCAGACCGAATATGTCAGCTATTTCAATCTCGCCTGCGAGCGCTACGGGAAGCTTGAGTTTAAGATCGACTTGACGGACGGCAGCGGCGATGAAGAGCTAGACGAAAATGCGGAGGGCGACGAATGAACGTTTGTTTCTCCGTCCCCGGCAAGCCGCAGGGAAAGGGCAGACCGCGCTTCACGCGCTCTGGACATACATACACCCCTGACCATACCGCCGAATATGAGGAGCGCGTTAAATTCGCTTACAAGCAAGCTGGCGGGGGTAAACTGAGCGGCTTTGTCTCCGCCGACATTCTCGCCGTGTTCACCGTGCCCAAGTCGTACACTAAGGCGCAGAGAGCCGCCGCGCTCAACGCTTCGTTTGCGCCTAAAAAGCCGGATTGTGATAATATCGCAAAAATAATCCTCGACGCGCTCAATGGCCTTGCCTATGACGACGATGCACAGGTCGTGAAACTTCGTGTCGAAAAGAGATACGGCATGACTGATCACGTCACGGTGACATTGGAGGGCGAGCCATGAAAGCGAAAACACCAAAAGCCGTGAGCGCTGATGCCGCGTATGAGAACTATACCGGGCGCAAGCGCTTTGAAGTGGAGCACCCGGCACACCGCCGCAGAATAATTGTCGCCGCTCCAAATGCAGATAGCGCAATTGTCGCCGCTGCCGCAAGATGGGGCGAGCGCTGGCAGGAATACAGCTTCTATGCCTATTGCCGCGTAAACGAAGTAAAGGAGGCTCGAAAATGTTAATTATTCTTTTGCTTGCCAGCATTGATTATGTATCTCTGCCGGGTGTCGAAAGCGAGGTCTCCCATGCTTCAGATTGACCCCGGCGAGGTTGGGCGCAGTATGCGCGCCGTGCGCGTTTCGAAGAACGTCGGCCGCGGGAGGCTCGCCGAAGAAAGCGACGTTGCCTTGCAGTCCATCCGCAACTATGAGCGCGGGCGCAACCTCCCCGGTCTCGTCAACCTCATCTGTCTCAGCTCCGCGCTGGGTGTCAGCATGGACGAATACACCGGCATGAAAGGCAGATACAACATCCCGCAATGATAGCAAAAGGGCAGCTCGTGAAGAGCTGCCCTTTCCTTTTTACTTCTTCCCGGTGGACAAACCGGCCATGTCTAGGAGCGTTTTATACATGACGTCATCGCTTTCGCTTTCAGGCTTGCCGCCGGTCGGCTCGTACAAATCGGCAAAATACATATCGTAGATGTCAACCTTTTTTTCATTGGCAGAATCTTTTTTGTATAAGTTGTAGACCTTGTACTGTGGCACGTTCGGCAGCGCTTCTTTCGCCGCCGCGTATATTTCGGATTTGTTTGGTGTCCCAGACCCAAACATATCAACAATTGTCTCCTCTAGCCTCGTCCAGTCGTCAAAGGACACGCCGTAATCCATGGCTGCCTCATACCGCCGTACAATTGCAGACTGTTTTCCGGTCTCTTTGTCCGGCATGGTGTAGCTGTTCATCGTCCGCAGAGCGTCAAGCTTTTCTTCGTCGCTGCCCTTGAAATTCCTGCTCACCGACGAAGCCGCCGCGACCGCGCTCGTGCCGTCAATAGCGTTGTGCGTGTCGTACCACGCCTTGGAACCTATCCCCTTGCTGTCCGCATAGAGGAGGTTTGCGACATTGAGCTTTTCGCCGTTAAGCTTGTCTTGCACAGCCCCCGGAAGTTTTTTGTACCCGTCAAGTAACAAGTCTATAGCTTCAAAGGTCTTTCTGCCACCATTTCCGTTTGCTCCGTCTTTAAGCGCCTGTTTTGCCGGAATGTACGCTGAAATTTGCCCTTTGGTGAATTCGGCGACGGGATCCCACTGATCGTTGGAGTACTCTCCGCCGCGTCCATCGACGAACTGCCGCTTCGCGGCATCAAGGGCGTAATCGCGTATGCTCTTGAGCACGCTTGCCTTTTGGTCGTCACTGAGAGCTTTATACATTTCCGAACTAAGAAGCGGCTGAGCCAGCTCATAATATGTCCGCCCCTGCACTTTCTGAAATGTCTCGCGGTCTTTGCCGTCCATCGTATACGTCTGGTTAGCGTATTCAATTTTGTACGGAGAAACACTCGGGAAAAACACAGTGCTGCCAGTCGCATCATAAAGTCGATATATTTCCTCATCAACAGCATTGCGTTTTCCGCTTGTTGTGTTTGTCGGGTTGAGCAGTATGTTTACTGCCCTCTCCGCAAATCCTCCGCGTGTATTCGCCTCTCCCTTGACATTGACACTTTCCGGGAGTTTTTGCGATAGTATGGGTGTGTTGGAAAGAACTTTTGCGCCTATGTCGGCAAAAACGTTCCCTCCGGTGTAGGTCGAGCGCACCGTGCCATCTATGATTTTTGCAATATCACCGGCGAGACCGGGGACAAGCTGCGTTGCGCCCCCCTCCATTATCGCATCTATGATCTGCTGTGTCGGTTTGCCGCTGCCACGCAAAAGGCTTATGATATTTTGGAACAAGGACAGATTTAGTGTGGCGTCGCCCGCCGTGTATATCGCATTCATCAATGCGCTGTCCCAGCTTTCTTGCCCCTTCACGGCATCCGCGATCTCTGCGCCAAACGCGAGCAAGCTTCCAACCGGCTGTGCCCAGTCATACGACACTTTGCCTCCTATGGAGTATGTACCTTGCCCTGTCGCCTTATCCAGCGCTGCCTTGTCTTTGTCGTCATCCTCGCCGCCGGTTATCACGCCCGCATTTCTCAGCGCAAATCCAAGCGCAAGCATCGCCGTTCCTACGCTCGCCTTTGAAAAGGCGTCAATTTTTGCTGCTACACCATCTTTTGCAAACATTTTCCCGAAGCCAATAGGGCTATAATCTCCCATCAATGAAAGAATGTTTGCCGGTGTCGTGGTGAATGGGATAAGAACATCAATTGCCGCAGACACACCCGGCGGGCTGTTGCGCTTTGTTCGGTTCACCAAATCGGCTATAACGTTCGCGTTCTTGAATGTTGCCTCCATGGCGTTTGCGGTCGCAAAATCTACGGCTTCCTGTGTTATGTTTTTACTGTCGGTTATCCCCTTTGCCGCGCAGTACTGCGCAAGGCTATCAACAAATGCCGACTTCACAAATGGCGCATCGCCCGCCTCAAGGCAGTTGTACGTTACTTGTCGCAGTGCTTCTCCAAAGCTGTCTATCTCTTTGCCTGTCATTTTGCTTACGGCTTTTTCTATCGCACCGCCTTTGAAGATAGTACGTTTTTCCCTTAGCACGGACTTAAAGTCCCATTTATTGGATTGGCCGTTTATGTCTGCTTTATTTGTCTCATAATAGTCCTTTGCCAGTTGGCGCTGCTCCTTGCTCGCCCAAGCGCGCGTTCTCTCGGCTTCATCCATCAGCCCGGTTTTTGTAAGCGCACTCTGAATGCCAATGCTCAACGTCTCTGCGCCTTTTCTCAGCCCTATCATGGGTACGTTTGACGCGACATTTTTTATTTGTGTTCTTGGGCGGAGAAGCATATTTATGCGGCGTATCTCTGTCAGCTTTTCAAGCACAGACGACGGCATTTCCTTGCCGAGGCGCGTTGCGATTTCGTCATAAACCCTTGCATATGCGCCGCCCTCTGTAAAGTCTGTAGACAAAATCTTTTCCGTCTCTGCTTTTGTAAGCTCTGCTTTCCAGTTGGAACGCCTGTGTTGTTTTGCAAACTCAGCGTTTATAGCGTCAATGGATTTCTGTATGGATGCAAGCGCGGTATTCGGGTCTGCGTCTCGGAGCAGCCGCGCCGCTTGGTTCAGCTGACCCGCCGCGGTGAGCTCAGTTGCCACGTCTGCGGTGATCCGTCTTGCACTCTCCAAGTCTCCGCCTCTTGTCAGCTCGTTTGCCACCATGCGCGCCAACGGCACCATTTCCGGCGCAAGTTTGCTGCCGTTCTTCGCTGCACCTAAAGCCTGTTCAACCTCAGACCTCGCCTCGTTAAGCCCTTTCGAAAATATTTCTCTTGCCTTTGCAAGCGTGTCTTTGTTAGCAAGCTGTTCATACATCTCAGGCGATGCATCGAATGACTCTCGAAGCTTTGCGTCCATCGCGCTGTCCGTGCGCACATTTTTCGAAAAACCGCGCTCGCGCCCAGCATTTCCCCCATTTTCGCGGTTGACATTTCGCGCCGTTGTGGGTATACTGGTATTAGAGGAGACGTCCTCAACGTTCGCGCCTTGTTGCGCGTTCGTAATTGGCGGAGAGATAGCCCCAGTGTCACCGACGGGTGCAAGACTGGTTGGATTGGCTTGTTCTCCGCGCGCTACGGGTTCAGTCGGTTCGGACGTAAAGGTGTTGGCTGTTTTTTCGGCATTCACCGCTGGAGTGGTAGCATTACTGCCCGAGGCAGCTTCGTTAATAACGCCCGGTAACTTATTCAGCTGGGGGTTAACTTGCGAAGTAGCCCCGGGCAGATTATTTATAAGCACCGTATTGTTCGGATTTGAAATAAGCTTATTTATGTAATTGCCTTTCGCGCCGAACGCTGTAAGCATAAGATTGTATGCATTGAAGCTGCCGCCAAGGTTTTTGACCGTTGATAGCTCTAACGAGACCAGAATCGGATTCCCCTTTTTGTCCGTGAGCTGAACAACTTCGTTTATTCTTCCGTTTTCAAGCTTTACCATCAGGGCAGGGTCGTTTAGTTTACCCGGAATCTCCGCCATAATATCAGCGCCAAGATCGTGATAATGACCGGGCAACTCTCCTGCCTTTTTCGCCGCAAGATATACGCTGCTATAATCCATTATGATCGGCAAGTTCTGCGCGCCCGCACGGTCAACGAGAATCTGCGGAGTTGTATTGCTCACTGTGGCAAACGGCATTTCAGCGCGTGAAACCATTCCGTTTTCTATCGCCGCGCTTGTTTCCCCAAAGCTCATATTTGAAATAGCGTCATTCCGCTGCTGTTCTGTCTTTGCATTGGAAAGCATAGACTTCACACGCTGGACAAGCCCGCCGCCGTTGCCCGTCTCCTGTGTGAGGGCGGTGTTTTTTTGCGCTTCTGCGGCTGCGTCCCTACTATTTAAATTTAAAGCACTGTTTAACTCATCAGAACCGCCCTGTTTAACGTCCGCGGGCGTGGTGGGTGCAAGATTACCCTCCTGCGCGTTCGCGCGCGTCTGCGGCTGCTGGGCGCTTCTCTGAGGCATGGCAACGTCCGCGCGATAGTTCATCACCATATCGCGAGCTTTGTTTGTACTATCGGGGAGCGTCTGCTCGGTTATCTTTTCCCATGTGGCGCGAAGCTCCGGCGTTCTCGCTATCTCTCCCGCCTCTGCAAAGCTGCCACCATTGCGGACTATGCCGCGCACGTAAGAATCATATGAACCGTAGTTCTCCATTTCCTCGCGGCGCTGCGTCCAGCCTGCGTCACGTGCCGCCTCTTCCTGGGAGAGAGCTGCAAGCTGCTTATTCTGGCGCGCCATTTCTGCGGGAAGGTTTTCTCTTGCTTTCACGCGGGCGCTTTCTTCACGAGAGGTCTGAAGCTGTGAATAAGCATATTCTCTTGCACCGCCGCTGATCTGCGCTCTCATGTCCGCCGTGTTGCCGGTCAAGCTTATCCCTGTTACTTCGGTGAACGCCTGTGCGAGCTGCGGCGTAGAAAGAATCGTGTTTGCCGTTGTCGTGTTGACACGACCGCCCGCAAGAATGCTTTCCATCAGCGCACGGGCTTCTTCACTGACAGCCGCGGGCGCTGCGCCCTGTGCCTCGGTCTGCGTGTTCTGCTGAACGGGCGCGGCGTTGCTCTGCGCATTTGTGTTCACAAGATTGCCCGCGCCGCCAAATGCGCCGACAAACGCGCCGAGCAGCATATCATATAGGATTTGTTCCTTGTCGCCCTTAATATCGTTCCACACCGTGCTTGTCCCGTCGTCCCAACCGGCGATATGATCAGCCACGGTGTTGAGCACATCGCTCATGCCCTCTTCAAAGCCTTCGCCCGCCGCGTCCGCCGCCCACTTGAGCAGCCCTGATGCGTTCAGCTTGTCCACGGCTTTGTTTATGCTAGAGGAAAGTGCCGTCTTTCCGTATGCCTTTTCGAAAGGTCCCGCGACTTTCTCTGTGGCAACTTCGATGAGCGCGGATTTCAAGCCCTTTGCTGCTGCGGTGTATACATCATCGCCCGCTAGGCGTGCTTGCTGGCTCTCGCCGCCGTACACGCGCGCCGCCATATTGGCAAGCCCCGGAACGCCGACGGCTGACGCTGCCGTGTCCGCCAAAATGTCCATACCCGTTTTTGCCGCGTCAAGGGCAAAAGAACCGACCGCGCTTGTGCCGTACTTGGCTTTTGCCATCTGCTGTTCCGATTCTGTGAGGAGCTTGTCCGCTGTCTCGTACGCTGCGTCGATGTCCGCGCGCCGTTTCCGCGTCAGCCCGGAGGTCTCCTCGGTCACCGGTGCGGCGGCGAAGTTTGCAGCTGACAACTCATCCGTTGCCCAGCCCGCATATGGGTTATCCATCACCCGGCGGTCTTTCTCGCTTGATGCGTCAGCAAGTTTGTCTGCTGTTGTCGCAAGCACGTCCGCTCCGCTCGCCGCCGCGTTGGTGTAGCTTGCCGCCGTGCCTTTGCCCCACCCGCCGAAAAATGCGTCTGCGCGGTCTCTTGCGTCATAAGCTCTCGCCTCGCGCCCCGCGTCAGCGTCCAGCTGGTGCAGGGCGGCCAACGTCTCTTGGCGCTCCTTTTCAACAGCGTCGCTCTGCTCTGTGGTGATGGCAAATGCCGCGCTCAAATTGACACTATCAAGACGGAGGAGCAGATTGGTATACTGCTCTTCCTGCTCCGGCGTGAAGCCCTCAGTCGTGCGCGAGCCAGACCCTTTGAATGCGTTTACGACTTTCTCGCCGACGGTGGGTTTTGCTTTTGTCCCGTCTATCTCGCGCATGCGCTGAACGACAGAGGCGCGCTCTTTTTCAAGCGCGTCGTTCTGTTCTGTCGTTGTCACATATGCCCGGTTCGCGTCTATGCGGTCAAGCTGAGACTGAAGTTGTTTGTACTCCTTTTGCTCCGCCTCCGCCTTGGCTTTCGCCTCTTTCTCCTTGCGCTCGTTCGCCAGCGTGTTCACGGAGCTGCGCCATGCGTCAAGGGCGGCGTTGCCCGTGACATACTGCTTTGTCGGCTGTGTCGGCGCTTTAGGCTCGAGCATATGCATAATATCATCCATGGGATTATATGCAGACTTGGAGGACTGAGCCTGTTCGGGTAAGGCTGTGCCGTTCCTGACAGTGTGTCCGCTGCCCGCTCTCACTCTGCGCTCTATTTCGGCAGAAACTCCGCTGAAGGTTTGCGGCGCGCTCGCGTTGTTCTGGGCGGCAGCGTTCGCCTCTGCCGCCAAGCGCATTTGTCGTATCTCTGATCCTGAATAATGTGCCATAAATTACTTCCTTGCGTCAGTTTAGTGTACTGCTACCAACTAATCGTGCCGCCGATTGAATGGGCATAGTCCACATCTTTCTGTATGTCTTTCCATACCTGTGAGTGGTTGCCGGGATCCCAGCCGCCGCCGCTTATGCCGAAATGGTTGTTCCCGCCTCCGCCGGATGATGCTGGGGCGGCAACGACTATCCGGTTGCCGTTCGCGTCAAGCCCGTCGTTCATGTTCTTGCCGTTCTTGAGGTTTTCCCACTGCGCGTCGGTAATGCGCCCGGTGTTGTGCGCAAGGTCGGGATTCTGCGCAAGCCAGAGGTTATACATCGCGTCCGCCTGTTCTTTGCCGTACAGGTTTTTATAGAACGTGAAGTCCCCATAGCTGGCGAGTATCTTCGCGTTTTCAAGATCGCGCTGATACCCGTTGTTGTACTCGTCGAGGAGCGCCCCGGCGCGCTGATAGTCGTTCTGCGCCAGCGCCGCCGCCACGTCGTTCTGATACTGCGCCTTGCGGTCTGCCATCTGGCGCTCAACCGCTGCCTGCTGTTCCGCCTCGCTCGTGCGGAGGTTTCCGAAATCGCGCTGATACTCGCCGCCGCGCGCAAGGGATTCCTGCGCGGAAACGCCGGTGTTTATCCCACTCGCCGCCGCCTGATTCCAGAAGTTGTTCCTCTGGCGCTCATACTGCACGCCGAGGTCGTTTGCCTGTCGCTGATACTCCGGGGCGATTTTCGCCTGTGCCTCCTGATAGGTGCTCATACTCTGGTCGTAGGCGTTTTTAAGCTCCGCCTCGCGCTGTGCCCGCTGCGCGTCGTACATCTGGTTGATAGCGTCGGTACGCGCGGTGTTGTAAACGCCGTTCATGATGTTGTTGTTATGGCTGGGCGCGTTCGGCGTTGTCGCCGCGCCGCCGGTCGGCTCTGCCGGGGATGTCCCCTGCGGGGTCTGTGCTGAGCTTGCCGGTGTTGTCGTTGCCGTTCCTGCGCTTGCGCCAGCGGCGGGAGTTGTTGCCCCCGCCTTTGCCGCGCTGTCGTTATATGCTTTGATAAGTTCAGATTCAGTCGCCATTGATTACCTCCTAGATAGCAGCGCCGCCCATGTCGCCGCGCCTATTATCCCGTCCGCCGCAAGCCCGTTGAAATTCTGCCACTGCATAACGCGGTTTTTAAACCGGGCGTCAAACTCGCCCGTAATCACAACGTCACCGCCGCGAGCCTTGAGTATCGCCTGTGCAACTGCGACATCATCGCCGGTCATGCCCTCGCATATCACGCGGGGCGGCCAGTATGTCTGCGCCTTGGTCTCTGTCGAATCGTCGCTGCCCTCCGAGATGTCCAGCCCGGAAAACCTGCTGTAAAACTGATTGGCGAAACCTGCGCGGACGGATATGTTGTTGACGGCGGGGCGCTCGTATACCGTGCAGACTTCTGACGCGGCGGTATATACATCAATCGTACTGCACAGCAGCGCCCACAGTCCGGGGTAGTCCTGCCGCAGCTCCCTGATGCAGAAGCTGACCTGCATTGTCTCGTCTCCTATGGATGTACCGGCATTTCTTGCACATGCCAGAAGTGCCGCCTTACGTGTGTAATACGTCCACTGACAGAGACCATAGCCTACGGCGTCACGTACAAAGCCGTCATATGTGCCGCTGTCTACGCCGTAGGTGTACTCCTCATCACTCTTGCTCGTCATGCCGCGCTGGGCAATGTTGCTCTTCATGTTGCTTTCCGCCTGCATATTGCCCATAAGCCCGCAAGCACCCGCGGGTGTAAGCCCGGCCCTCAAGAGCTGTATGTATATGTCCCTTGCGCTCATTCAGGAACCTCCGTCCATCCGTACACGCCCGGCTCCCATACGTTGCCGTCGATGTCGCTTGTCCATATCTTGCCGTTGTGCTTGACCTTGTCGCCCTTGGCGTAGGGGTTAGTGCTGCTCGGCTGCTCCCACTCCGGTATCTCTCCCGGCGTGGGTATAAGCACCTTTGACCACAGGCTGGGCGCGTCCGTGGGTGTCCATGTTGCCTGTGATGTGTGCGCCTGCAAGCACTTGTACAGCGCTCCGACATACTTCACCCTGTCGCCCATGATATAAGCTTTGCCGTCCCCGTTCCACGCCGGGTATATCCCCGGCACTGTCGCCGCCTGTTCGTCAGTCAGCAGAGCCGCCGCGCTGTCGATCTCATCGCGGAGCTTCCGTGCGTTTGCTAGATAGCTCATTTGAGTTTCCTCCGTTTCCACCGTCTGTACTTCCGGCTGTACTTGTCAAGTATCATCTCAAGCATGATACAATTTATCTGCTCAGTACTTTCGGGGAGAGTCGTAAGATATGGCATATTTATCTTGTCATCGATCAACGTTTTAAAGATAAGATCAAGTGCATACTGGGCTTCAATTGGTGGATCGCCGACGAAGCGTTCCGGATTGCTATACCATTTCTCAGCTTTCTGACGATAACCTTCGAACGATATATTGTCGTCCCATATCATTCATTGTCCTCCTTTTTGACGCCGAGATAGTCCAGCGCAGCTTGCATATCTGCGCTCTCGGCTCGCGTGGCAGTGAGCTGTTCAAGCAGGTATTGCTGCTGCTCGCCGTCGTACTGGTGTATGTTGCGCCACGGGGCAATCATCCCGGTGAATTCCTTACCATCTTCGCGCGTCCATGTCTCGCCCGCAGGGACATAGCGGTAACTCTCAACAAGGTTGGTACACTTGTTATCGAAAAAGGAATCTTCGTGTTCTGCGCGTCCCTCTGCCGGGGAAGCATAAACTTTGCAATCTGTGTCTATGTAAACTGTCATAGAATGTCTCCTATTCCGCCCATATGCGATATACCGTCATCGTGCGGGTGTTAACACATTCGCATTTAACGATACCCTTTTCGATTTTTGAAACATCAAGTTGCGTAATGCCGCGCGACGTCGTGCCTATATAGACCCGCCCGAGGCTAGTCCCGCTCGTATTTGTCACTTCTAAATAGTTGCCTCCCGATAGACTGACAACGCAGTCTATATATAGCGTGCTATAGTCCTCTGCCGCGAGTGCTATCTCGTTGACGGTGTATACGTATGGATATTTGTTTTGAGGCGCGGACATATACAGATAGTCTGTGTCAAAAGAGATTGTGCCGCCGTCTGCGACATAGTTCCATCCGCCCGTCACGTTTTCGCACTTATCACCGTTCCAATACAGTTGCTTGACTGCGAGTCTCCACTCAGTCCACTTGCCGCTCTGATACGTCTTTGCCGTCTTTGACACCCACGCGCCGGACACATACTGCTGACAGCCCGTCGGGTATACCCACAGCCCATTGCGCTTGATGGCGTTAAATCCCCCCGTCGATGCTGTCCCAGTCGCAAACCACACCATCCCCTCCGTGGGGGACGTCGGCGCGGTCGAGCTGAACACATACGACGTGATCGGCGTGGTCGTGATAACGGCGATGGTGTTTTCTTTTGCTGTTGCCGGGAGCAACAGTTCAGATGAAACCGCTATAACCTTGAAGTTTAGCGCGCTGCCCCCGCCGCCGATTATATATCCCTCGCTCATATACGGTTTACCTCCACTGCTATCTGTATCGCCGTGGTCGTTGCTTCTTTGGCATACAGCTTCAACTGTCCGGCTAGGCTCTCCACCTTGAAGAGCTTGCTGAACTCATCGTCATAGGTGTCAGCGTCGCTGACGTTCGCGGGCGCTACACGGTACACCTTGGGTCTGTCCGTTGCCAGCATGTTTGCTGCCGTGATTGTCTGGGTGTACGGGGCTGCGTCGCCCTCCCACGTCGTGCTCACGTCCAGCGTCCAATACTGCGTCCTCGCCGCGTCTGCTACTTTATCAGGAACGATGGCTTTATTCTTTATCTTCGCAGTCTCCACAGCCTCTGCCGCGAGACAGCGCGCGGGAATTGCAAGATCATCAACGTTGCTCGACCCAACGCATTTTTCGCCGAGCTGTAAATTGCCGACGGCGTGGTCGCCTATGCAGCGGCGGGCAACTGCTTTGTCCGCAAGCTTTGCCACTGTCACCGCTTTGTCCGCGAGCTTTGCGGTCAGCACGGCAAGTTCGGCAATGGCCGCGCTTGCAACTGCGCCTTCCGCCAGCTTTTTCGCTGTCACCGCCGCGTCTGCAAGCTTCGCTTCTGTCACCGCTCCATCGGCTAGTTTTCGAGTAATGATCGAGCTGTCGGCGACGGCGCCCTGCGTCATTTCCGCCATCTGCCGCTCTATCGCCTCAAGCGCCGCCTGGACCGTCTCTGCACCAGTCAGCGCCGGAACAGTGGTAATGCCGATGTTTGCCGCACCGTTCTCGCCCGCCAGCTCTGGAATGAGCACTTCATTTATGTACTTCTGTATAATGAGGCTTCCCTCATCAAATTTTGCTTTCAGTTCCTCCGCGGACAGCCCGCCCACGTCGTTCGGCTCGTTGTCGAGCAGCGCGATTATGTTCAGATCGTCCGTAAGTTTTGTGAGTAGAACCACAGATACCCCCCCTCACTATTTCGCCTGTCCCGTATATCTCACGCGAATATCCGCCGCAAGGACGGTCGCCGTCGTAGATGAAGACAGGCTCTTGAATATGAGCTTATAAAACACAAATTTCTTTGCCTTGATTTTCAGCTTTGTCATGCGCGGCTTGCGATTGACAAGGAAGCTCCACTTCGCGAAGTTCGCCGGGTCAAATGTCGAGAGCGACGAATCCACGATCTTTTCCGTGTACACGCTCTTGCGATCAGTCTGCACCGTCACATATACCTCGCTGTTCGTTTCCGGCTTAATGCCTATCCACAGCGCCGCTGCGTACTTACGCATATAGTCCATCCCGAAGCTCATAGAGCCGGATTCCCAATATGCGTTTATTTCCTCTCCGTTGTCAGAAAGGTATTCATATGCCACGCGGAGAAATTGCCCGTCGTGCGTTCCAAGGTACAGATCGCCGTGGAAGCTTATCAGGTACGCCGCGTCGAAGCTCTCATACACGTACCATGCGTCGGCGGCGTAGTTGTGTACAAGCGCCTTGCCGTCATAGCATATGTAATACTCCTGATTCGCGTTGTCGTCATAGCATACGCACTCCGCGAGATCAAAGCTCCCCAGCGTTGCATATATGCGGTCAGATATGCGCTTTGCCTGTCGTTCATCCGCCGTCAGATTGCTGGAATACGAGCTGTTGTTCTTCCACTCGTATAATTCGTTTCCAAACGTCGTTCTCGGGCTGTTTAACACAAGCTGTGCCTGTCCGAGGGCTGTATTGCCTATCGACCTGTTGACCGGCGTAGAGTAGAACGCGGCGGTCACGCGCCCATCCGAAAGCGTATACTCGCCGTAGCGTATGGCGTATGTCGAATGCGATTTGAAACAAATGAGTGTGGAATAGTGCCGGATGAGCGCCGTGATCGGTGTGTTCGCATCGCCTATCGCCATTTCATAGAGATCGGGGAAATAGTCCGCCCTCGGCTGCCCGTCGTAGTCAATGCCGGAGTACAGCGCCTTATAGCTTCCGTCGCCGTAGATGAACACGCGCGTGTCCTGCGTGGAGTTGTAAAGCTCGCTGTACCTCATGTTTGTTACCTGCGAGCGAAACAGATTCGGCATGGTGTAGCCTATTTCTAAAGAGTTCACCGCCTTTGCCGGGGCTTCCGTAAACGTCACTGTTCCCTTGGTCAGATCGTAGGTGTAGGCGCTTGCCTCAAGATTTAGGTTCGTCTTGAGGTCTTTCACATAATCTACGCTTGTCAGCCCTTTTTCCGGGAGCGCGAATGTCACTGCCTCGCCGTCCGGTGAAATCCACAGGCGGCGTTCCCCGCACAAGCGGTTGACCTCCTGCATGGTCTCTCCGCCCCCTGCGGGAGGAACAGACACGCGCACAAGAGGTCTATAACCGTGCACGTCCTGGAATGTCGTGCCGTCCCACTGCTTGTATTGCGAGCCGTTGAGCATATACACGATGTTCGAAAAGCCAAACATATGAACATTTTTGCTCGTGTCAATATCCCCGACCGCTTCACGGATGAACGCGCCGTTCGCCGCGTCCCACAGTCGCCATAGCTTGCCGTCAGCCGCCGCAAGCAGCTCTTCACGCCCTGACACAAAACCAGACCACATGCCCGCCACGCGGAGATTATCCCCGCTCGCTTTGGCTCGTGCCCGGTAAAACCGCCAGACATATCCGCCCTCGCCAGCGGTACAATCCGCGAGCTTCCATACGTGGCTTGCGTCGCGCCGCCAGTAAAGCCCCGCGTGCTCCGCCGCATTGCTGTAATCCACGCTGACGACCTCGCCCGACAGCTCTATAAGCCCGTCAACGACAGTCGCCGTCGGCTGCATTTTCAGCTTTGTCACCGCAGCGGCAACAAGGACAACCTCGGCCTCCGTGCTGACGTCAAGCGTGTACTCTTTGGCAAGCCCTTTGATCGTCAGCGTGCCGGGGCGGCGCTGCAAATTGCCGTCGCGCGTCACGCGGAAATTGCGCATTGCCGCCGCCTCTCCCAATTTGAGCTTTGTGTCGCCGTCCGGGTTCTCATTCAGTCCGAAAAACTGCTTGAGCTGGAATATCTTTTCACTTGTCGACGCACTGATATTCGCCATTGGCTACCACCTCATTTCAAACCACGCGCCCCGTGAGGGGCGCGACCTACCACCTTGAAAACTCGTTGTACGGAAAGCCGCCGTAAACGTCCTCTATATCCTCGCTCTCCGCCGGAAGTCCGCGCGAGAGCAGGGCTTTCAGCTCGTCGTATCTCTGCTGAAAGTAATTCGCGCTCGACGGGTCTTCCTGCATGAGCAGGTGCGCTGCCAGCCCGTAGGGCAATACAGACTGGCAAATGTAGTCGTCCAGCCCTATCGCCGTGTCGAAGTCGTCTATCGTCGGGCATATCGGGCGTTTTCCCGCCGTCACGACGGAAAACGTGTCCGAGAAAGGGAACAGCTCACCGCGTAAGATATTGAGGATTTTCAGCGTCCTGTTTTTATATTCTTTTGTGTCGCCGGTGTCTGCCTTGCCGGTGGACTCGTTAAGCTCGTCCATCAGCGTCATAGCCGTTTCAAACACATACTGTGCATTTGTCATGGGCTGTGCTCCTTTTGACAACAGGGACGGTTTTCCCGTCCCTGTTTAGTTGATTATGCTACAACGTACTCTGCGATTGCGGAGTCTACCATGCCGCTCTTGGAAGCGTACATACGTATGCGGTCGCCGGAAGTCACGGAAAACTTTGCGGTGTATGTAGCGGCAGTCTTAGAGGTCTTGGGGTTGCTGCCGTCAGTGGTGTACTTGATCGTGCCGCTGTCGGAGGACGCAAGTGTCAGCTCGTTGGTCGCGAGCGTCGCAGTAGGCACGGCGCACACGCCGCTCTTGGCGTACACATAGATGCCGTTCGCTTTCTGCGCCAGCACGAACGCATCGTAGCGCACAAGCCCCTCTATGAGATAGCCCGCCACGCCGGGGGGATTGTGATGTGCCAGAAGCTGCTTGAGCTTCATCGGGTCTGCCGAAGCGTTCTTCCACTTGATCATGAATTCGACGCCGGACGGCATATAGCTGTCGGGAACGGCCACGATGGGCATACCGACAAGGCGTGCGACCTGCCCGTTGATGATTGCCTTTGTGGTGAAGCTCTCATTGTTCTTGAGATCGTCCGCAAGCCGTGTCTGCACCGCCAGCGCTTCCGTCACGAAGCACACGCGGTTGTCGTTTGGCACGAGCTCGTTGTTCAGCGCAGCGTTCGCCTCAAGAAGCGCCTGTATAACCGTGGCCTTGGTCAGCGCGGTCGAATTGACCTTGCCCAGCCCCGCGCCGTTCGCCCAGCGGGAAAGACGGTACTTGTCGATCTCCGGCACATACTTGTTATCCCAAGCGGATTTGAGATAGGCATTGACCTTGCGCACATTCTTTGTGTCCTGAATGTTGTTGATGTCCATCGTCTTGGCGATGGAGCGCTTACGGGTCAGAGTGTAGGTGTTCAGCTCGTCCTCGACCTCTGTCGGCGTGCCGTAGCGGTTTGTGCCGGTCGTGCTGTAATCATGTATCTCCGGGTCTTCGAGCGTCCATACGCTTATCGCGTTGCTGCCCGTCCAGTCGTAATTATGACCGCACCACTGGTCAGTTAGGGACTTCTTTTTGAATCTTTCATCAAGCCTGGTGGAATATTCTGTTGCGAGATTTATCGCCATTTGAAATTAACCTCCGTCGTTAGTCGTCGTAGGCATCCCAAACCTCCTGCATCGCAGATTTTGCAGAGCGGTTTCCGGCACTCTTCATAGAGCCGGTGGAACGCCCCCTGTTCTTTTCGTTCTGTTCCAGCGCCGCCACTTTCTGGCGAAGCGCCGCATTTTCATTCATCGTGTAGAGACTGGTCAAGTCGCCTTTCCCGGCGCGGAAATCGTCCCACACTTTCTGTGGTATCTCTGTCGCCTTGACCTCCGGGTACGCCTGTGCAAAGCGGCGAATCTCTGCCATGACATCAGGCTTCGCGGGTTCTGTCTGGGTAGGCGGCGTTTCGGTCTCCACGTCGGGCGCTTTTGCCGATGCCTCCGCGTCCCTTTCACGCGCCACTTTTTCGCGGCGGATTTGTTCCCGCGCGCCGACGTCTGAGATTGTCCGGCCAGCCTCAGCCTCCCGCGTGATCAGCGCTTTTGCGCGTACGCTTTCCATCAGCTCTTCAACGCTGACATGACTGCCAGCGGCAAGCTCTTCAAGGAAATTCATCGCGTCGCGCATGGCGGGCATTTCCGCTCTCATGCTGTCGCGCTCTGTGCGGATTCGATCGTAATCAAGCCCTTTCTGCGCAAGGGCTGTCACTTCATCGCGGCTGTAATTCTTGGATTCGCCCAAGTGCTTCAGCGTGAACTGCTCGTCAGCGGTCACGGCCTCCGCGGGCTTGGTCTCCTCGTCTGTGTTTGTTGCGGGCGGCTCTTCTGCCGCCGCATCCTCCGTCCCCGGCGCTTCGGTATCTGCGGGCTGGTCTGCGCCGCTGTTATCGTCGCTGCCGTCGTCCTCGTCGGATGTGGAATCTTCATCCACAAGCCCGCTGAGGTCTATGCTGTCCCAATCATCGCCGTCGGCGTCGGGCATGGTGACCTCTTCGTTGACTGCGTTCATGTTCTCGTCGTTCATATTTCCCTTTCCCCGCTATGGTTGGCGGTGTAAATATTTCATTCCATGCGCCCCGTGAGGGGCGCTGTCTTATTCGGCGTTGTCTTCGCCGGACTTGTCGGGTTCTGTTACGTCCATTGCTGTTTTGCCGTCGGCGTCAAGCTTGTCTCTGTACTGTTTAAGCCCGCGTTTGAGCCATTCCGGTATGGGCGCGCCCAGCTTTTCCGCGTTTTCGGCTATTGAGCCAAGCTCCGTGACTGTATACCAGAGCAGAACAAGCGGTGTCACAACAAGCCCTACCTGTATTCCTGCATCAAGCCCGACGATCTGCTGCGCCGCGTGCAGCCCCAAATCACAAAATGCCGCGCATGCCACGCCGACTATCTCGCCCAGCTTATGCCAGAGACCGCTCCGCGCTTTTTCGCTCGACCATTCTCCGGCGCTCTTCGCCGCCCACGTGCCGGTTGCGTAATCCAGCAGCACACACGCAAGCCACACGATTATTGCCCAGCCGACCCAGCCCCAAAGCGTGGTCAGAAATGCAATAAACGCCACGACCGCAGCCCTTATCTCGACTGCCTTATCTGGTGCATTCATATTCTTTTCCTCCTGCTAAACTAATCCTTCTGTCGTACCTTGCTCCAATACCTTGCGCTGCAAAGCGCCGAAACCGCCGCCCGTTGGTATATCGGGCTTTGCGCCTGCCTCAAGCATGGGCTGCTGCCCGCCCCCGGTTGGTGTTCCCGGCGGCATTGGCTGTGCCATCTGCTGATTTCTCGCTTTTATTTCAGCCAAGAGCTTCCTCCGTCCGGGAATGTACCCATCGGGGATTCTCTCAAGGTATTGCTCGATTGTGATGTGCCCGTTCTGCAAAAGCTGGTCAAGCGTCTGCATGGAGGCGATCTCCGAATAATAGGAGCTTGCGCCAACGTCAAGCTTCAAAAGCATCGGGTGGTTCTGAAGCATATTGAAGTCAAAGCTTTCTGGTATCTCATCCGGCGCGTCCCGCCCGGCAAACATTGCCGCTTCTTGGACTTTGTCCGGCGTTGGCATATCCACGGTTCTTTTGCCGTAATAATTCGCCATAAACTCAAGATAGATGCGAAACAGATCTTCTACGCACGAATAAAGGTTCTGTTTTGTCAGTTCGGTCGGGGTCGACGCCGCGCGCTGCAACGCGATGATTGCCGACGTGTTGTCCGGGCGCGTGTCGCCGAGTGCTACGCTCGTCGCACCAAGCGTCTCTTCCGTCTGATTTATGGCAAGCTCTATAAACTGGCTTATCTGCGGAGATATAGTCGCCGGGTCTATGACCTTTATCGCGTTGTTGACATCACCGCCATTTATCCCGATGGCCGATCCGACGCGATTGTCGAGCCTTGTTATCTTGGTTTTGTCGTATATGTACTTGGGGTATGCCGTCTTCATAAAGCTCAGCATCGACAGCGCCCATATGCGGTTGACGAAAATCTGATTCGGCACAAGCCCGGTTATCATCGCTTGCCCGTGGTAGCAGTCTGCAACATAGTCCCAGTTGAGCCAACAGATGGGATAGAGCCGAAGCCTTGTGTCCCACGGATCCCTGACGATGCATTCTTTTGTGCTTTCCGCTGCGCGTATTCTGCCGCTCTTGCGGTCGCGCCACATCAGCAGAAACACCGAGGTCATGTCGTTGCACTGGTTCTTTGCCGCGTCGACCTCCGGCGCATCGGCGTCGCTTCCTATCGCTTGCCAATTCTGCGCGCCGTTCTCTTTTGCACGGAGCTTGACTTCCCGTGTTATCTCCCGGCGTTCTATGAGAATCCACGGCTGAGACTGCACGTTTCTATCACTCGGATTCCCAAAAAACACGCGGGTGTTCTCCACTATCTCCGTGCGGATTGCGCCTTTTACATCCGGCTGCCCGGTCTCGGCCTCCTCGTCCCAATAGGAATAAAGGCAGCCATCGCCGCGCACGGCAGCGTCGCGGGCAAACATGCGCATCAAGTTTGGAATTCTGTTCTGCTCTGTAAGCGCTTCAAACTCTTCATTGACAATGCGCGTCGGCTCAACAAGGCTGTCGGTGTTCGCGGTATTCGACAGCGCCGACGCCGTGACCTTGATGTTGTCCGTCGTGATCGTGGCAACAATAAAGCCAACAACGCGCTTGAGGAAGTTAAACTGCGGCGTGGGAAGCCCGTTCGCCTCGATGCCTTCCCATTGCTTCAAATCTGTTACCCTACGGGCTTTTTATCCCGTAGCTCTCATGGTTTCCCATGAGTTCAGCATATCTTTTCACTCACGTGGAGTGCCCCTGCCTCTTGGGCGGATTATATCTTTTCACCGCCTATGCGTTGCGGCTGGACAATCTTTGATTGTCCTTCACCTCTGATTACCTTGCGAGATGTATGATTCTTGTTGGCTCTGGCCGTGTTTTCGATCCGGGTTATCCAGCGGCAGTTTTCGGGGCAATAGTCCCCGCTAGATTCAATGCGGTCTATCGAAAGATTGTCCGCATATCCGTTGCTAACTGCCCACATTTTGAACGTGTTATAGTCGTTCCATTCGTCGCAGAGCTTTACCCCTTTGCCGCCGTACAGTTCGTATGCGTCACGGTTGGGATTGCTGCACCTTTGCCTCATGCCGCACCAGATTGTATAAAGGCGGGTTCTCTTATTGTGGCTTTCACCGTGCGTTGTGTTTTCTCTTCCAAGCGCAGCGGTACTCTCTCTGCGTAAACAGCCGCAGGATTTTGTGTTTCCGCTTCTAAGGTTGTTCCCGGTTGCAATGACCGTAAGCCCACAATCACATACGCATTTCCAGTACGTTTTGTGATTCTGCAATCGGTCAAACTCTACAACTGTCAGTCTCCCGTATTTTTCGCCAACCAAGTTAATCATTATTCATCCTCCGTTAGATGTTTTGTCTCGTTTAGGCTTCCAGCTTTTTTCAGGGGTTTTGCATCGGCAAGCTATTCACCGATATAAAAGTTCTCGTTGACCCTCACGGTGTCGTACAGGTTAATGCTCCGCTTGAAGCTATCTCCCGTACTGAACAGCCCGTATATTTCCTCCGCTGTCGGGTCTCTCCCCCGGAAGAGTGTCAATTGTTCGCTCATCTGTCACCTCCAAATTCCATTGCCTTTTGGTAGTCATAGCCAAGTATTGCTTCATACCCCTTGCGAAAACGCTCTTCGCTATCGTTGTCATCGTCTGCCGGTGTGTGAGCTGTCAGCTCGTCCACGCGCGCTTCAAGATCATCGATGCGCTTCTGCATATCCGCGATTGCCGCCTCCAAAGAGCCATTTTTCTTGAATCCCATGCGTTACCTCACTTAAAAGCTTCAGCGCCGCCGACGCCGACCACCCGTATTTCAACACTTGTGCTCTGGTTGTCCTGCAACGGGCGGTCAATATAACCGCCGTTGCAAGGCTGCTTTAGAGCGTTCATACACCCCTGCGCGGCCTTGTTGTCCGAAGTCATCTTTCGCACAAGCCAGCTTTCGCGGCAGTCTTTCGCATAGTCGAGGACTTCTTGAAATTCCGCCGCCCGCCTGATCTCTTCGGGCGTGGCCTCTTTGTCCACCTTGCAGCGCTTTGCCAGCGTCGCCGGGCTTATCCCGAGCGCCAGCCTCATACCGGCGATGTCCGGGAACTCCCCCCGTTCTCCGCAGTCGGTGACGTAGCGTTCGACAGCCGCCCGCAGATCAGCCGGGTTTTCATATTTCGGTTTCGGTCCTCTCGCGCCCATTCGCTCACCTCACATCAAGTAGTTTTCGTTTATATCCCCGCCGCACATTGCGGCGTCATAATCCACAACTTCGTTGTCGTCCTCATCCTCCGGCTCCGCTTTCGCCGCCTCTGTCACAAGAATGCGTGACACGCAGAAATAGCGCACAGCGTCAACGCGATGGGTTATTTCATGCGGCTGTGTCGCACAGTCGTTTGGATTCTTTTCGTCTGTCTGAATGTCCTCAAGGTTTGAGATGACATTCTCAAGCGTCGGGTCGTCAAAGAACATCAGGCCGGGAAGCTTGTCCGGCGCTTTGCCCGCAGGGAACAGGCTTTTCACATAGGGGTCTCTCAGCGGGATAGTCGCCATCATGTCCTTTATCATCATGTGCCCCTGCACACGGTTGTTGTCGCTCTTCACAATGGGCAGCCCGTTCAGCATGAACAGCTCTGCCATAGTGCGCCCGGTATCTTTCTGCCTTGACCACATATCCGGCGGCGCATAGGTTATTGCTATCTGCTCGCCCGGCAGCGTGTGATTTTTTGCCTCCGCTGCTGCGTCTTGAACGATCAATCCCTCTTTGCTATACGCCCTATATCCCCAGCAGCGCCCGTCCTCGTCGACCGCCCACCAGACACAGGCGAACATATCCACAAATTTGTTATCGCAAGGGCTTTTTATCCCCTGCTTCTTATGGTTTCCCATAAGTTCAGCATATCTTTTCACCCTCATGGGGTGTCCCTGCCTCGTGGTGGGATTATATCTTTTCACCCACTATGCGTTGCGGCTGGCTCATCTTCGATGAACCTTCACCTCTGATTAGCTTGACACTTTGTCCTGAAATGCGAGTTGTCCGACACAGTAACCCACCTGCAATTTTCGGGGCAGTAGCCTTTGCTCGGGTCTATACGGTCAATACTCATCCTGTCTTTCTTGGGAACATCTGGCGCACTGTCATGATAGCCATTTTCAAGCGCCCAGTTCCTGAAAGTTTTATAATCATTCCACTCGTTGCAAACCTTTATCCCGTTGCCACCATAGTTTTTGTACCTTGGGTTGTTCGGGTTATTGCATCTGCTCCGCATCTGCTCCCATACACCATAAAGGTGTTCCCTATCGCTGTACCCATGTTTGGTATTGAAAAATTGCTTTTTCGTGCAGCCGCACGATGTAGTGTGGCCTTTTCTCAGGTATGTACCTTTAACAACGGTTGTGAGACCGCAATCACAAGCACATAGCCAATAAGCGTTTTTGCTGCCTTCTTGGCCTGCTACATGCGAGAACTCAATAACAGTAAGTTTGCCGTATCTGTTTCCAACTTCGTTTTTCATATTCATCCTCCATCAGATGTTTTTTGTGTTTTAGCTTCCCAGTTTTTTTCAGGGATTATTCGATAAGCGTTGCCGCTTAAAGGGGCTGGTATGTCAACCCATAGTCAAAGCTTCGGTATCTCAACCAATGCGCCGGTATCTTGAACGGTTTCATGGTGTGCGTTTCCGGCTTGAATTCCTTGAAGTAGTTGCCGCCTACTGCGTTCCAGTCACCATAACGGTAAGCTCTGCGCACGTCCTCCGGCAGTGCCGACAGCGTTTGCAGATATGCCGGAGAGGATTGCAGCAGATGATAGTTGTCCTCGACCGTTGCGAAGATCATCGTGTAGTCATCCGGGTTCTCGTTTTCTTCCGGGTTCTCGCAGTTGGTTTTGTAGTCCCGGTCTATAAAAAGCCGCTTTACCCAGCGATGCCCGACGCCTCCGGGGTTGCACGTCAGATACATTCTCTTCGGAAACTCGTTGACGCCGCGCAGACAGCCGCCGAGGAAGCGGAAGGCTTCTTCGGAAAACTGCGTTGCCTCATCAATGAATATCCAATCGTATTCCTGCCCGTTGTACTCGCGCTTTGAATCGTCGCCGTTCCAATGCCCAAAGCGAATGATTGAGCCGTTGGTAAATGTCATCACGTGCGTCGTTCCGTTGTAGCTGGCAAGCTCAGGCGGAACCATCCGCTTTATCGGCTCTATGTGGTTAGATTCAACAGCGGGATATGTCTGACGCATGATGAGAATCTTTATCCCCGGATTGAACAGCGCCCCGCCCACCGCTTTTATCCTGACCGCATGGGTCTTGCCTCCGCCCTTCGCCCCGCCATACGCGGTGTAGAGCGTCCGGCTCTGGTAAAACAAAAGCTGTTTCGGGTTCGCCTCCCCGGGGTTCCACACAACGTTTTTTCGCCCCTCTGTCTTGACCTTTGCCGTGGAACACACCCCCCCCCCTTAAAACGCAAATAGAACCATAGCCCAGAGAAAAAACGATTCTCTGAGTTATGGCTCTTCGGCCTGTTCCGGCGCGCGGGCTCAACCGGCCTCACAAGGCGCGCTCATATTCGTTTTGGTTGCAGAAGCCGGATTTGAACCGACATTTCCGGGGCATGAACCCAGCGAGCTGGCCGTTACTCCATTCTGCAATGTTGAAGCGTGGCCGCCGATGAGCAGTGGCGACGCGGTATTTATAAGCCCCTCCGCAGGGGCAAGGGAATAAACCTGCATTTATATCTCGCCCAAGCTTAGGCGGCGCTCACTATCACGCTTTTCACCCAACCGGAATTGCACCGGGGCGGAGCGGCTTTGCCAGTCCTCCGAGCCGTGGTCTTTTACGGGCGTGGCTTATATACTCTAGAAAGGAGCTGCACGAATCTGTGCAGTGGCGCTGCCAACAGGAATCGAACCTGCAACCTGCCGCTTACAAGGCGGCTGCTCTACCAATTGAGCTAAGACAGCGTATCTCGTTTTATTTCTACCCTTACGGGCATGCGGCAATACTTGCTCCCGCACCAAAGCTCTATACCATGCGCATACGCCCCGTAGTACGCATTGCCCAAACGCGCCTTGCAGTTCGGGCACCGTATATACCCATCTTCTACCAAAGCTTTTGCAGGGAGTTTATTATTTTTTCTGTTCATGTTTTGAAACAGCGCCCCCCTCTTTTTCTCCTCCCCCTATTCTCTTGAAAGAGTTGGGAATATGTGTCGAATGTAATATATACTAGTATGCAAGACGCCCCCTGTTTTTCCGGGTGGGGCGGGCGTTGAATCTCGAACCCGGAACGTCCCACAGCCTATAAGCACCACGCACCCCGCGGCGGGGGATTATTGCCCGCGCCCAGCCGTGAGCGGCGCTCATGATTGCGTATTGTATAATCCTTTGTGTTCCTTCGCAAAAACTATACATTCATTGCGTTTTGTCTAGTCTCTTGTGCTGGTTTGTCTCAAAATAACTTCGCATAATAATAACTATACGAAGTTGACGGAACAAATGTTGCGTATGCAACAAGTTTCATTATCCGCGCATGGTAATATAACAGAATTTTTCAGAATGTCAAGGGGTCAAATGTTTTTCTTCTCTTCGCCGCAGAGCGAACACTTCCCGCGCGCGCGATCTCTCCGCGGGATTTATATATCTTTCCCTTGTCTGCCTCGGTTCGCTGTGGATATAATCTAATCTAACGCGTTTAACACGTATACAACACGTATATAT
>ERZ1034962.327-NODE-327-length-24053-cov-4.334528_pt1 | contig 24053 bp, 43 predicted proteins | sample MGYA00520696_ERZ1034962 | MGnify/ENA primary metagenome ERZ1034962 (study PRJEB33766, sample SAMN09781770) | gut metagenome | biome: gut microbiome | host: Homo sapiens | place: Madagascar | study: EMG produced TPA metagenomics assembly of the PRJNA485056 data set...
TTGAAAAGGCGGTCATAAAAAATAAAAAAATGCTGGTGTAGCTCAACAGGCGGAGCGGCGTCGTGATAAGGCGCAGGGAGCTGGTTCGACCCCAGCCACCAGCACCAAATACGGGACAGTAAGCATAACAGGCACTGCGGCGGATTGCTAATCCGTTCACCGGTGGATTCCGGTGTGCAGGTTCAAGTCCTGCCTGTTCCGCCAAGAGAAAGGGAGGCAATCGTGCGAGTAGATGAACGAGGGTTTTTATATTGCCCGGTGTGTGGGTGCAGGACAAAGACCAGGGTGCTTTCCTCCACAGAGTTGAGACGGTTCCCGCTGTTCTGCGGGCGATGCAAGAACGAGAGCGTAATTGAATACAGCGGAAAAAGCCAGAGCCATGAGCCAGAGCGAACGCTTGTAAAGAGCGTTGGTTCTGGCTTTTTGTTTTCCGGAAAGGACAGATAATGGCGGCAAAAAAGGCGGCTGAGAGCGCTGTAAAAGTGAATATCGGGTCGCCCAATTCGGAGCCGCAGTGGAAATTTTTCCTGAGCACGGCAAAGTACACCTGCTACGGCGGGGCAAGAGGCGGCGGCAAGTCCTGGTCGGTGGTGCGCAAGGCGGCGCTGGGGGCTTACACCTACCCGGGAATCCGGATACTGATCCTCCGGCGGGAATACGGGGACATGGAGGGAACGCTCATTGACCCCATGCTGAAAATCCTGGCGCCGGGGACGTTCAACTACAACAAGTCCGACCATGTCATTACCTTTGCCAATGGGTCAAAGATCAAGTTCGGCAACATGCCCGGCTACGGCGCGGCGGTGCAGGGTAAATACCAGGGTCAGGAATATGAGTGGCTGTTCATCGACGAGGCGACCCAGTTCCTGGAAAGCGAGTTCCGGGGGCTGGCGGGTATCGTCCGTGGTGCGAACAGGATACCCAAGCGGATTTACCTGACCTGCAACCCCGGCGGACCTGGTCACTTCTGGGTGAAGCGGCTGTTCATAGACCGGCAGTTCAAGACCGGGGAGAACCCGAAGGACTATGTTTTCATCCCCGCCACGGTGGACGACAACAAAGACCTGATGGAGGCGAACCCGGACTACGTCAAGCAGCTGGAGCTGTTGCCCGAGGACGTCCGGCGGGCGCACCGGTACGGCGACTGGAACGCCCTGGCGGGTGTGTACTTCGATGAGTTTACCGACGGCATCCATACCTGCAAACCCTTCCCCCTGAAGCCGAACTGGCAGCGCTACCGCGCCATGGACTATGGCCTCGACATGTTCTTCTGCATCTGGGTGGCGGTGGACGAAACCGGACGATGCTACGTCTACCGGCAGTTTGCCCAGAGCAACATGGTGGTTTCCGACGCGGCGAGAAAGCAGCTGGAATTGACCCGGCCGGATGAGAATATCGACTTTACCATCTCTCCGCCGGATATGTGGGCGCGGAGCCGGGAGACGGGCAAGACCCAGGCGGCTACCTTCGCGGAAAACGGGGTGGGTCTGGTCAAGGCGGATAATAACCGGAAGCAGGGCTGGTACGCCCTGAAGGAGCTTTTCAAACTCCGGGAGGACGGGAAACCGGGGCTCATCATCTTCGACACCTGCGGCAGCCTGATCGAGTGCATCAAGTGTTTACAGCACGACAAGACAGACCCCAACGACGTCAGCAAGAACCCCCATGAGCTGACCCACGGCCCCGACGCCCTGAGATACTTCGCCCAGACCTACGTCCTCCCCGGAGAACGGGAGCGGGAGGAAACCGAGGACGACGAGGAAGAGGGAGGCATGGACTATCAGACGGCCATGTGCGGCAGCGGCCTGAGCCGGAGCTACATCATGGGGTAAATCAGAAATTTGCGCCCTACCACAGGCGTGAATATACGGCCTACCAGAGCCGAAAACGAAAGGAGAACACACAATGGAAGAAACGATGGACAGCGGCTACCAGGACTTTGTGGCGGCTTTTGACGGGGACGGCAACCAGACCGTGACCGACCAGGAAACCGGCGCACAGACCGAGGAGCGGGCTGACACGGAACAGGAAACCACCGTGTCCGATGAGGGAGCGGAAAAACCTGACGAGGGAACCGGAGAAGATACCGGCGGGGAAGTCGACGCCCCGGAGGAATCGGACAAGCCGGATGCCGAGCAGACCTTTACCATCAAGGTCAACAAGGAGGAGCGAACCGTCGGCCTTGCCGAAATGACCGCCCTTGCCCAGAAGGGGGCGGATTACGACCGGGTCAAGGAGCGTTCCCAGCAGACCATTCAGGAGCTGAGAACCCAGCTGGACGGCCAGAAGGACGTGATGGAGATCATGACCACCCTGGCGGAAAAAACCGGCACCCCCCTGAACGAGCTGGCGGAAATGCTGTATGTCAGCTACCGGAAGGGCGAGGGACGCACGGAGACGGAGGCGAAGCTGGAGCTTCAGAACGCCCGTCTGCAAAAGGGTCTGGACGCGGTCAACGCGGAGAAGGACAAGCAGAAGGAGGCGGAGGAAAGCAGCCAGAGCCGGGCGCAGCGGGAGGTGGACGAGTTCCGCCGGAGCTATCCGGAGGTGGAGTTCACGGACGAGCTTGTGAGCAAGCTGACCCCCGATGTGCAGGCCGGTATGACCCTCCTGAGCGCCTACCAGAAGTACGAGGCCGCCCAGAAGGAAGCCAGAATCGCCGAGCTGGAGCGTCAGCTGGCAGCCGAGAAGAAGAACCGGGAAAACCGCTCAAGCTCCCCCGGAAGCCAGAAGGATTCCGGCGGACAGAGAGGAAAGAGCGATTTTGACGACTTCATGTCGGCATTCGCATAAACAGAATAAAAAAACAGGAGCCAAGAGCCGAAGCTGATCCCAACGGGACAGCCGCGGCTCATTTTTTGATTTAAGGAGGAAATTTATGAGCGCAACCATTCATTTTGACGAAAAGTACAAGGCCGCCCTGATGGAGGGCTTCGACAAGGCCTCCGAGACCGACGGTCTCTTTGACCACAGTCTGGACATGGAGTTTTCCGGCGTGAAGACCGTCCATGTCAAGAGCCTGAGAACCGAACCCCTTCAGGATTACGACCGCACCAAGGGCGTGGGTACCGGCAGCCGGTACGGCGACACCAAGGAAGTGGGCAACGAGGAGCAGACCTTCACCATGACCCAGGACAAGTCCCTGAGCCTGTCCGTGGATAAGGGCAACAACATGGAGGTCATGGACAAGCACAAGGTCGGTGCCATCATGAAGGCGGAGCGGGAGGAGCACATCATCCCCGAGGTGGACACCTACCGCCTGAAGAAGTGGGCGGAAAACGCCGGTATGCACGAGGAGCTGACCGCGACCCCCACCACCGACACCATCATCGGCTACATCATCAAGGCGCGGAACAAGCAGCGGGACAAGGGCGTCAAGGGCGACGTAAGTCTGCTGATCCCCTACGAGTATCTGGACACCCTCCAGCTGGCGAAGCAGTGGGTCAACCTGGATTCCCTGGGCGGCAAGACCCTGCCCAAGGGCACCGTGGGTCAGATCTCCGGCATGAACGTCCTGCCCATGTCCAACGACCGGATGCCCGCCAACGTGGTATTCATGATCCTGCACAAGAAGTCCGTCATCTCCCCCATGAAGATCAAGGACTTCAAGGGTCACGTCGATCCTCCCGGCCTGTCCGGCGATCTGATCGAGTTCCGTATGATGTACGACGCCTTTGTCCTGGGCAAGAAGGCCGACGGCGTTCTTGTGGCCTGCGCCCCCAGCACCGTGGTGAAAACTCCCACCATCACCATGAGCGGCAAGGCTGCCACCATTGAGACCACCACCAGCGGCGCCACCGTCTACTACACCACCGACGGCTCTGACCCCCGGTATTCCGTGGAGGCCAAGGCTTACACCGCCGCCGTCACCCTGACCAGCGGCGACCGCCTGCGGGCTTATGCGGCAAAGGCCGGCATGTTCAACTCCGCCGTCGCGGCGAAGGATCAGGCCTGATTTATGAGGGGCGGGCAACCGCCCCTTCCCCAGTAAGGAGGACACAATGACAATTCTCATGATTCTGAATATTCTCGTGGCCTGCCTCGTTCTGGGCGCGGTCGCTGTCTCCGACCGGCGCAGACGGGCGCACTACCGGGAGGAAGCCGAAAGCCTCCGAAAGCTGAGCCGCCGGGTCGGCGTTCTGGAACAGGGGCTTGTCCCGGACTATGAGGCGGCAAAGGAGGCGGTCAAGTCCGTGAATGATTTTAACCTGGGCATTTCCGGGATTCTGGGCTTTGACCCCCTGGAGGCGGCGAAGAAAAGCCGTCAGGCCGAGCGGATGGGCGGTGAAGCCGAATAATGAGCGGAAAACAGAAGATTCCCACCAACGAGGAAATCCAGAAGCGCTACGAAAAGGCCTACGGCTTCAACCAGCAGATCGGCCTGTATGACACGGTGAAGGTCAACGAGGACTTCTTCATCGGTAAGTGATTGCCGATGTAAAACTACGGAAAAAACTGGAAAGCTAAATACATTTTGTTGAAAATGTACATGCCAATCAGAGGTGAAGGGGCGCAGGGATGCGCACCAGCCGCAACGCATAGCGGTACGGGAAGTTCTCCCATGAACCGCCACGAGGCCGTAGCTCCCGAATTGGGAGAAAAGATATGCTGAACTTATGGGAAACCATAAGAGGTAGGGGATAAAAAGCCCCTACGGTAACACAATGAATCAATGGGAGGGCGTGGAGAGCAACGGCCTGCCTACCCCCACCTACAACATGTTCAAGCGGATCATCAACTTCCAGGTGTCCACCATTACCTCAGACAACATGACCATTCAGGTGACGCCCCTGCCCTCCACCTCCCGGTATACCCAGAGAGAGCTGGAAGGCTTCGCCGAGATCATCAACCACCAGTTTGCCGCCATTATCGAGCGCAACCGGATCGTGGCCAAGAACCGGGAGTTTCTGCGCAACGCCGCCGTTACCGGCGACGGCTGTATGCACTTCTACTTTGACCCCACCATTGAAAACGGTCAGGACGTGAAGGGGGAGATCGTGGCGGAGATTGTGGACAACCTTCGGGTTCTGTTCGGCAATCCCAATTGCCGGGATGTCCAGCGTCAGCCCTGGATCATCCTTGTGCGCCGGGAGCTGGTGGAGGACGTCCGATGGCGGGCGGAGGAGCTGAAAAAGGCCGGGCAGTGCGGCATCAACGACCCGGACAGCATTACGGCGGATTCCGATAAATTCCAGAACAAATATGACAGCTACACCGACGACAAGGTGACGGTGCTGACCTACTATTTCCGGAACCGGGACACCCGCACCATCTGGTGCATGGAAAGCACGGAGAAGGGGATTCTTCGGAAGGCCTATGACACCGGCTACAGCCTGTATCCGCTGATCTGGATTAACTGGGACTATATCCGGGACTGCTACCACGGTCAGGCGCTGGTCACCGGAATGCTGCCCAACCAGAAGTTTATCAACAAAATGTTCGCCCTTGTGGGTATCTCCCTTCTGACCACAGCGTTCCCCAAGGTGGTCTATGACCGGAACAAGATCAAGCGCTGGGACGGCAGTGTGGGAACGGCCATCGGCATTTCCGGAGACGTGAACAATGTGGCGAAGATCATCGACGGCGCGTCCGTCAGCCCCCAGATTGCCCAGTTTATCGAGCTGAGCTTTGACAAGACCCACTCTCTGCTGGGCGCGTCTGACGTGGCCATGGGCGACGCCCGGATTGAGACCACAAGTGCGATTATCGCCTTGCAGCGGGCGGCCAACACCCCCATGGAGCTGACCAAGCAGAACGACTACCAGTGCATGGAGGAAGCGGGAAGAATCTGGCTTGACATGATGGCGGCGAAGTACGGCACCCGCATGGTGGAGACTTCCCTGGACATGGACAAGCCCGGTGAGCAGCCCCTGGGAATGCAGCTGCCCAAGCAGACCTTTATGCGGCCGTTCGATTTCGGCGTTTTGAGGGAGCTGCAAATGTCCATTAAGCAGGACGTGGGCGCCTGTTCCTACTGGTCGGAAATGGCCTCCATGCAGACGCTGGACAATCTTCTCATGAACCATCTGATTACGCCGAAGCAGTACATTGAACGGCTCCCCAACGGTTATATCACCAAGAAGCAGGAGCTTCTGGACGATTTTGAAGCGGCGGCCATGGTCGGCGCTCCCGCCGGGAATCCGGGAACGGGAATGAGCGTCCAGACCACGTCGGAGGAGCTTCCGGTGAACGGCGGCGGCGGAAACGGAGCGCTGCAAAGGGCGCTGAACAGGGAGGGAGCATAAATGGCAAAGATACCGGAACTGACCGCCGACGTGGAGGTCATCCAGAAGCTGGGCAGACGCCCCAATACGGATGACGGCCTTACCGAGGCGGGATTCAAGGCAAAGTTCGACGAGGCGGGAATCGCCATCAAGAAGTTCATAAACGAAAAGGTCGTTCCCGCCATCAACGACTATGTCGTCAGTACCGACGGCCTTCTGGACAGAACGGGCGGCACCATGACCGGGGATATCGCCATGAGCGGGAACAAGGTCACGGGGCTGGGTGCGCCTTCGGATGATGCCGACGCGGCGAACAAGGGCTACGTGGACACGGCTCTGAACGGCGTCAAGACGGTTTCCGTCTCCGCAACACTGACCGTTGCCGGGTGGACTGGCAGTGCGCCGTATGTCCAGTCTGTGACCATCACAGGCCTGACGGACGCAAAGAAAGCTATGGCCTATCCGGTGTATGGAAGCGACACGCCTGCCAATATCGCGCTGAAAGAGGCCTGCGGCATGGTTAGCTTCGCTTCCCGGTCGGGCGGCACGATGACGTTTACATGCCTTGAGGACAAGCCAACGGTGGATATTCCGATTACGGTGGAGGTGTACGTATGAGTATTGCAGTGCCTTTATATGGATTTGGTGCCAGCGGCGGCGGTTCCGGCGGTACTCTGACCGTCACAGCCCCGGCGAATGTCACGGTGACTGTTTCCAAAGACGGCAAGACAAAGACCAAGAACTCCGGCACGAGCGGCGTGGTGGTCTTCAAGGGGTTGTCAAGTGGGACGTGGACGGTTAAGATTACGGATGGGTCGCAAACTTCGTCAAAACCTGTTGCCGTTACCGCTGATTATTCCACTGTAATTGCATTTTTTGCAGCCACCATCAACATCACCTATCCCGCAGGTTCTGCCTGCACGTGCAGCGACGGCACAACGGCTCTATCTGCCCCCGATACTAGCGGTACATGGGCTTGCATTGTGCCGAATACCGGAACGTGGACGGCGAGTTGCACAAATGGCGAGGACAGCACAAGTAAAGCTGTAGCCATAACAGCGGATGGTCAAACGGAGAATGTCGCTCTCAGCTACACCCTAGTGCTATATGAGAAAAATGGCGAGACTGTAGCTTGGAGCTATAAGGCATGTGATTATAGTGTCCCGTCAGTCAATATGACCCTGGACACCCTGCAAAGTCAGTATGGCGAAGGGAACGCTAGACGACCAACACTATATACGACCGTTAAACACGACATTTCATCATACGACACACTTTATGGCTCTTTTGATATGACCGGGAGTGGAATTCTCTATTTGGGCATACTCTCCAGCCCGCCTGCAACAGGCTGTGATAGCGTTGAAAAAGTAGGATTCGCGTCATACGCTAGCGGAAACGGTGGAAAGGTTGATTTAACATTGGATATTAGTGGCTTTAGCGGAGAATATTATATCGCTGTGTATGTAACCGCAGGTTGGGATTCTAGTTATAATGGTTCCACGATAAAAATATATGCTGAATAATAGGAGGTGCGTACTGTGAAAACAATCTATCTTGATTCCGATTTTAAGTGCCACACCTCCAACCTGGATAACGCGTACACAGTTGTGGAAACCGACGCCTTTGACGGCAAGTGCGATACATACATTGAGGGCTACCGTTACGTGCCATCGGGGAAGACGTGGACACGCTCTGACGGTGTAGTGTTTGCAGGTGAGATGATAGCGCCATGGAAGCCGTGGGCTGAGTTGGATGCGGCTCAGCGAGAGTACGAGCGGGAGCAGTATCAGGCGCTCGTTGTTCAGAACGCCGAATATGAATCGGCTTTGGCTGAAATTGAAACCGCTCTGGGGGTGAATAATACATGACCGTCGAGGAACGCAAAAACGTTATCCTTGCAAAAATTGCGGAAATAAAAGCCAGCGGCGGCGAGGAACAGCTTAAAGAGCTGGATGAAGCCTACAAGAAAGGGGTTGACAGTCTGTGACACAAGAGGAAAGAAAAAGCATCATGTATGCCCAGGGGCGGGCGAACGCGCTTGCCTTGCAGGAGAAAGCCCCGGACATGACAGGCACCGAACTGTACGCGACGGATAGCGACATTCCCAGTTTCAAGGCTGCTGTCGCAAACAAAAACATGCTGGAGCGCAAGGCCGGGTTTGTGTGCCGATCATCTGCTGGCCGTGTGGTGCGGTTGGTGCAGCCCTATGACAGCACTATCTACACCCGGGAACCGGAAGAACTTCCCGCACAGTGGGGGTTTGCTTGGAGCACCGACCCAGCGAAAGCGTTGCCATTCGTCGCCATGTCTACCAGTCCCTATAATAAGGGCGACTGCTGCACGGAGGGCAGTAAAGTGTACCGCTCCACGTTGGACAATAATGTATGGTCGCCATCCGCATACCCACAGGGCTGGGAAGAGGTGAACGTATGACTGTAAAGCAAATCCAATGCTTGTTGACCTATCTGGGCTATTCTCCCGGTACGATTGACGGCATCGAGGGCAGGAATACCCAAGGAGCAATTCGGGCGTTTCAGGCCGACTATGGGCTTACCGTGGACGGGATTCCGGGTGCGGCTACCCAGAAAATGCTGATTGGTGCTATTGCCGGGACGGCGGTAAAGGTAGAGCAGCCGGAGCGCAGCGACGCGCCGAAAACCGGTACGTTCTGGGACGACATCAAGTACTTCACCCGTGAGGAGTTCCGGTGCCAGTGCGGCGGGAAATACTGCAACGGTTTCCCCGCAGAACCCGCAGAGGAAACCGTCCGCATGGCGGATGAGATACGCCGTCGGGCAGGGGTTCCCCTGAATGTGAATTCCGGTGTGCGGTGCAAGCGGCACAATGCCGAAGTGGGCGGGGTATCCAACTCCCTGCACACCATGGGACAGGCTGTAGACCTCTCAGGGGCTATCTCCCCGGAGAAACTGTATGCCATAGCCCAGGAGGTACAGGCCGAGAAAATCCCCGGGCGGGGCGGTCTGGGGCTGTACGGATGGGGTATCCACGAGGACAACGGGAAATACAGCCGTTGGAACGGCTGAGAAGGGAGTATGCCAATGGAAGAAGCTGAAATCACCAAGTGGATTTCCGCTGTAGAGCAGCGGGGGAAATCCAACTCCCACCGGCTGGAAGCGCTGGAAAAGCAGACGGAGGCAGTAAACCGTCTGGCAACATCCGTCGCTGTCATGGCGGAGAAGGTGGAGACCACCGGGGCGAAGGTTGACGGCCTCTGCACGGACGTGCAGGAGCTAAAAGCCGAACCCGGCAAGCGGTGGAAGGGCGTTGTGGAAAAAGTCATCTACATCGTTGTAGCCGCTGTCGTAGGGTTTATTCTTGCCCGGCTTGGGCTGGGCTGATTTTTAAGGAGGAAAACAAAATGATTAACTGGATTGTACGTATCAAGAACAAGAATTTCTGGCTGGCCGCGATTCCCGCGCTGCTTCTGCTGGTGCAGACGGTAGCCGCCCTGTTCGGCTTTACGCTGGACTTGGGCGAGATCGGTGATAAGCTGCTGGCCGTGGTGAACGCCGTGTTTGCCCTGCTGGTGATTCTGGGCGTGGTCAATGATCCCACCACCGCCGGTATCGCTGACAGCAAACAGGCAAGAACCTACAGCTCCCCCAAGGAGGACTGATGTGATAAGTGGATAAAGTCCGATGGAATCGGGTGATTCTGGATGAATTTTGTTCTCTGGCAATTCTCACGCCGTTGGAGGAAAAGATCATCCGCACCCGAGCCGCCGGATGGAGCCAGACAAAACAGTGCCACAAGTTTTGTGTGTCCCAAGCCACTATCACAAGAACGGTTAAAAAGTTGCGGATAGAATACGAATTGTGCAGAAAGTACAGTGACAAGCTCCCTGAAAATCTGAAATTCTGATTCTGCGTGACGATTTATTGACGATTTATTGACGAAATCCCGACGAGTAGATGATGATTCTACCGTCGGGATTTTTGTTATTCTATAGGTAGAAGGTGGCCACCTCCTAATATTTTGAAGGAGGACTTCTATATGTCTCTGAATTTCACTGCTGCTGACCGCGTGGGCGGTATCGGCGGCTACATCGGCGGTATTACGGCTCTGCTGGGGCTGGCAAACGGCGGTGTGCTCAACTCCAACAACGGAAACTGCGAGGGCGACCACGTGGTGAACCGGTACGAAGCCGGACAGTCTGCGGAAATTGCCGCGCTGAAAGCGGACCTCAAGCTTCGGGACGCCAACACCTACACCGACCAGAAGATGCTGGACATGTACCAGTATCTGGATGGCCGTCTGCGCGGCGTTGAGGGGCAGATTTCCGCTCAGGCGGTTGTCAATGCCCAGATCACCGCGAACCTCAGCTGTATGCAGAACACCCTGAACACCCTGTCCGGGCTGACCAAGACCGTCATTCCTATTGGGAATGTGTGCCCTGAACCCATGCCCGCAAAGAACAGCTGGACTGCGCCCACGGCTGCCGCTGCTGGCTAACCCAAACGGGGCGGCAATCGCCGCCCCAACAATAATCGGAGGTAACTATGGTTTCAAAAGAACGTTTTGTAAATGGGGCGCTTCGGTATGTGGAGCAGGAGGTTCTTCCCCACTTCCCGGAAATGAAAGCCGTCGTTGTTGCCGGGGTGGTAGCCCTGTACGCCAAGAGAACGCCGCAGATTTTTGAGAAGCTGGAAAGCATTCCCGCCGTCAAAATGATGCGCGTGTTGGAGGACGGAAACATTGACGAGGACGCGCTTTACAACGCATTCGCCCCGCAGATTCGGAAACCACTGGAATTTGACATCCCGTTTGTCGGCAAGCTGTCCTTTGACCGGGCAGAGGTTGACAAACTTCTGAGATACATAAAGGAGGCATAAGCCATGAAAGAAATCAAACTGCTAATGGAGCACATTGAGGACGAGCTGGAAGACGCGCACACCTACGCGGAGCTGGCCGTGGAATACAAGCACGACGACCCGGAGCTGGCAGACCTGTTTTACAGGCTGAGCGGGGAGGAAATGAACCACATGAACGCCCTGCACAAGGCCGTTGTTTCCCACATCGAGGAATACCGCAAGCAGAAGGGCGAACCGCCTGCGGCCATGATGGCCGTCTATGAGTACCTGCACAAGCGGGATATTGAACGGGCGGAGAACGTCGGAGTGGTGCAGGGGATGTACAAGCGGTAAGCGTGGCAAATTTCGTGTCAAATGGCGTGTCAAATTTGCACCCAAAAACTGTATTATGTGTGCCAAAAATCTATAGTTCATAAAAATATTTTACCACGGAAAAGTTCGGAGTTCTCAGAATAAAGCGGTAAAACCAACAAAAACACCCTAGAAACAAGTTCTAGGGTGTTTTCTGCCATGGTGACCCGTACGGGAATCGAACCCACGATTAAAATTCCAAAAAGCGTTGGTATACAATGCTTTTTCAAAATCCGTGTCAAATGGCGTGTCAAATTTGCGCTTTTTCATCCGCATTTGACACAAAGAAGTTCCGAAAATCCTGCGCCCGTTTTGCAATGTCTTTCTGTGCCAGATGTGTATATATTTTGTGCATCGTCCCGTCATCTGCCCACCCGCCGATTTCCATTGCTATCTTTTCCGGTATCTGGAGGTGATAAGCCAGAGACGCGAAGCTGTGCCGCAATCCGTGGTTCCCGACTTTCGGCAGGCCGTTGGCGGAACAAATCTCGTTTATCCTTGTGCATATCCACCCGCCGGTCAGGTTGACGACATAGCCTTCCTTGTTATCAACTGCCTTTAGTGCTTCCATCAGCGGCTCAATAATCGGAACCGTGCGCCGGGAGGAATCATTTTTATTCTGCTTCTTGTGAACCAGCTTGCCGCCGTCCCCGGCAACTCTTGCCCCGTGGACATATATTATTTCGTTCTTGAAATCGACCTTGTCCCACGTCAGCGCCAGCATCTCAGACCTGCGCAAGCTGGATAATTCCAGCAGGGCGGCAATTTCTATCGATTCCCCTTTTATGGCTTGCAGGAACACCGGTATCTGATCCGGATCAAGGTACGGCTTTTCGTTGTGTTCCTTTTCCGGCAGGGTCACCCGTGGCCTGCGTCCGGTTTCCTCGAATATCGCTGCGGAAATCAGCATCCACACATTTTTAATATATTTCGGGGACAGTGATTTTGCTTCCCTGCGGATGGCGGCTTGCCACTGTTCGTCCGTGGTGGTGTACACGTCGGCCCCCATCATGCTTTGGAAGCGCTGCTTGCGGTAGGATTCATACGCATAAATCGTTGACGGTGACTTGAACCCCTTCCGGGTCGAAATGTATTTGTCGAGAGCGTCCCCCAGCGGCACCCCGTGCTTCATGGGGGCGGCTTTCGCTTCAATGACCCCGTGCTTCATGGCGAGGTATTCCGCCGCGCATTCGTCGTAGGTGTCTTTCGTTATGGATACTGTGCGGCCGTCGATATAGATTCTTGTTCGCCATGACCCTGACGGGAGTTGTATTATAGCCGGGAGTTTTACCCCCGGCTCTTTTTTCTTTCTTCCCATAGCGTATCCCTCTTTTTTGATAATTTGCTTACAGTGAAGTGCAGAAGGCCGAACAGCAGTACAATAACAGCCGCCGCACCTGCCCATACGACCGGAGAAACATTATCAGACTGTATCAGCCCCTGGTCTGGCGCTTGGCTATCCAGAGCCACATAGATTGCCAACACAAATGTCAGCGTAATGCAAACGCCGCACAGCCCGTACACAAGGATTTTGTATGAGCTGCGGACATTCTTTATTTCTTCATTTTGTTTGCCGATGCGGTCATCTCTGGCCGCGACACCAGCCTCCATAATGCGGCTCCTGTCCAGTAAGCGGTCTATCGCCGCGCCCTTCTCGGCAATTATCTCGTCCTTGTATGCTATCTCCTGCCGGAGCTGGTCTATTTCCGCCTGATCTCCGCTTGGGTGAACACCTGCAACGGAATCCATTGACACGCCCATAGCGGCGCACAGCGCGGCGATATGGAAAAAGCCGGGGTTCGATACGGCACCGGAAAGAATCCGGCTTGTTGTGGCGATAGGAACGCCGGACACGTCAGAAAGCTGCTGATTCGTCAGATGGTTCCGGAATTTCTCGTCTTTCAGCCTTTCCGGGAGGGCATCGAAATTCGGCTGCATTTCCTCGATGAATGTTTGGCCTGTATTTGAATCCATAATTCGCCCTCCTATTAAATTTGATACTGGATTGTTCACATTTGATTCCGGCGGAATCAGATGTGTGGTTTACTTTCTATAGCTGAAAATGCTATGGTGATATTGCAACCGGCAAGGGACACACCATTCCGGCGGCAAAGCCCCGTCACCTTGTGGCACGGGTGGCGGGGCAATTTAAAAATTTTTCAAAAAGCCCCAATCAGTCCGGTTTATTGGACACACGGCGTGCTATTATGCGTTACGTAATCAAACAAACGTTTATAAATATATAGCGGAGGGACAAAACATGAAGGAAAGAGAAGAATTGATCCGGTACATATCCAATTTGACAGAAGCAGACATGAAGAAAATCATTCAGCGTCTTCCAGAATTGATTTCAAAACTCGAAGCGCAAGGGCTGCCTGTTCGTCTGTTAATGGATACACATATTGAATAAGCCGCGCTTTTACGTCAGACAGCTCACTGGAAACGGTGGGCTGTTCTTTTTCGTCCTCGTTTCCACCATTCATTAAATAAGAGGTTGGGATAGAGAGGTACTGCGCTATCTCTGCCAGCCTGTTTGAGGGGAAAGTTCCTTTTCTGAGTTGCCCGATATATCCATTTGCGTACCCTAAATCCCTTTCCAATTTAGAGATGGGAATCTTGCGTTCCTTACATATCGATTTCACGAGTTCAACAGTGTTCATAGGCAACCTCCATAATTTTTCGAGAAATCCCTAAAATAGGGGTTGACAAATTAGAGAATAGCCTATATAATGGTCTCAGTTCTTAGAGAAAAACCGAAATCAAAACGGCGGTCTCAATGTGTCTGTAGCAATTCATATTTTAGACTATTCTCTAAGAAATGTCAATAGCATTCTCGAAAAAATTGAGAGGGGGTGAGAACTTGATTCTTGACAATATCCAGAAACTCTGTAAGGAGCGCGGAATCAGTGTTGCAAGGTTGGAAAGGGAACTTGGTTTTGGAAACGCAACAATCCGAGGGTGGGGAAGCTCGTCCCCCAATGTTGACAACCTAAAAAAAGTTGCGGACTTTTTCGGCGTCACAGTGGACAGCCTCATTTCCGATGCCTCTACGCCCTAATGCGGTCTAACCTGATGAAGCAAAGCACTACGTACTGTTCGGATGCCAGCGATAGGCTCTACGGAACCCCTTAGATTCTGCTTCTTCTGTCGTCCATGCGTAACACGACCGCTTGTTTTTGGAAACGACGACTTTGTCGTACTGCTGGTCAAATGGCAGATGATAAATCAATTCGCCTGTTTTTGACGCATTACATTTAATGAGCGGGTAGTCGGCCATCGGGCAAGCCTCCACAATGGAAATCCCACAATATTCTGCGCATCTTTTTGCCGTGTCGGATAGCGTGGCGGTGGTGATGAAAACGCCCTTGTAGTTTACATTCGGATTTTCGATCGACAAAACTGCGATACTTCCGTAAAGCTGGAATATGTGCTTCTCGTGAATGGTTTTGTCTTTCGCCCAGCGCTTGCACTGAATGACCAAGGCTTTCTCGTTCTTGACGGCGAGAAGATCCCGTCCCATATCTTTTAGCCCCATTGTTGCGCCTATATAAGTCACCTTGTACCCTTCGCATTCCAGCTTATAACCTATATACCGTTCGTATTCAACGCCGATGTCCCAATCGTTCTTTTTCCTGTTCTTCCAACGGTCAAGTGCAAGTTGAAATTTCTCCGCATTCTCCAGTCTGTTGTACTCTTCAGGTGAGAGCCATTTTTTGACGGCGTCGTACTCAGATCCATATGAATCTGTTGCATAGGCGATTGCTTCATCGGAGGGGATTTCTTTGAACTCCTCAAGCCATGGGAATAGTTTTTCGTAAAAGTCGAGCTGGTATTGCAAGATTCGATTCTGCCGCAATAATTCGCGCTTGTCAGAGGCAATCTGCTTCAGTTCTTCGGCCGCGCGAATTGCAGGGCGCTGTTTATTGATGAGAGAGGAATAAACCCCCATGTCAAGATAGTGCTGGGCGTCAGCAATTTCAGTGGCAAGCATTGGATGCGACTGCCTCGTTTCGTTTATCAGTTTGAGAAATGCCCTTTTATCGGCGTCGAGTTTTTTCCTTTCCTCTTTTATGCGAGCGCGGGACGATACTTCCTCTTCCGATATTTTGGACAAGACAGTTCTCTTCCAATCTGCAATCCGCTGACGTTCTTCCTCCTCCTGCCGCACTAAGGCCGCTTGCTTTTCGTCGAGTGATTTTGTTGCTGCCTCAAGTTCGTCGGAACGCTTTTTTCTATCGCGGTAGCTGTTGTAAAGGACAAGACTTTCAATCGTGCAGATAATCGTGAGAAATACCGGATACGCAGAAAAAAGGCTTTCGATTCCCATATAGCGGTTTCTCCCTTCAATTTTTTAGGCGAAAGGTGGTGAGACGATGACGGAAAAGATATTCCACGCGACAATTGGGAATAGCACCGTAGAAAAGCTCGACCCGGAGGCATTGGAGTTTTCGGCATGGATTCTGCACGATCTGGGCTGGCTCACGCAGCAGGGAATGCTGGAAGAAGCCCTGAGCCGAATCAAATGGTACGCAGAGCTTAATCAGGAAGCATTCCTCAAGGCCTGCTCCAATGGATTGACGGTGATCCTGAATGGACACAGGGAACCGAAGGGGGCAGAGGAACAGTTCAAAACCGCTGTTAACGAGATCATTTCCAATGCGTCCTCGTCTTAGCGGAAGGTGAATCTTAATGGGACAAGCCTAGAAGGGGGTGAGGAAAGATGCATTGGTTGATTGTTACGATTTTAACGCCATTAGTCGTTGGCGCGATTCAGGCCAACCTTACTTGGTTTCAGACAAAGGACGACTTAAGAAAGTGGATGGAGGTATATCGTGGTTACCGTAATTCTTGAAATCATCATATCGCTTTATATGCTGCCGGAGATATTGCTGAACTATTTCTATTTTAAAGATAGAAAAGAGGCCGCCGACAGAGCGCGAACGTGGGCTTGGGTTATCGGAGCGCTCACACTGGCGCTGTTACTTACAAAAGCCAACAGTTATCTTATCCAGCAGGGAATCTAATTTCTGCTTATCCGGCTTTTCAAAAGCGCCTGTCCGGTCGATCTCTTTTCTGACAGCTTTCAGCGTTTCCACACATTCGGCATTGCCCACGGCGGCCAATCGGTTAATCGCGGATATGGCGGCATTTTTGGTGTTGACGTCGGGCGCTTCGGAGAACACCGCAATGGCATTCAGCATTCCGCTATACTTCTCGGTGACTTCGCGGTCATGGGCAATGACGGCATCCTCGGCGCGAAGCTTGTCCGCGTGTTCCATCTCCATTTTAAATTTGGCCAGTTCCGATTTTGTCTTATGCTTGTTTGTATAAAACGAGATGATGGCAACCCCGATGGAGATTACGCCGGAGAATAAAGCACATGCGATTTCGACGGGGATATAAACGTTCCAGATTTCCATATAGCAATGTTCCTTTCAAAGTGAAAATAAGGGGGTGAGGAAATGGACGCGAAAGAATGCGCGGATGTTCTACAAGCAACAATTCGGCATCGTGAGCGGATGCACAAGGAAGAGATGATCCTGATCGGTAAGAATGGTGAAGAGGAAGCGTGCGGGAAGATCAACCCTGATGCTGATATCCTGTATCAGGCGTTGAAATTTGCGCTGACCTGTGTAGAAGAAAAGGTCAGAGCGGAGGCATAACAAAAACCAGATTAGCGTCACACAGATTTGCGCACAAACAAAGACATCCGCCCGGGGTGCCTCCCGAGCGGATACCGCGAACACCGTTCCGCTTCGGAAGTCCGAAGGCTCCGGGCATGGTACCCCATCACCCCCGGGGGTCAGGCACAACCTTCTACTTCCTCCCCGTGTCATTTAGCGGTTCGCACGCACGCCGACACGGAACGCCCCACTGGTAGGGGGCGCGGGAACTGCGGGAAGCAGCAAAAACTGGCTCAAGAGAACCACCGCCCTTCCCCGCAAGGTCGCCGCCGTACCATGGCGGCGCCACCCAAATAGTATCACGGACACGGAAATATTTCAATCGAAACGTTTGTGCGCGAATCTGTGTGACGCAACCAATCTATCTTATTTGGAGGTGACATAAAATGCCTAGAATCCGGCAATACGCCGACCGGTACACGTCAGAGGATTTCTGGAAGGAAATCGACCGCTGCTGTCCCCTGGCGGGGATTCAGAGCGATAATGCGTCGGCGCTCGGAAAAAGAATTGGCGAGGGGTACCAAAATCTGCTGAACTACCAGAAAGGAAAAACCGAAATGCGGGTAAGCACCCTGCGAAAGCTGGTGACCACCCTCCACCCAAACCCGGCGGTGATTCTGAAAACCCTGGGGTATTCGGAGAAGGAGATACGGGCGTTTGCAAGGGAATTGCAGTGATTTGAAATCTACGGCAGAATGCCGAAATTGAAAGGAGTTATTTATGGCGAAATACAAAGTGGGGGATAAGGTGCGGATTGTAGGCCACCGAACCTATAACATGAACCCTTCCGGAGAAATGGACAAGTGGCTGGGAAAAGTCATGACGATCAGAGGCCTCTCTTGGTTCGGATATTGGATGGAGGAAGATTACGGCGAATATCTCGGAGACGGCTGGATGTGGGATGATAGCATGATTTCCGGCCTTGCGGAGCCTAGGCGGGAACCCTGCACCGTGGAGCTCCGCTTTGATGGGATGATTACCACGGCCACCCTGAAACGTGGCGGGCGGAACGTGAAGACCGCAGAAGCCCGGTGCAATCCGAAGGATACCTACAGCAGAGCGGAAGGCGCGAGGGTCGCCGTTGAACGGCTTTTTGAGAAGAAGCGCAAGGAGGACAAGCCAAAGGAGAGCAAGCTTGAGCATGGCAACCCCAAGGTTGGGGATAAGTTTGTGGTTGTACAGAAACGCTATACCCCGCATCATAGCTTTGCAATAGGGGATATTGTTACGCTAGAAGCAATAAGCGCTATTGGTAATCTCTATTGGCTCGGGGAGAAACTCCAGTTCGTGGATGACCGGGATTTGAAGCCTTACAAGGAGAACACCAAATGACACCCAACGAAACGACCCAGCTTCGCACCATGGCGGAGATGAACCGCCGGTTGCGCCGGGAAAATGACCGGCTGCGGGAGTCCCTTTTGCTGGAATCGGAGGAACGCAAGGCGTTTGACGACGAGAACATGGAGCTATTCGATGTAGTCCACAAAAACCACGATAGGAGGTGAGGATATGGCAAGCAGAAGCAAGCCCGTGGATGCCCGGTGGGAGCCGGTTCCGGAGAACCGGAAGCCATTCAATGTCAAGGAATGTGTTTTCCGTGTTCTCCCATATGCGGGGCTGAATCTGGTGCTTTTCTGGTGGCAACAGGCGGATTTTCTGGCAGACAAGGCGGCAGTTCCCGCAATGTGGGTGTGCGCTATCCTGATGGGTGCCGGTATCGGACGTTGCATCAGAGGGCGATAAAAAGCCGCCCCCGATGTTACAGCACCGGGGACGGCAAGCGATATAAAAAATCTCTACCGCTTACAGTATACCAAACGGAGAAAGGAAAGTCAATGGACGATTTTGTTGGCGTGAATCCGGATTACGATTATCTGTACGATTCCCAGGCAACGGACAGCAGCATTCCGGTGTGCATCTGCTGCGGGAGAACCGTGGGACATAGATACTGGAAAATCCGGGACGATGCCATTTGCGACCTCTGCATGGACAGCCGGGAGGAATGGCGGGAGATTTCCTATGATTGACAATACCACTTACAAAATCATGCTCATTCGAGTGAAAACCCCCGTTTCCATGGCGAGGGCGCTTATAGCGTATCTGGAGCGAATGGGACTTTCTTACCGGATTGAGCAGTACGAGGAGGAAAAGAAATGCTGAAAAGCTACGCAGAAATGCGAAAAATTGACGTGAGTAAAGAATGCGATAAGCGCAAGGCAAAAGACGACAGGGGGCGCGAAATCGAAGTCCCTTATCTGAATTGGGCAAAGTGTGTGGAGCTTCTGCACAAGAACGGCGCTGATGTGGTGTACTTCGAGCCGTGTGTAAATGCCAACGGTTCCAGCCTTTTCATGAGCGATCAGGTGTTTACCGACAGCAAGGGAAACACAAACCGCTGCTACGAAGTCCGGGTAAAAATCGTGATCGATGATTTGGAGTTCGAAGCACAGTACCCGCTTATGAACGGCAGCAACCCGGTAAAAGATAATTCCCTCACCCAGCAGCGGCTATGGAATGCTCAGGCAAGGGCATTTGTCAAGGGCGTGGCAATGCGTACCGGCTTAGGTTTTGGGCTGTGGCTGGACGATATGGATTCCAGAGATGATGAACCCGAGGACTTGAGCCGCCATAATCTGTTCGCTATCAAGGAACGTCTGCAAATCGCCTATACCCGGCTTATCAAGCGTGGTATGTCCACTTTCGATATTGCGGAAGCGGTAGGTATGACGGAGGACGAGGTAAAGACCATTTTCACCTACTTCGATCAGCTGAACCGCTTCGAACAGAAACTCAGCGCCTTATGATCTCAAATCATGATCGTTCCGGGTACATAGGAGCCAGCGATACGGCCTACGTGGTAGGAAACTGGAAAACAAAAACATGGCTTTCGTGGTGGATGCAGAAGCTTGGCATAAATCGAGATCATTTCGATAATCGGTACACGCTGGCCGGGACGAATTTCGAGCATCGGATTTTGAAAAGTCTTGGTATCCAGGGGCTTCGTCTAGACGAGCAGATTATACATGAAAATTTGAAACTCCGGGTGAACTTCGACGGGCTGACAAACGACTGCACCTACGAATGCAAAACTTTTAAGATAGAAAATGGCTGGAAGGTGCCGAAAAAATACTGGCAGCAAGTTCAAGTGGAAATGTACGCCGCTGGTATCAAAAAAGGCCAGATCGTCGCGTATGGCCTGGAAGATGCAGATTATGACAACTTCCTCCGCCCCATCGACCACGGGAGACTGAAACTGGAAGATATCGCTTACGATTCCGAATGGATAGATATGGTATACCTCCCCAAACTCCGAGTTCTGGCGAATGCACTGGAAAAAGGGATGCTCCCTATGGAGGCGCGCAATGGGTGATATTACATTTCGTGAAATAAAACTCGAGGGCGGCTGGCTGATGGTTCGACCGGAAAGGCAGGATTTGGGGAAGGCCATGGCCTTGGTTCGCAAGCACAAGAATCGGCTCTACGATCTGGATGTCAAGGAGCACCGGGAAAAGCGAAGCCTGGACGCAAACGCCTATGCATGGGTGCTGATTCACAAGCTTGCCGCCGCTATGGGGATTCCTCCGGTTGAGGTCTACCGGAACGCCGTTCGGGGCGTGGGAGACAATTACACGCCTATGTGCGTCCGGGAGCAGGACGTAGAGCGCTTCACACGGAGCTGGCAGAAAAACGGCCTCGGATGGCTGGTGGACAGTCTGGGCGCGTCTCAGGTTCCTGGGTGCCGGAACCTGGCGGCATACCACGGCTCCAGCACCTACGACACCAAACAAATGGCGCGGCTGATCGACAATCTGATACAGGACTGCAAGGCGCTGGACATTGAAACCCTGCCCCCGGACAAGCTGGAACTGCTGAAGGAGGAATGGCGTTGAGGAAGGACACCAAAGCGAGGGATTTCACCCGGGGCGAGAAAATGGCGATTGCCCAGCGGGACAGCATTGACGGCTGGACGTGCTGCGTATTCTGCGGCGCTCCCGCCCCTGCCCCTCTGGCATGGAGCAACGCCCACTACATATCCCGGGCGCAGGGAGGGCTTGGCATTGCCCAGAACGGGCTTACCCTCTGCCCCAGATGTCACAACCGGTACGACCAGACCACGGCAAGAATGGAAATGAGGGCGTATTTCCGGGAGTACCTGATGGGCATTTATCCCGGCTGGAACGAAAGCGATCTGATTTATAGGAAGGAGAGCACATGAATAATTGTCAATTTGTCGGGCGGCTCACCGCCGACCCGGAGCTGAGAAGAACCCAGGAGGGGACGGCGGTTTGCTCTTACAGTCTCGCCGTCAAGCGTCCAATGACAAAGGATGCCACCGATTTTCTGGATTTCGTCACATGGCGGCAGGGGGCTGAGTACCTGACGCAGTACGGCCATAAGGGCGACATCGTAGCCGTTTCCGGAGCGCTGCAAGCCAGGGATTGGACGGACAAGAACGGGAACAAGCGCCGGGCGTTTGAGATAGTGACCACAAACGTTGAGTTGCTTTCCAGCAAGCGCAATTCTCAGGATACCACCAATTTTACCGCAACGGCGCAAAACGCCGGATACGGGCAGCCCAGCGCCCCACAGCAGACGAACCGTGGTAACGGATACAGCCAGCAGGGGTTCGGAGGATATCAGGAGATCACCGCAGACGACGCCGACTTGCCGTTCTAGACCGGAAAAATCAATCTTTCCTCAAAAAGATTGACAGTACAGTTTGCATTTTCCCTTGGCGGTGGGAGGTGAAACCGCCAACTCCAAAAGGAAGGAGCGAAAACGTGACGATTGAATTTACGATTCCCGGCGTTCCGCAAGGGAAGGAGCGCCCCCGCTTCACCCAGAACGGTGCGACATACACCCCAAAGAAAACGAAGGACTATGAAAAGCTGGTGGCATGGGCATACCAGTGCGAAGCCCACGGGGCAAAGTTCACCGGCACTATCCGGGTTGACATTGCGGCAATCTACCCCGTTCCCCATTCGTGGAGCAAGCGCAAGCAGGCCGAAGCGATTGACAATCGGATTCTTCCCATGGTGAAACCCGACTGGGACAACATAGGCAAGATTGTGTGTGATGCCCTGAACGGTATCGCCTACAAGGATGATGCCGCTATCACAGACGCCACAGTCTGCAAGCGGTACGGCACCCGCCCATGCGTGGCGGTTCGTCTCACCGGAGAGGAGGCACCCCGTGACACAGTGTGAGCGTATCCTGCGGCATTTGCAGGATTACGGAAGTATCACCCAGGCCGAGGCCGTTACCGAGTACGGCTGCTACAGGCTGGGCGCTAGAATCTGGGACTTGAAAGCGCAAGGCGTTCCCATCAAGAGCGAAACCGTCACCGGGAAGAACCGATACGGGGAACGGACGTGCTTTGCACGGTATTCGCTGGAACACACAACCGGAGTGAGGTAGCACATGGCAATCAAAAGCGGACTTGATTTCTTTCCGCTTGATGTTTGCTTGGACAAGAAATTTGAACTGATAGAAGCAGAATATGGCTTGACAGGATTTGGTGTAATCGTTCACTTGCTGCAAGAGATATACGGCAAGGAGGGTTATTACATTGAATGGACAGAGGAGGTTGCGCTTTTGTTCGCCCGAAGTTGCGGGCTGGGTGGGAGCGTCGTTTCCGAAATAATAGAGGCTTCTATCAGGCGAGGGATGTTCGACAAAGAGATATATGACAAGTATCACGTTCTGACTTCACGGGGAATTCAGAAGCGGTACTTCGAGGCAGTCAGCCGCCGTAAATGTCTTGAAGTCGATTACAACATCCTTCTGGTCGAGTGCGCCCAAATTTGCCCCAATGTAAACATTTCAAGCAGAAATGTCAACATTTTATCAAAAAATGCTGACATCCAAAGACATAGTAGAGTAGAGGAGAGTAGAGTAGAGAAAAGTAGAGTAAAGGATAGTATAGGCGCGGAGCCGGGCGCCGCCTCCACGCCGCCGGTGTGCCAGATCATGCTGAATGATAAATCCCTTTACCCTGTTTTTCAGGCTGACGTGGACAAATGGGCAGAACTCTACCCCGCCGTTGATATCCTGGCAGAGCTTCGGAAAATGGCCGGGTGGTGTGACGCAAACCCATCCAAGCGGAAAACAAAGGGCGGGGTACAGCGATTTATCAACGGCTGGCTTGCCAAAGAGCAGGACAGGGGCGGTGCTGGGTCAGCACCACCGGTTAGGCGCTATGGGAAGCCTGATATTCCTAAGGGCGCGTCCGGCGAGCTGGGGGACGCTGAGCTGGAAGCCATACGGCAGGTTCTGGCGGCGGGCGCAGATGAAAGAAGGGACGCATTATGAGAGAAAAACCCGGCCAGTACATCGATTCGAGAAGCCCCTTTTGCAGAAACTGCACGCGGGACGATTGCCCCACCAACGGGGACGGCTGCAAGGCATGGGAAGCATATTTCGTAGCAAATTGGAACGAAAACATCATGAAATCGGTTGGAAACCACAAAAAACGACGCCAAATTTTTCAGGTATGAACACCCGGATTTGGTGAGAGAGGGGATTGTTTTTGAGCATGAGCAAGGCGAAAATGTACGGCTGTTTTAGGCCGGTGAAGCGGAATTGCACCCCGCCCAGGTGGGGGAAAGTCCCTCGGGGGAATAAAGAAAAACAGAAAGGAAATGGGAAATGAAAAATGAGCTATGTGCCAGCTGCAAGTACCGAATTGCCCCGGATGGATGGGCGGCTTGTGACGGCTGCATTCACGATGAAGGCTTGAAAGATCGGTATGAGCCGATGACCAACGCCGACCGCATCCGGAACATGACGGATGAGGAGCTGGCTGAGGTGCTGGCTGACTTTGTTGTACGCCAAGGATGTTCCCCGGATGATATATGCTCATGTACTAACTGCTGGCTGAAATGGCTCCGCTCCCCGGTGGAGGAAAGCGAGAAATGAAAGTCCTGACAGCCTGCGAGGAATCGCAAACCGTGTGTAAGGCG